>Ga0209226_10000334_pt1 | contig 28403 bp, 28 predicted proteins | sample BarGraNGADG00212_2_FD_184497 | JGI IMG/M metagenome (GOLD analysis project Ga0209226, IMG submission 184497) | Arctic peat soil microbial communities from Barrow, Alaska, USA - Barrow Graham LP Ref core NGADG0011-212 (SPAdes) (version 2) | ecosystem: Environmental > Terrestrial > Soil >...
CGAGGTGATCGACTGCCTTCGCAAAGGACAGAACACGCCCGGCGGACACATCCTGCATGCCAGCCACTCCGTGCACGAAGACGTGAAGCCGGAGAACTACCTGGCCGCCGTTAATGCATACCGAGAGTACTTCGGGATGCCGGGTTTGAGTCTGTGAGTGATCGTCCGGCACATCCGAATCGCTGAGGCGCTGAGGGGGATGAGGCCGCTGAAGGGAGGGAGCTTATCGGAACAGCGTGAGTGTTGGCCGGCACAGTGCGTTTTGCGACTTGCGTTCCGGCAAGCTGCAGTCAAGACGCGAAGCACCAAACGCGTCCGCTATTCCTGGTCTTTCTCATCCCGGTGCCTTACATCGTGGCAACTATTGCACATTGCTTGCAGGTTCTCTTCTGAGTTGTCGCCGCCTTTGGCATGATGCTCAAGATGGTGTAGTTCCAAGTGTCGGGGGTCCGAAGGGTTCCACAGGTCATGTGTCCAACCGCACACTTGGCATGTGTATCTGTCGCGCCTTAGTACGGCCCTTCGGACTTCATCAGGAATGTGTCGGTCATGCTCATGGCTTTGCCTGTCGGCCTGTAATACATACACACCGACCGGCAAATCAGGCCGCCCCGTTGATTTTGTGGCAACAGGCCAACCCTGCTCCGTCCGAAGCTCGCGGGTTCGTCTTGCCCACTCGGTCTTGTTGTTCGCTACATATCGCAGTTCTTCGCCCGTGACACCACGCCCAACATTTGCTCTCAAGAACTCCAGAACCTTGCTTTGTACGGATTTCTTCTGTCTGCGAATGGTGTTAGCAGCATTCCAACGGTGTGCCGCATCCCTATCCTGCTCAGTGATCAACAAGATATATTCATCCGGTTTCATGTTCCGGTAATCGTCGGGGATCTCGCTGTCCTCGGCTTCCTGCATTTCCTTCATCGTAACGCCGCTGGCAATCGACCACCCGAACTGTACACGGAGTTCACGTATCCTACGCGGATAGTCTTGGATGCCGGAAACGACCAGCAGTTCGTTGCCGCTTATAACTACGCCCGGATACTTGCGGAGATAGTAGATAATGCGGTTTCTGGCGGACGTAATATCAGTGGGTAGGAGCGATTTTCCCAAGTCCCTGAGCTTGCACGATCATTTACAGATCAGTTACTGGCTGCCATACACATTGTCTGCATGCCAAGCAAGATATTCCGGATTCGGCATGAACCGACTTGGTAGACGAATGCGCTGGTTTTCAAGACTGGCCAGATAAAGGCGGACCGCTGGATTCGTTGACGACAGAAGCTTATCCTTGAAATGCAGAGTTAGGTCGGATGGGTGGACCATGACCATGCCACAGTCGAAAGCTCGATCATGAAGAGCGCAAAGGCATAGGCCATTGCACGGATCAGGTCGAGCCACCTCATTGATTGCCCAGGGTATTATGTGGCTGGCCACAAGCAACGTCGGTTGATCAATGCCACACATACAGCAGATCGCGCCATAACTTGCCAGCACCGACCGCCGAAAAAACGCTTGGGATAAACGAACAGTCACGGTCCTTGTAGCCCCAGCATCGATGGGCAGACGAGATACAATGAATTCCTCCGCAGCTATTGGTTGATGCTGTTCATCTATCTCAGCCAGTAGCTGTTGCGAGTAGGCTACAAGGCGGCCCCAATCACAGGAGAACTCGTTCCATATTGCTGCGTCAGCTTTGCTTACATGGGTAAGGCCTGTAATGCCTTGCTTCGCGAGTATTGGGTCAAAGGCTCCGAAGTTCCCCAACTTCCGTGCCACTGACGCAGGTGAGCGATGGATAGTATGCGCTAGCTTCACCACCTCGGGATTGCTTGCCTTTGTTTGGGCAAACGGGATCTGGCAATACAGGTACAGTGCCAAGACCAATTCGTCACGCGTCCATGGAGCGCCGTATCTAGCCTCTGTCAATGTGGTATCCCTCATTGCGAGAATGGGACCAGGACGTAGCAGAACCCCAACTCATCGTTGCACGGAAAATAGTCTGGGTCTGTATCGAGCTTGTAGTTCTCAACTATGTCATCGGCTTGCATTCTCTCGAAATGATGAGGCAGTCCGTTGATTCGCAAGCAAGTGCCCAAGCGTTTGCCTTCGAGACAGAGTGTCACATCAAGTTTTTCGCCCGTTTCCGTTTCAATGGTGACTGTCTTCTCTGTTATCATCCGCCTTCCTCCTCCGTTTAGTGCAACAGACCTGTTGCATGAGGGCACCTACAGCGCGCTGCTATACACATTCCCCAAGAACTACGTCGGCTTGGGGTATGATGAGACTCGGCTCATTCAGAATGTCAACAATGTCTCCACCGATGCAGTGAGTGCCAAAATTGGCATTGTAGGTATCTACGGCATAATCATTGAAGTCATTTGCCCAGACAGGCTGGAATTTACCGACTGAGGAACGAACAAACCCAAGCGTCATGCCGCCTGCCCCAGCGAAAGTGTCTACGATCTTGATGACTGTATCCAATGTGGGTTCAGAGCTCCTCAGTTGTAGATGCATTATACGACAAAACCGCCCACTTGCGCCACAGGTTCGATCTGGAGCATAATATCACCAGCATCCAACCACAGGAGGACCCAATCATGCGTATTATCGGGATTTCGGGCAGCCCGCGCGGGCGGCAGAGCAATACACGGCGGCTTGTGCAGCGTGTGTTGGAAGGTGCGCTGGCGTGCGGCGCGGAAGCGGAACTGATCGACCTTGGCGAGGTGAATGTTGGCTATTGCACGGCATGCGGCGCGTGCCACGTATCGGGAAAGTGCCCGGTAAAGGACGATTTCGGGCCGGTGCGCGAGAAGATGCTCGCCGCCGATGGGATCGTGCTCGGCTCGCCGCTGTATTTCAACGCCGTGACCGCTCAGCTCAAGGCCGTGATCGACCGCCTGTCGCACGTCGTCCACTGCCAGCTATTCCTGGGTAAGTATGCGTGCTCGGTCGCCACATCCGGCGCGCCGGAATACGAGCTGGCGACCACGTATATGAACGACACGCTCGTGCGGCTCGGCTGCACGGTTGTCGGCAGCGCCGGGGCGGCCCCCGGGATTCCCGGAGCCATGGAGGCCGCTGAACGCGACGCGATGGCCCTTGGCGCTGACCTCGTGAAGGCCATCGGCGAACATCGCACGTATCCCGAGCAGGAAGCAGTCCACGCCGAGTCGCGCGAGCGCTTCAAGCGGTTGATCGCATTCAACAAGGATAACTGGCCGTACGAACATGAGTGCTTGTCCGAGCGGGGTTGGCTGTAGGAGCGAATCATTGCAGCCAGCCCGAATTTGCGGTATCCTTAGTGTACGATGACGTTCAGCGAGCTTGTCCGCGTACTGGAGAAGAACGGATTTGAGATCGTCAAGGAGAAAGGCTCGATCCGATACTACGGGAAGCCGAGCTGCTTGAGACTCATCCGAATCGACTATCACGGCCCCAAAGAGGTGCCTACTGGCACGTGCCAGAGTATCCTGAAAGCGGCAGGGTTGAAGTAGCCTGCGGGAGGCGACATCATGATCGAGCTAACATACTCCTTGGTGATCGAGGCAACAAAGGAACCCGACTTCTTCGCGTTCTACTCACCGGAACTTGAGGGGTTCACGGGCGTCGGACATTCGGTTGAGGACTGTCTCTACAAGGCCAAGTGGGGAATGAGGGAGCATGTCGCGCTCCTGCGCGAGCAGAACCTGCCAGTTCCCACGCCTGACCCCAACCCTAACATCATCATCCAAAACGAGCAGCGCGCCGCCGCAGGTTGATCTCGGCGTGGTATAATCCAGCCATGCCAAGCACTACCGAGCGCCTGTATAACCAACGCCTGGCACGCTACGTCACCGCCATGCGTAACGGCAAGCCGGACATGGTCCCCATCCGGCCGTTCGTTGCCGAGTTCACCGCCGCCTACGCGGGCATGACCTGCCAGGACGACTACCAGAAGGCCTTTGCAGCCGCGCGAAAGTGCGCCGCCGAGTTCGATTGGGACGCGGTGGTCGCGAACATGGTCTACGTCTGGACCGGCCTGACCCAGGCGCTCGGCCTGCGATACTACGCCGTGCCGGGGGTCGATATCGGGCCGGATGTGGGGTTCCAATATATCGAGCCGGGCGAGGACGACGCGTTCATGAAGGCCGATGAGTATGACCAGCTCATCGACGACCCCACGGCATTCCTCTACAGCGTCTGGCTGCCGCGCGTGTCGCGTGACGTGACTGCGGTCGGCGCGCCCGCGACATATCGGAGCCACGTCGCCCTGGTCAAGACCGGCATGGCGATGCTGCAGTATTTCTCCGACTTCGGCCCGCAGGTGGAGGCGCTGAGGACCGAGTGCGGCACGGTTTCCGCCATAGCCGGGATACTCAAGGCCCCGTTCGACATCCTCGCGGACAAGCTGCGCGGCTATATCGGGCTGACGATGGACATGATCGAGCGGCCGGAAAAGGTCATGGCCGCCTGCGAGGCGCTGATGCCGCATCTCTATGCCGTCGCCGCCTCGACCGCCGACCCGAGCTGCCAGGTCCCGGTCGGCTTTTGGATGCATCGGGGGTGCGTGCCGTTCGTGTCGGCGGGTCAGTTCGAGTCGCACTATTGGCCGACCGTCAAGCCCATCATCGAACAACTCTGGCGCGGCGGCCACCAAACGCTGTGCTATGCCGAGGGCGACTGGAGCGCCCACCTCGCGAGCTTCGCCCAACTGCCGGACGCAAGTATCGTCTACCACGTGGACAAAGGCGACATCTTCGGTGTCCATGCCGCGATCGGCGGCAAGTTCTGCTTGAGCGGCGGCATCCCGAACGCTCTTTTGTCCTACGGTTCTCCCGACGACGTTCGGGCCTGCGCAAAAAAGGTGATTGACGGGGTGGCCGGCGACGGCGGCTACATTATGGACGCGAGCGCCATCATGCAGAACGATACGAGAGCAGAGAACCTCCGCGCCCTGACAGATTTCACCCGCGAGCATGGCGTCTACTCCGCCGCGTCATGTCATGCTGAACCTGATTCAGCACCTAAGGCAGAGAGCGCCCAAGCCCCCTCTTCGAGCATCCTGAGCCTGTCGAAGGAGCCCGGCGTATGCGTCCCCTGGGCCGTCAAGCGCGAGGAGCTTCCCGATATTGCGGGCGATCCCGATCTTGTCGAGCGCATCTGGCGGCAGGTGGACGCCCTTGGCAATACCTTTATCTGGCAGATGCTGTTGTCGTTCTAGGAAACCACTTAAGCTCAGGGCTCAAAGCTGGTGGCGGATTTCCGGCGAGACGGCTCGTTGACTTTTGCGCATGCGTATGGTAGAGTTTGCCTGTGGCATATACCGAGCAGATCGGGGGGGCGGCAATGAGACGCTGGATATCGTTGGTCGTGGCGATTGCTATGTTTGCGCCGGCGGTGGCTTCGGCTGCCGAAGGGGCGATGGCAACTTGGCTCTCACCTCAGCCCGGGCAGATAGTATCGGGCGGCAAGATCGAGGTAGCCATCGGCTACAACACCCAGTCCAAGCTCAAAGTGAGCTCACTTGAGCTCTACATCGACGGCCAGTTTTTGTCTCGCAAGGTCCTCCGCGCGCCGGAGTCCAGGGGCGTATGCTCGTTCTGGTGGGATACCACTCAGGTAGCGCAGGGGACGCACAACCTCGTCGTAAAGGTCTTTGCCGACGATCAGATGATCTCAAAGGTCTACGGGACCGGCACGGTCGGCCCGAACGGCAGCAGTCGAGGACTTCTCGACACGCGGCCCCCGGTAGTTACATTCGCGAATATCAAATCCGGCGACGTTCTCAAGGGCAGCACCACGATCAAGATGAACGCGGTGGATGATAGCGGCCAATCGCCGATGGTCAGCCTGCTCGTCGATGACGTCTTGAAGCTTCTCAAGAACACCCCGCCGTATACGTATGATCTTGACACCGCGACCTATCCCGACGGCGATCACTCGCTCAAGACCTATGCCTACGATGGCGCGGGCAATCGAAGCGATCCCGCCGTGGTGAAGGTCGCATTTGTCAACGGCGTCGATAGGCCCGTAGTTACCACGCTCAGCGTGAGCCCTGGACCTGTCGCCGAGGTCCCGGACGAGAGCGTCTCGCGGGCCATCCCGCCTGCCGTGAACGGCGCCACCGAGTCATCGATCAAGAAGACTGCCGCTCGCGCGGAGTCTAGGATTAACAGCGAAAGTTCAACAGTCGCGCCGGTCGTCGCATCGCCCCAGCCTAAACCTAAGCCGAAGGTGGTTGCGGTTGCGCCCACGCCCAAGCCGAAGATAGTGGCGATTGCGCCAAAGCCTGTGGTGAGCCCCAAACCCGCGCTGGTCGCGCCGAAGCTGGAATCGAAGCTCAGAGCCGTTCCCGTTGCTGCCAAGCTGCAGATACGCGCGTCCAGCGTTGCTCCTAAACTGGATGCTCGGATGGCTGCCGCGGTTCCCAAGGTGAGCGAGACCCGTATTGCCGCGCCGGTAGCGAAGCGCGCGGCGCCTGTGCTGGCGTCGAAGCCGGTGAAGATGGCGTCGGCTGTTCCCTCCATGCATGTCCGCAAAGAGATCGTCAAGCCCACGATGAGCGCGACCGCGGTCGCCGCCAAACCGACTGTGATAGAGAGCCCGCGAACGAGCGGGGTCCGCATTGCCAGCGCCGCCCGGTTGCCCAATGCGAGGCAGGCTTTGTCCTCTCCCAAGCCGAGCGGGGTCACAAGGATGGCTATGGCTCCCGCGCCGGTCTCCCTGCGTCAGGCTGTGCAGAAGGTTGCCCCCGGCGGCGCGGTGGCGACGGCTCCCCGGGTCGTGGACGAGCCCGTGTCCTCTTCCATGAAGTACATGGCCGTCAAGCTGCGCGTTGGCGATCTGAAAGATATCAAGGTTGCGCCCGGCACGATGAGTGCCGGAACCGCCGCCGCGCCGGGTATTCTTGACCCCGGAACGCTCTCGAAGGCAAACCCGAAGCGCGTCGTGGTTGCCATGGTTCCCGATCTGCGGAGCGTGGCCGAGAAACTCCGACCGAGTCCGGCCATTGCCCGCCCGCCGTCCGTTGAGAAGCCCACCACGGCCAGGATCGAGAAGACCGTAATGCCTGCGTCGGGCAATGTCAAAGCGAGGAGCTTCTTCGAGAAGATGGGCGGGGTGCTGTTCTGGGACCCAAGCACTCACATGGTTACGGCCTGCGTGAGCGGCATGGTGCTTGAGATGCGGATCGGCAGCAAGGCCGCCAAGGTCAACGGGCACGAGATGATGATGGAATCCGCGCCGTATCTGGTCAACAATCGCACCATCTTCGAGACCCGCAGTTTCGCCCAGGCGTGCGCGCTTCTGGACAGGCTCAATACCGTAGGCAAGGCCGCGATCCACTAGCCATTGTATAAGGTTCTCTGAACAAGACCTATACCCTCGATCTAGCTCTTTGTCGCTACTGTATCGGTTTTCGGCTCAACCTTGGACTCAGTTGGACTCTCCGACTTCTCGCCATTGCCCAAAGTCGATGATTTGGAGCTGGGGTAGTCGTTGACGTGGAAGCCCGAGCCTTTGAACACGATCCCCACCGGAAAGAGGACTCGCGCGATCTCGCCCTTGCATTTTGGGCACTGCTTTAAGGGTTCGTCGGCCATCTTCTGACGGGTCTCAAACTGGTGCTCGCAAGCTTTGCACTTGTAGGCGTAGGTCGGCACTATATCACCTCAGACGGGAGTTAACTGAGCTTGATTATAGCACGACTGGATACTCGAGTTCAAGCTGCGTCAGTTCATCCAGCCTCTCGACCGGATAGGGGAACGGCCCATTCGATGGGATGCGATCCACCCATTGCGCCCGGAAATGCTGATCCTGCATCCGGCAGTTGCTCTTGTGTCCGCGGTAGGCCTCGTGGTGTGCCATCCGGTTCCAGATTGCCTCCATGCTTTCCTCACGCGCGTTGCCGAACGCGAGCGGCGTGAAGTCGCAGGGTGTCATTTCGCCGTAGGCGGTCACATAGAACTGGCACCAGCCGGCGTAGCAGCCGTTGCCGGTCGGGCCATTGACGTGAGCCTGGGTGATCACGGATGGCAACGGGTGGCCCTCGTTGTAGCGCTGCTCGATCCGGCAGAGCTCATCTTTGTCCTCGTCGGTCAGCAGATGCCGCGGATCCTCGTGAAGAAGCCTGCCGGTCGGCACGGTGTCGAATATCGTGATCTCATCCGCCCCGACGGTTTTTGCAAGCTCGATCATTTCCACGACCTGCCCGTTGCGCAGCCGCTCGGGGGTGGCGTAGGTCGATATGCCCGCGAGCATGCCTGCGTCCTTGCACCGCTTCAGGCCCTCGATTGCCTTGTCAAAGCACCCCGGCACGCGCCGCATTTCGTCGTGCGCCTTGGGGTCGGGCGAATCGATGGAGACATGTATCGCCCAGAGGCCCGCGTCGGCGAGCTTGCGCACATTCTCATCGTTAAGCAACAGGCCGTTGCAGAACATCAGCGCGACGGCCTGGTCCTTGTCCACCCATTCGATGAGCTCGAATATGTCCGAACGCAGCAGCGGCTCCCCTCCGGTGAATATGATCGTCACCGACCCGAGCTGCTCCGATTCCCGTATGATCCGCTTCCAGTCCGGCGTCGTAAGCTCGGCTTCGCCGGTTCGCTTGTGCCGCGCGGCGCTGCAGTGGATGCAGTTGGCCTGGCAGCGGGTGGTCACCTGGAGGGTGCAGACTGTGGGCTGGGGGTGTCCTTCTATCTCGACCGCAAGCCTGCTGCCCAACAGCTTCATCGATGCCTTGGTCGGGATCGGGGGTTGATAGGATGTATAGATGAGCGTGTCGCTGCGTCGTAGTATCGGCTTGCCACGGCCTCGCACCGTCTTTTCGACCCCATCGATGGCTCGCTTCGTATCGGGGAGCTTGCCGAGAGGGCCGGTGGGCCGCGCCGAGAATGTACCGTCTGCATCGACTGTCGTGGTCATGCCGAGCAGCTCTATTTCTCTGCTCTTCGCGAGCATAGAAAGGCAAGACAGCGTTTTGGCGAACGCGTGGTCCTTCATCCGCGGCCCGAGCACTCTTGCGAGCGGGCCGGTGAACCGCGGCGGATTGCCCGGTCGGATGGAGAACAACGGAAAATGCTTCTCGCTCAAGGTTTCACCTCCAGTTGCAATGACACCGGATTGACCGACTCTTCGATACCCATGCACGTGGCCCGCAAAACTCATCTAACGGGCCGATCCGCCGGATGTTTGGGGATCACAGCCCGTAGGGGCGAAGCATTTGCATGTCAGTCTGATGACTTCCAACAGCCTGTGTGCAAATGCTTCGCCCCTACCCTCTCGAAGAGAGATTTGAGTTTGACCACGAAGCTCAAAACTGGTATACTTTACTTGTCCGAACGCATCGGAAACTTCGAACACTTCAGCCGCTGAATCACGCGGTCTGAACTATGTACATATAGCCCTTTTTCGCTTTGTAACCTATGCAGGAGCGCGTGGATGACAGATAACGACACACAGAAGACCCCCGACAACACCGACCCTGAGACTGATGCCTCCGCACAGAATTACGACGCCGATAACCTACAGATACTCAAGGGCCTCGAGGCGGTGCGACTGCGCCCGGCGATGTATATCGGCGACACCGGCTCCCGCGGCCTTCATCACCTGTTTGTCGAGGTCGTTGACAACAGCATCGACGAGCACCTCGCGGGGTTCTGCACCAAGATCGACGTAATCCTCGGCAAGGACAATTCCGTCACCGTAGTCGATAACGGCAGCGGTATTCCCACGGATATTCACAGCGAGGCGGGCGTATCGGGTGTCGAGGTCGCGATGACTGTGCTCCACGCGGGCGGCAAGTTCAGCGGAGAGCACTACAAGGTCTCCGGCGGTCTGCACGGGGTCGGAGTTTCGGCGGTGAACGCGCTTTCCGAGTGGTGCGAGGTGCGCGTCAAGCGCGGCGGTAAGATTCACTACCAGGCATACGATCGCGGTGTTCCCCGCGAGCCGCTGAAGGTGATCGGCGATGCCGACGCCCATGCCACCGGCACAACCACTACCTACATGGCGGACTACCAGATATTCGAGGAGATAGTCTACCATCCCGATATATTCGTCAGCCGCCTGCGCGAGCTGGCCTATCTCAACAAGGGCCTTATCATCGCCTTCACGAACGAGCAGGCCGAGGACGAAGAAGAGCGCATGCGCGTTTTCTGCTACGAAAACGGCATCGCGGAGTTCGTGGAGCACCTTAATCGTAACAAGGACCCGCTGCACCCCGTTGTCTACTTCAGCGGCGAGCGCGAGGATACGACCATAGAGGTGGCGCTCCAGTATAACGAGACCTACCAGGAAAATATCCTCACCTATGCGAACAATATCCATACCCAAGAGGGAGGCACCCACCTTTCCGGGTTCAAGACCGCGCTCACCCGCGTGATCAATAACTACGCGCGCAAGTCCGGCGCGCAAAAAGAGAAGGACCCGAACCTGGGCGGCGACGACGTTCGCGAGGGGCTTGCGGCGGTTATCTCCGTAAAGATCAGGAATCCGCAGTTCGAGGGCCAGACCAAGACCAAGCTCGGTAACGGCGAGGTGGACGGGATAGTCAACTCGATAGTGGGCGAGAAGTTCGGGGAGTTCCTCGAAGAGCATCCGACCGCCGCCCGCCGTATAATCGACAAGGCCCTGACCGCGCACAGGGCGCGAGATGCCGCGCGCAAGGCCGCTGATATGGTCAAGCGCCAGAGCGCGCTCGAAAACGCCTCGCTGCCCGGTAAGCTCGCCGATTGCATCGAGCGCGATCCTATGAAGAGCGAGCTGTTTCTGGTCGAGGGACAGAGCGCGGGCGGCAACGCCAAGCTGGGTCGCGATAGGCGCACGCAGGCCATTCTGCCGCTGCGCGGAAAGATCCTCAACGTCGAGAAGGCTCGCATGGACAAGGCCCTCGAAAACGAGGAGATCAAGTCGCTGGTGGCCGCGCTCGGCACTGGGATCACCCACAGCTCGATGGACATCGCCGATGACGGCGATAGTCCCGAGCTTGAGTTCGAAGAGGAAGTCGTGGACAGCGCCAAGAAAGGCGGCAATGGAAACGGCCCGACATTTGATCGCTCCAGACTCCGCTACGACCGCATCATCATTATGACCGACGCCGACGTTGACGGCAGCCATATTCGCACGCTGCTTCTGACGTTCTTCTACCGCTACATGAAGCCGCTGGTCGATGAAGGCCACATCTACATCGCCATGCCGCCGTTCTACCGCATCAAGGCGGGTAAGGACAAGGTCTTCTACGCGAAGGACGATGCCGAGCGCGACGACATCCTCCGCTCGATTGCAGTCAAGAAGGATGTCATGGTGACGAGGTTCAAGGGTCTCGGCGAGATGGACGCAAAGGACCTCGCCGACACGACCATGAACGTCGAGATGCGCAGCATTCAGCGGGTCATGGTCGAGGACGCGGTCGCGGCCGACGAGATGTTCACGGTGCTTCTCGGCGACAAGGTCGAGCCCCGCAAGGCATTCATCGAGGCGCATGCGAAGGAAGTCCGTAACCTGGACTGGCACGCGTAGAAGGCAATTATGAATGATGAATTATGAATTGTGAATTGTGAGCCCACTCGTCGCTACTTGCCACTACGGGGGTGATCGGCATGAGTGATTGCCCGGAGATCGACACCGACAAGGCCGCTGGGCCGTCCACGTGGAGGGGGCCCTATGCTTTTCGGGCATTTCGCCACCGCAACTACGCTTTGCTCTGGACCGGCCAGCTCATATCGCTCACCGGCACGTGGATGCAGTCGCTGTCTCTGCCCTGGCTCATTTTTACTCTCACGGGTTCGAAGTTTCTGCTCGGTATCGTTGCGGCCGCAAGCATGCTCCCCTCACTGATCATAACCCTTCCCTCGGGTGTGATCGCGGACCGGTTCAGCAAACGAAGGATCGTCATCGCGACGCAGACAGTGCTGATGACCCAGGCGCTGATGCTCGCCGCGCTCACGTTCACACACGCAATCCAGGCATGGCACATCATCGTGCTTGCCGCATTCGCGGGGTTTGCCAACGCGATGGATATGCCCACGCGGCAGGCTATGGTCGTGGAACTGGTGGGCAAAGAAGACCTGCAAAACGCCGTCGCGCTGAACTCGTCCATGTTCCAACTGACGCGCATCTTCGGGCCGTTCGTGGGAGGGGTAGTCCTGGCCATAGTCGGACCTGCCTGGTGTTTTCTCATCAACGCCATCAGCTACGTCGCCGCCATTGTCGGCCTGTTGCTGATGAAAAACGTCAGGGCGAAGAAACGGGCTAGCAGAGATGAGTCGATGCTCAAACAGATTGCCGAAGGCTTCAACCACGTTTGGGGAAACGTGTTGATGCGCGACATACTGATTATGACGGGCATCACGACGGTCTTCCTTGCTCCTTATGGCATCTTCTTTCCGGTCTACGCGCTCCGAATCTTCAAGGTTGGGACGACAGGCCAGGGGATTATGATGGGGTGCGTCGGGATGGGGGCGTTGGCAGCCGCGATGACCATTTCCTCCGTGGGACATAGGTTCGAGCAGAAGACGATCGTCTTTGTTGGCGCTATTGTGGCGCCCGCGGGTTTGGTCGCGTTTTCTCGGTGTGGGAGCTTCTATGCCGCGCTCGGCTGCCTGATTGTCGTCGGCGTTGGGATGATGCTGTTCATGGCGTCCTCCAACACGATCATGCAGGTGGCAGCACCCGCGGGCCTGGTCGGTCGGGTGATGAGCCTGCGGGCGCTTGTCTTGTTTGGGCTGGGCGCGCCGGGTGCGGTGATGATGGGCCGCCTTGCGGAGGTGAAGCACGTGGGTGTTCAGGGGACAGTGCTGATGGGCGCTCTGGTCGGCCTCATTACTTCGATCTACTTTGCGCTGGCCTCGCGAGCGGCGCGAAAGGCAGCCGAACCGCTTTAGGTGAGTATTGCGTAGTGGCCGGGCCTCTGTCCCAGCCTTGTCCGAGACGGAGATCGGACACTACGGCGCGCTTGGTACTATGGAAGTGATGAACGGGAGAGCAGCTTGAAGCAGACTGATGCGATAATACTGGCGGTGGCGACGAAAGTCAACGCCGATCTTGCCGAGATGGCTCCGAACGGAAGGAAGTCGCTGATTTCACTCAACGGGCGTCCGGCGGTTTCTTACCTTGTGCAGAGCCTGAAACTCTGCTCGCTGGTGTCGAAGGTGATTGTGGTCACCGACCAGCCGAACTTCGACGTGGCTCCGGGGGCGGACGTGTGCATAGAGGCGGGCGGCGATCTGTCGGACTGCGTGCTTGCCGGGATGCGCGCGGCGCAGTCCCAACGATGCCTTATCATGAACGGCGATATGCCGCTCGCATCGCCACAAGCGCTGACGGATCTGCTGCAAAGCGCACCCGACTGTAACGTGGTTTATCCGATCGCGGGAAGAAACGATATGACCGTCATGTTCCCCGACAGGCGCGCGTTCTACGTTGAGACCAAAGAAGGCGGCTTCACGGGATCGAGCTGCCTGCTGTTCGATTCGCAAGTTGCGCTTTCGAGGCAGGCGATGTTGACCAGGCTTCTGTCCGCGAGGAGCAATCCCAAGGAGCTTCTGGGACTGCTCGGACCCGCGCTTGCGATGAAACTGATGCTCACCAAGGTTTCTATAGATGACTTCGAGCAGCATCTGTCCCGTGCGCTGGATGTGACGTGCCGAGTGTTCGTTACGCGCCATCCGAAGATGCTTGTTTCCATCGATACGGCCCGCGATGTGTCTCTGATGGAGAGGGAGTTGGCGGCGGCGTAGCTACTCGGTCGGCGTTCCGATCTCGCCTTCTTTGACGGCAACGTCGCTGCTGACCCCCATGACCCCCCGCGCGCTGAGCACGATGTCGTGCAGGTTGTAGAGATCGTCGGAGGTGTTCACGGAGCCTTCCAGGTAAACCATCTGGTTGACCGACTTCAGCCTCACGTCCGACGTGTCTACCATGCTTTGGGCTGCCAGCTTGTCTCGCGCTTCCTGCTCGATCTGCTCATCCGTGAACTCGCCGGGAAACTGCTCGCTCGATGCGAGCCCCGAGCCGGGGCCGGCCGATTCGCCGCCGATCGCGAATGCGGTCTCGCCGACGTCGCCTTCCGCGAAGCTGTAGCCGAAGTGCGCGTCGGTGGGTAAGTCTTCTCTGGCAGGCACTACGCGGATCTCGTTGATAACTTCATCGATCTCCTCGATCTCGTATGCCAGCTCTTCGGCGATCCGTTTTTGCTCCTCGGTTTGCACTTCTCCTGTCAGCACGGCAACGTGATCCCCGACCTCGGCGTTTATCTCCATCAGGCCAACGGTCTTGTCCGCTATTATGTTCGCCTTTATGCGCAGAGCGCTGAGCTTGTCCGCGACAGGCATTTCACAGTGCCCCCTTCGTCCAGAATAGCTCGCCCATTGAGTCTATACCCGCCGGTCCGTAGGGGCGAAGCATTTGCAGGTTATGCCCTGCGGTTCTTGGAATGCCTGTGTGCAAATGCTTCGCCCCTACGCCCGCGGAACTGAGTAGCGCAATGCGGCGTCACGGGATATAATCATAATGCGGTGACGCTAAGGGGGATGCGATATGATCGTCGGAATACCAAAGGAGATCAAAGAGGGGGAGTATCGAGTCTCGATAGTGCCGGCCATCGTGGAGTCGTTGGTCAAGGGCGGGCACGAGGTCGTCATCGAGACCGGCGCCGGGCGAGGAAGCGGCATCGAGGACTCCGACTATGCCGAGGCCGGAGCCAAGATCGTGTGCGGGCCAGAGGACGTGTTCGGCGCGGCGGACATGATCGTCAAGGTCAAGGAGCCTCTTGCCGGCGAATACCCGCTGATCCGCGAGGGCCAGGTCATATTCACCTATTTCCACTTCGCCGCGAGCGAAAAGCTCACCCGCGCGATGGTCGATACCAAAGCCGTTTGCATCGCGTATGAGACCATCGAGGAAGATGGCGGAGGACTGCCGCTGCTGATCCCGATGAGCGAAGTCGCGGGACGCATGGCGATCCAGGAAGGTGCGAAATATCTCGAACGGCCGATGGAGGGCAGAGGAATCCTGCTCGGAGGCGTGCCCGGAGTCGCGCCCGCGAACGTCGCGATACTCGGCGGCGGTATATCCGGCGCGAATGCGGCAAGGGTCGCCGCGGGTCTTGGCGCGAAAGTGGTCGTTCTCGACGTCAACCTCGACCGGCTCCGCTACCTCGCCGACGTGATGCCGTCCAACGTCACCACTCTCATGTCAAACAGCTACAACATCCGCGCCGTTCTCAAGGACGCCGATCTGGTGATCGGAGCGGTGCTGCGGCACGGCGCGAAGACGCCGGTGCTGGTGACTCGCGAGATGCTCAAATTGATGAAGCCCAGGGCGGTTCTCGTGGACGTGGCCGTGGACCAGGGCGGGGTTTTCGAGACCACTCGACCGACCACCCACACCAACCCGGTCTACATGGAAGAGGGGATCGTTCATTACTGCGTTACGAACATGCCGGGCGCGGTGGCGGGAACATCGACATACGCCCTCACCAACGCCACGGGCCGCTACATGCTTCAGCTTGCCAACAAGGGCTGGAAAACGGCTTTGCGAGAAAGCGCCGCGCTACGCAAGGGCCTGAACATCGCCTACGGACACGTCACCCTCGCCGCGGTGGCCGAGCTGTTCGGCTATGAGACGGTGTCGGTGGAGTCGGTGCTGAATTGACACTCTTGTTCCCCAGGCATGTTGCTTGGAGGCACATGTTCCGTGCTCGGGCTGGATTTGAAATCCAGCCCGTAACAGAATCCCGCGATCTGTGATCGCCCTGCCATGGTGCGGCAAGCAGGCTCAAAGAAATCCATCTCGATCTGATCCATGTCAAATAAACACATGGTCCAAAGCGGTAGACTATGGGTATAAGAACAGGCAACCTCATCAATAGGAGAATACAATGAGTATGTTCTGCTACCAGTGTGAGCAAACCGCCAAGGGGACGGGGTGCACGATACAGGGCGTGTGCGGCAAAGACGCGACGACCGCGACGCTCCAGGACCTTCTGTTCTACGCGACCAAGGGCATCTCGATGTATGCCCACCGCGCGCGAAAGCTTGGCGCGGCCGACGTAGCGATTGACGCTTTCGTAATCGAAGCGCTTTTTGCCACGGTCACTAACGTGGACTTCGATCCCGAGCGCCTTCAGGGTATGCTGCTTGATGCAGCCGACATCCGCGACCAGGCCAGGAAGCTATACGAACGCGCCTGCGACAAGGCAGGAAAGGCGCCGGAGGTCCTGGGCGCACCTGCCGTGTTGGACATGGCGAGTGACATGGACGGCCTTGTGGCGCAGGGGGCGGAGGTCACTATTCTCAACAGAAGGGCCGCGCTTGGCGATACCATTGCCGGTCTGCAGGAACTGGTTACTTATGGTCTCAAGGGCGCGGCGGCCTACGCGGACCACGCTCGCATATTGGGTCAGGAGAGCGATGAGGTTTATGCAGGTTTCCACGAGGGGCTGGACTTCCTGACCAGGCGCAATCCGACCGTCGATGAGCTTGTCGGCTGGGCTCTCAAGGCCGGCGAGGTCAATATGAAGGCGATGGAGCTTCTGGACACAGCGAACACTGGGGCTTATGGGCATCCCGTGCCGACGCAGGTGCGCATCGAGCCGATCAAGGGCAAGGCGATTGTCGTTTCGGGGCACGATCTCAAGGACCTCGAGGACCTTCTCAAGCAAACCGAGGGCAAGGGGATCAACATCTACACCCACGGCGAGATGCTCTCGGCGCACGGTTACCCGAAGCTCAAGGCGTATAAGCACCTCGTCGGCAACTACGGCGGCGCATGGCAGGATCAGGTCAAGGAGTTCGACGCGTTCCCCGGCGCGATTTTGATGACCACCAACTGCATCCAGAAGCCGCGCGAGACCTATAGGGGCCGAATATTCACCACGGGTCTCGTCGCGATGCCCGGAGTCGAGCACATTCCACCCAGCACGGGGGCCAAGGACTTCTCGCCCGTGATCGAGGCCGCGCTTGCCGCTGAGGGCTTCACCGAGGACGGTTCGGACAAGACGATCACCGTTGGATTCGGCCACGAGACCGTGATGGGCGTCGCGGGGGCGGTGATAGATGCCGTCAAGTCCGGCGCGATAAGGCACTTCTTCCTGATCGGCGGCTGCGACGGCGCGAAGCCCGGACGCAACTACTACACCGAGTTTGCCGAGCAGGTGCCAAAAGACTGCGTCATTCTCACGCTTGCGTGCGGGAAGTATCGGTTCAACAAGCTCGATTTCGGCGAGATCGGCGGAATTCCAAGGCTGCTGGACATCGGCCAGTGCAACGATGCCTACTCGGCCATCCAGATCGCCGTCGCGCTCGCGGGCGCTTTCGAGGTCGGCGTCAACGACCTGCCGCTGTCGATGATTCTTTCCTGGTACGAGCAGAAGGCGGTCGCTATTCTATTGACGCTGCTCTATCTCGGCATCAAAAACATCCGCCTCGGCCCGAGCCTGCCGGCGTTCATAACCCCCGACGTGCTCAACGTGCTGGTGGAGAAGTTCAACATTATGCCGATCACCACGCCCGAGGAGGATTTGAAGGCGATCCTGGGCTGAGGGGATAATCGCGAAAACGCGAAAGGATGGGGCGCGATCTCGTATCGCGCCCCATCTCAGCCCGCGCTCGATTGTCTGGATCACCATCGTTTTCATTGCGTTATCCTACCCTTATGGCCTGTGGTATAATAGGACTGGAGGCGAGAGCTATGGCCATAGTGATAAGAGCACATTATGATGGTAAGACTATCGTGCCGGACGAGCCGGTGGACCTGCCTGTGGACACGCCAGTCAATGCTACGTTGACGGTTGTCGAAGCGAAGCCGGAACGTTCGCCTGAGCGCGAGGCCGCGTGGCAGCAATTGCTCTCTCTTCGCATTCCAAGAGTTTGCATCCCGGAAGAAGCTCTGCGGCGCGAGAATATGTACGAGGACAGGCTGTGAGCTTCCTCATAGACACGAACGTACTGCTTCGCTTCTTCGAGCTGCAAGACCCCAAGAACGCCGAGATCGTGAACGCATTCAACGTGCTGCGCAATGCGGCGGAGCCCTCTTTCACCTGTGCCCAGGTCTTGATCGAGTATTGGGTCTCGGCCACGCGTCCTCTCGATGCCAACGGATTCGGGCTGGACTGCGCGCAAGCTGATATGCGCCTTGGCGTGGTGCAGAGTCTTTTTCCTTGCCTTCCCGAACCGCCCGATATGGCTGAGCGATGGAGAAAGGTCGTGAGCGAGAACGCAGTCCGCGGCAGGCAGGCTCACGATGCTCGCATTGCCGCGCTGATGCTCGCGCACGGGGTGACGCATCTCGTGACACTCAACCCCACAGATTTCACCCGATATGACGGCATTACGCCGGTTACCCCGCAAGATATTCTCCATAGGTGATCTTGCCTTGTTTCGGCTTTTCCCTCCGGTCAGCATCGTATCGACAAACCCGCTATAATAGACAGTATGCGCATCAATGCCGAATTCGTCATCAGTGTGGCCCATCTCGACCAGTTGCCCAATGAACGCCTGCCTGAGATCGCGCTGGCCGGGCGATCCAACGTGGGCAAATCCTCGTTGATCAATACTCTGTTGGGCAAACCGGGGCTGGCGCGGACGTCCAACACCCCCGGACGCACCCAGACCCTGAACTACTACCGCATTACGCCCGCCGAGGGCGATGTGAAGCCCTTCTTTCTGGTCGATATGCCCGGATACGGCTTTGCGGCCGTTAATAAGGGGATGCGTGCCGATTGGAGCGACCTCATCAGGCAATACACGACTACGCGGCCAACGCTGTGCGGCATTGTCCAACTCATCGACCTGCGACACCCGCCTCAGCCGCTCGATCACACCATGACCCAATCGCTGCGCGACCATGATCACAACTACCTGATCGTCGGTACCAAAGCAGACAAAGTCGCCAAGACGAAAGTCCCCGAACTGATGCTTCAGGTCGCGGAAAAGCTCAATATCGACAGCCTCGATACGCTGGCATTCTCCGCGCAGACAGGGCTCGGTCGCGACCAACTCTGGCGCTGGGTGACGGACACGGTGCAAGGCAGCGACAAGGGGCTGTAGATTACCGTCTCGCCTCCCACAACCCTTTTCCTTCCCCCGCCACCAGCGGACTCAACTCGCCGCTGTAGTAGAGCGTCAACGAGTGCAGCGCGCGCGTGCAGGCGGTGTAGAGGAGCTTGCGTTCGGTCTCGGCGCCGTAGGTCTCGCTGCTGGCGTCGTGGATGATCACTGCGTCGAATTCGAGGCCCTTCGCCAGGTAGATCGGCAGCACCACCATGCCGTGATGGAATGTGATGCTGTCCGCCTCGACCAGCCGCACGTCGTGGTCGGGCAGCAGCTTGCTGTAGATCCCCGATGCCTCGTGCGCGGTCTTGCAGATGACGGCTATCGAGACCATGCCGTCGGCCTTGAGCTCAGTCATCTCGGCTGAGATCAGGCCGGCGATTTGATCGGGTCGCTCCGCGCGGACGACGGTGGGCTTCCGCCCGCTCCTGCGAACGTTATCCGCGATCATTGCGGTAGGCAGCACACCTCTCGCGAACTCCGATATCTCCCAACTCGACCGGTAGCTCTTGGTCAGCTCCACGACCTCGCGCGCGTCTTTGCCGAGGATGTCGCCGAGCACATCGTAGCTGTCGAGACCGGAGTATGGATTGATCCGCTGGCTCAGGTCGCCGAGGATCGTCATGGACGAGTCGCCGAAGAGCTGCCGGATGATCTCGAAGTGGACCGGCGTGTAGTCCTGCGCTTCGTCGATGATCAGGTGGCGGACGTTGGCGTATCGCGGCTCGCCGTCGATCAGCCGCCTGAGCAGAATAATCGGCGCGACGTCTTCGTGGGGGATGTGCTTGGCGTGCAGGCTCTTATATGTATGCTTGCAGATAGCGTGCAGGTTCTCCGTAGGGGCGAAGCATTCGCGCGATTGCCTATCGGGCTCCTCAGCGCCTTCTGCGAATGCTTCGCCCCTACAAACGCACTCGTCGTCGGCCAACTGCTGTATCAAGTGGAAGTCCTCGAAAAGCTTTCGATAGAGCTTGACCGGGTCACGGGTCACGAGCGCCTTGTCCACAAGGCTCTCGATCTTGCGCTCCACAAACCCGCTCGCGTACGTGCACTTGGAGAGCACCCGATCCTTGAGCCGCGTCAGCCCGGCCATTATCGGCAGGTGCGCGCAATCCTCCCAGTAGAGCTTCTCGACGGTCGAGGCGGGCAGCAGGCAAACGTTATTGATTGTGATGTCCTCGAAGTGCAGCGCCGTGTGCCTCAACTGCCGCTCATAGTTGCGGATCACGTTCAGAAACTCCGGCGACGACTTGAACGCGATGCTCGCGGCTCGGATCACGTAATCGGCGTCCCTTGCCTTGGACAGCACGAACTCCATCTGGTCGGCCTTTGACTCGAACGTCACCTTCTTGCCGAGCATCGAGCGCGCATAGTCCTCGAAAGTCGCCTCGCGGATGTTCTCCTCCCCGAGTTCCGGCAGCACGTTGGAGATATAGTCCGCGAAGACCTCGCTCGGCGAGAACACGAGCAGATTGTTGGCCGAGATATGGCCCCGATGACGATAGAGCAGATAGGCTGCTCTGTGCATCGCGATGGAGGTCTTGCCGCTTCCCGCCGGCCCCTGCACGATCAGCACCTTGCGCGAGTCGTCGCGAATGACGGCGTTCTGCTCCTTTTGGATGGAGTTGACGATCTGCCGCATCTTCTCGGAGGTGTTCCTGGCGAGCGCGTCGCGGAGAATATCATCGCCGATCGCGAGGCTGGAGTCGAGCATATAGACCATGCGGCCGCTTTCGATCTTATACTGCCGCTTGAGGGCCAGTTCACCGGTGATCCTGCCTTCTGGCGCGAGATATGCCGCCGGCCCGACCTCGCAGTCGTAGAACATCCCAGAAACCGGGGCGCGCCAGTCGTAGATCAGAATCTCGTGGCCATCGCCGAACAGGCTGTGGAGCCCGATATAGACCGGCGCGGCCTCCCGCGATCCCGCTTCGCGAAAGTCGATGCGCCCGAAGTAAGGCGACGCCGAGAGCGCGGTCATTCTCTTCAACCGCACGGCGACGTCGAGTACTGCCTTCTCCTGTGTCAGCGCCACGTTTTCGGTCTGGACTCGCTCGGCTCGGTCGAACAGCGCCGCGTCCTCCCACATATACTTGCGGTAGGTGACGAGTTCTTGCTTGCTCTTGCCGCGCTCGCGCTTGAGCTGCTTGATGCGGCGTTCGATCACCTCAAGGGTCTCCGAAAGGCGCGTAATTTCCTGGTCTTCTCCAATCAAAGTGGGCACGGGGCGTGGTCTCCTTGCTTATGGTATCCGGGCAAGAATAGAACGTTCCACGCGATGGACGGTGATTCCTCCCCTTCGCCAATCTCTCCTTCAGATACACGGAGGACTCGGCACGGCATTTCCATAACTATCCCGCGAGGGTCCTAGACCTCATTGCGGGTGCGTGCTAAAATAGAGTCGGTCTAACTTCTGTTTTCAAGGAGGCAGCTACTATGCTTATCATAGGCGAAAGAATCAACACCTCTCGGAAGGTCAAGTCCGAGCCGGTGATTGAGAATGCGGTCAACAGCCGCGATGCCGCTTTTATCACCGATCTAGCCCGCAAGCAGTTCGAGGCCGGCGCGACTTACATCGACATCAACGCCGGTACTCTCACCTCGGGTGAACCGGAAGCCCTGGAGTGGTTGACGCAGGTTGTGCAGGATGCGGTCGATGCGCCGATCTCGTTCGATACCCCGAATCCCGCGGCGCTGGAGCGCGCGCTGGCGGTCTACAATCCGGCCAAAGGCCAGCCGCTCATCAACTCGATCACCGCCGAGACCGTGCGATGGGCCAACGTTCTCCCGTTTGTGCTGAAGTATAAGGCCAAGGTTATCGCGCTCGCGATGGACGACAGCGGCATCCAGCAGGACCCGGCAAAGCGCCTTTCGGTCGCTCGAACGCTTATAGCGAAGCTGACCGCCGAGGGGGTCGCGCCGGCTGACATCTACGTCGATCCGCTCACGTTCCCCATAGGCACGGGCAGCGACGTTGCCGTTTCCATGCTCGACATCATCGAAAAGATAGTGGCCGAGTATCCGGGGGTCCACACAATCGCGGGCCTGAGCAACGTATCGCACGGCATGCCGGTCCGCAAGCTGCTGAACCAGGCGATGACCATACTGGCGCTGGGCAAGGGCCTTGACGCGGGCATTCTCGACCCGAACGATCGTTACCTGATGGCGCTGATCTACGCGACCGAGGCTCTGCTCGGCCGCGACGACTTCAGCATGAACTATATCACCAAATCGCGCGAAGGCGCATTCGAAGGACTATAGGTCATACTTGCTATGTCTGCCAGTAATCTGCAGTTGTTACTCGAACAGGGCCAGTTCGTGGTCTGCGGGGAGATGAGTCCTCCGCAGGGCGCGGACAAGGCGCCTATCCTGAAGAAGTGCGGCTACTTTAGGGATGTGGTCGATGCCGTCAACCTGACCGACAACCAGACCGCCATCGTGCGGATGAGTTCGGTCATGTCCAGCGTGTTCGCGCTGGAAGGCGGGGTCGAGCCCATAATGCAGATGACCTGTCGCGACCGCAACAGGCTCGCGCAGCAGTCCGACCTCCTCGGGGCCAATGCGGCCGGGGTCAAGAACGTGCTCTGCCTCACCGGCGACTACATGAACTTCGGCAACCACCCCGGCGCGAAGGGCGTCTTCGACCTCGATGCCGTGCAGCTCATTCGCACGGTTGCCGACATGAACGAGGGCAAGTTCATGTCCGGTGACGAGGTCAAGCCGCCGACCGGCATGTTCATCGGCGGGGCGGCGAACCCGTTTGCGGAGCCGTTCGACCTGCGCATCATCCGGCTGGGCAAGAAGATCGCGGCAGGCGCGCATTTCATCCAGACCCAGCCGGTTTTCGACTTCCCCCGCTTCGAGAAATGGATGGCGGCTGTCCGTGACGAGGGGTACGATGAGCAGGCATTCATCCTTGCTGGGGTGATGCCGGTGCGCTCGGTGAGGGCGCTGATCCACATGCGGGACAATGTACCCGGTTCATGCATCGCGGATGAGTACATCAAACGGATGGAATCGGTTGCAGATTCCAAGGAAGAAAGCGCGGCGATGGGCGTTGCGATGGCCGTTGAGACGATCAAGCGGCTGCGGGAGATTCCCGGCGTCAAGGGCGTTCACATCATGCCTGTAATGTGGGAATCGATCACGCCGAAGCTCGTCGAGGAGTCCGGCCTGCTGCCGAGGCCCAAGCCCGAACCGTGTCATTCTGAGCCTGTCGAAGAATCTCTGTCGGGAGCGCAAGCGCAATGAGCAAGTTGTCCGAAAGAGTCGCGGGGTTCTGCGAGAAGCATCCCGTTTTATACAAGTGCGTTCTGCTGGGCGAGAATGCCTTCAAGAAACCCGTATTCCGCTGCCAGGACTGCGGGCAGTGTGTGCTCAGCCATAACGCGTTCACGTGCTGCATGCGATGTCCCAAGCAGATACGCAACGGTCCCTGCGGCGGCACCAGGCCGGATGGGCGCTGCGAGGTCTACCCGGAGCGAGCCTGCGTCTGGTGGCTGATCTACGAGCGCGCAAAGAAGCTCGACAGGGTGCATAAGCTCAAGATATACCATATACCGGTAGATCGCCGGCTGGAGCACACCAGCGCGTGGATGAATATGTTCGCGGGCAGGATACTGCCGATCGAACTCGGCAAGAAGTCCAGGGATGTGGAGCTGACCCCAAAAGATCCGCCCCCGGTGAAATGACGTGCTGCTGTTTGCTGCTCTGATTTCTTCCATTATTGCCGCGCAGGCTTGCGTCGGAGCCGAGCCTGTCAAGCCGCCCGAGTCGGTGGGGGTGAGTATCGAGAAGTTTACCATCAGCCGGGATGACTCGGTGTATGAATGCTTTCCGAGCCTGACCCGGTGCGACAACGGTCGCATCGTGTTGGTCTATCGCGAGAGTGACGGGCACAAGGTCAAGACTTTTTGCCGGCTGATCGTGCGCGTCAGCGATGACGGCGGCAAGACGTTTTCCGACAGGCAAGTGCTCGTCGATGCGAAGCACGCCGACGGTCACATAGACCAATACAATTGCCCCAAGGTCCAGCAGCTCAAAGATGGGCGCGTTCTCATTACCTGCGACCGGTTCTGCGTGCCGCCCGGCGAGAATGGGGACGACTGCCGGGCCTCTCATGTCCTGTTCTGGTTCAGTTCCGACCACGCTCAGACCTGGTCGAAGCCGGTTGACAGCGGGGTACTTGGGATCATGCCCGACGAGGTTGTCGAACTCCCCGACGGCGCGTGGCTGCTCGCGACTCAGTTCGTCAATCCGGGAACCGGGGATCTCCATCAGTGCGCTCATCGCAGCGCCGACGGCGGCAAGACCTGGGGAGAAGCCATCGTGGTCGCGTCTAAGAAGGGCTACAAGTTCTGCGAGGCGTCCATCGTGCGCGTGCCCGGCGGGGAGTTGGTATGCTACGTGCGCGAGAACTCCGGCAAGGGTCGGCCTATCTACAAGTGCATCTCCGCCGATGGTGGCCTGAGCTGGAAAGGTCCCTATGCCACGCAAATGGACAGCGGCCACAGACCCGTGGCGCACCTGACGAAGTCAGGCAAGGTGCTGGTGACTTACCGTTACCAGATCGGCGGCGCGAGCCCGTGGGCGAAGAACACCTTTGCCTATATCGAATCGACCGCAAGCGCCATCGAGACAAATCGACAGAAGCAGAACGGGATAGTGCTCCCGCTCGATCACGACCGCAATCATAAGTCCGACGGCGGCTATACGGGCTGGGTCGAGACCGCGCCGGGAGAGTTTCTTATGGTGAACTATATCAAAGACGATGCCCCCAAGGCTCAGATTCGCGGGTGTCGGTTCTCTGAAAACGACTTCTAATAGCAGGAGAGTGAACATGTTATCCGACGTAGAAATAGCGCAGCAGGCGAAACCAAAGCACATTAGAGACATCGCGTCCGAGCTTGGCCTCACCGAAGACGATCTCATATTCTATGGCAAGGACAAGGCGAAAGTCACGCTCGAAGCGATCAAGATGCGCTCAGGCAACCACGAGGGCAAGCTGATCCTCGTGACCGCCATTACGCCCACCCCCGCCGGCGAGGGCAAGACCACGACGGCCGTGGGACTCGGTGACGCGCTTCGCAAGCTCGGCAAACGCACCTGCATCGCCCTCCGCGAGCCCTCGCTGGGGCCGTGCTTCGGGATCAAGGGAGGCGCGGCGGGCGGAGGCTACGCGCAGGTGATCCCGATGGCGGACATCAACCTGCACTTTACCGGCGACTTTCACGCCATTACCACCGCGCACAATCTGCTCTCGGCCATGCTCGATAACTCGCTGCATCAGGGCAACCCGCTCAATACGGAGCCGCACTCCATCACCTGGAAGCGGGTGATGGATATGAACGAGCGCGCGCTAAGAGACATCGTGATCGGCCTCGGCGGGAAAACCAACGGCATCCCCCGGCAGTCGGGGTTTGATATTACCACGGCGTCGGAGATCATGGCTCTGCTGTGCCTCGCCACGGATCGGAAGGATTTGGAGGATAGGCTGGCGCGAGTGGTGGTCGGCCTGAACAAGTCCGGCTCACCCGTGACGGCTAAGGACCTGCAGGCAAGCGGCGCGATGGCGGTGGTGCTCAAGGATGCTATCGTGCCGAACCTGGTGCAGACGCTCGAGGGCACTCCCGCGTTCGTGCACGGCGGCCCGTTCGGTAACATTGCTCACGGCTGCAACTCGATCATAGCGACCAAGGCGGCGCTGACGCTGGCGGACTATCTGGTCACCGAGGCCGGGTTCGGAAGCGATCTGGGCGCGGAGAAGTTCTTCGACATTAAGTGCCGGGTGGCGGGTCTGAGGCCCGTGACGGCGGTAGTGGTCGCCACGATTCGCGCGCTCAAGATGCACGGCGGGGTTCCGCTGGCTCAGCTCGCCGAGAACAACCCCGAGGCGGTGCTGGGTGGGATCGAGAACCTCGAAAAGCACTGCGAGAACGTGCGCGTAGTCGGCCTGGAACCGATTGTCGCGATCAACAAGTTCCCCAAGGATTCGGCTGAAGAGATCGCCGTGCTGTCCGAAAGATGCGCTCAGATGGGAGTCAAGTGGGCTCTATCAGATGTGTGGGCCAAGGGTGGCGCAGGCGGCGTTGCGCTCGCCGAACTGGTGCTCAAGGCTTGCGAGGGCGAGTCCACCTTCGCCCCGGCCTATCCGCTCGATATGCCGATCAAGGAGAAGGTCGAAGTGGTTGCCCGGGAGTTCTACGGCGCGGACGGAGCGGACTTCGCACCGGCGGCCACAAAGCAGATCGCCGAGATCGAGAAGCTGGGGTTCGGCAACCTGCCGGTATGCATCGCCAAGACCCAAAACTCGCTTTCCGACGACGCCAAGGTGTTCGGCCGCCCGAGAGGTTACAAGATCAACATCCGCGGGGCCAAGGTCAGCGCGGGCGCGGGGTTCGTCGTTGTCTACGCCGGCGACATAATGACCATGCCCGGCCTGCCCAAAGTCCCCGCCGCGACCAAGATCGGCATGAACGAGGACGGGGAGATATTCGGGCTGTTCTAGGGAAGTTGTCGGTTAACGGTTGTCAATTGGCGGTTCAGCCGTCGTTCCCAGTGGGTCGGCGGCTGTTGCTTTGGGTAGATATTCCATCTGACGGCGGGCTGACCGTGCTCACTTCACAATCTTCGCCGTCAACAGGAACCACTGCGTCATCGTGCTCTTGTCCTCGCCGTAACGGAACCCGCCAATCAGCACCGATTCCCCGCTGGCGATCCTGCGCTGAGTGAACAACTCCTGACCGCGGCCTATGCCGGGTTCGCTCACAGATGTTTGTAGCGTAAGGGTAATCGTGTTGTCGGCATTGGTCCTTGGCAGTTCACAGAACCGCCACGATAACGTGTCGGAGGATTCCGAGACCTCTCCAGGGACACTCGTGAAAGTGGTGAGAATGGGAGAGCTTAGAAACTCCGCGCCGCTTCTGCGCAGAGATTCCCTGAGTTCGGCGGCGTGCAGCGTGCTGATGCTGGTTTGGCTAAGCTTGTCGAAATCGAGCTTGTTACCGTCTGCAAGGGCTAGCTCATTCCCGTCGCTGAGCGCCACCCTGAAGACCTCAATCTTCGCCTGCACCTTCTTCGCCGCGACGTCCAACAGGGCAACCATGGACTTGAACTGCTCGACCCCGGCCTTATCTCCACGCACTACAAGGACATGTTTCGCGTCGCGCGGCTCCATCATATCAATGCCGGGCAGCATTGCTCTGATCGAGGGAGCGTGGGCTGGGGATGAGATCGTGCCGCTGGTCGGGTCAATTGATCGCAGTCCTGCGCCGTTCGCAGCCTTGACGCCGGCGGTCGCCGTCTGATCCGCTCGCCAGAGCTGCGTGCTGCCGGACTTCAGGTCATCAAGAGTGAACAGCCCCAGTCCCCACATTATGCTGGACGGCGTTGCCTTCTGCAAGGTAATCGCCACGGTGACTCTGTCGCTGTGCAGGACTACCGGTTCGGCGACAACCGCCCCGGAAGACAACAGAAATGCCCCTACCGCTATCAGACAATAGGTTCTCACGAATGACCTCCGTGTGGCTGCTTGGCGCCACTCGATCTATGACTGCCTGCCGCTGAGATATGTTCCGAAGCAGGATATAGTTGCTCACGAGAGCATATCCGTGAGTGTATGTACTCAGAGTGACTCAGGACCTGTCCCTTCGTGGCTGTATGCTGAGATCAGTTCAGCACGCCCTAGTATTAGCTGAGCGTGAGCTGTGAACTGCCGATTGCGCTGTCTCCCCATACCTGTGCTATAGTTAGCTATTGATCTACTGGTGATCACCAAAGGCAGTTGCAGGCAGATATGAACGAGACACGAAGACGGTCCATATCCCGGACCAACGAGCTTCCTGAGCGATTCGACGCAATCGCTTGCGATTAGCGTGCCTTTGACCACATGTTTGTGGAGCGGCGCTGTGGTGTGTGCGGCAAGCGCTGGACTGTTGACGCAAGCGCTGCGCTGAGTGATGTTGTTGTGGGCAAGAGGTCGGCTGGGATTGGGCTTATGAGCTTGATAGCCTACTTGAAGACGGCCTGCAGGGTTCCCATCGGCCTGACAAGGCAACTTTTGGGATCGCTTTACGGGGTCACGATATCGAAAGGGGAGATCGCGGAGCTTTTGCATGCCGTAGCGGAGATTGGCGAAGTGGAATATGATGCTCTACTGGATAAGGTGCGTGGTTCACCGGTGGTGCATGGTGACGAGACAGGATGGCGCGAGAATGGTAAGAGCGGCTACCTGTGGAGTTTTTCTACTCCTCGTGTGCGCTATTTCCGGTATGATTCCCAGCCGCGCGGGAGCCGTGGTAAAGGAAGTGCTGGGCGTCAAGCAGCGGTGCTGGGTTCACTATATTCGTGACTTGAAAGCTCTTGCCGAAAAGCACG
>Ga0209226_10000337_pt1 | contig 28166 bp, 21 predicted proteins | sample BarGraNGADG00212_2_FD_184497 | JGI IMG/M metagenome (GOLD analysis project Ga0209226, IMG submission 184497) | Arctic peat soil microbial communities from Barrow, Alaska, USA - Barrow Graham LP Ref core NGADG0011-212 (SPAdes) (version 2) | ecosystem: Environmental > Terrestrial > Soil >...
GCAATGTGGTCGAGCCCGCTGGACTGCTCACGGCGCAGCAACTGGCTGACCGGGTATGTGCACACTTTGGCTGTGATCATGAGACACATCTCACTATCACCGAAAAGGTTGCCTGATTCTGCACTAGAAGCGATCACAACATCTCAGCCGGGCGCCGGCGTAACGGACGGGGTAGGAATCAGGACCGGTTCGGGCGCCGGAGGCTGCGGGGTAGCGATGGCCGGCGAACTGCCGCCGGGCTCCGCCGGGACCGTCGGCGTGCCGGTCAGCTCCCCGGCGACGGTGGCAGTGAGCCCAACGGTGGCTGTAATCGTGCTGGTCGGAGTCGGAGTAAAGGTCGGGACCTCAGTGGGAGGTGGCGGGCAACCGGAAGCAGCGCTATCGCTCTTCCCGAGTGACATCAGGGGTTGGCTGTCGAAAAGGGCAGCCAGCTCCTTGTGCAGCTGCGCGTCGTCCTTGACCACCAGGATGCTTGACCCTTTGTCCGACCAGCCGTAGGCCAACGCATCGAGGCTGAAGATGACACCGTGCACGTTCTCGGGGCGCAAGCCGATCCCCAGGCGGGCCAGGCCGACCACGTCCAACAGGTTCAGGTCACTCTCGAACGTGTCGCGCAGCGCAGACCAGAGGGCCGGGATGCGCGGGATGACGTCAACTTGCAGCGCCCGGTTACGGATAGCCCAGATCAACTGCTGCTGACGGCGGCCGCGGCCGAAATCGGTAGAGACGTAGCGGTACGTCGCGAACTTCTTGGCCATCTCCCCGTCCAGGTGCACCTGCCCGGCAGGTAAGTTCCAGTCAACCACCCCGTTGGGCGAGCTCGCCAGCGGCACTCGCTCGTAAAGCGGGCAGTCGAGCGTCACCGTCACTCCGCCCAACGCGTCCACCAGGCGCACCAGCCCCTCCATCTTGACGCGCACGTAGTGCTGCGCGGGCAGGTCGAGCGTCTGCGTTAGCACCCGTTCGAGCAGAGCCGGGCCGCCGCCGGGGTAGTGGCTTTTTTCGCCGAAGTAGTCCGCCTCGTTGATTTTGCCCTTCCCCAACCCCGGGATGTCGACGTACAGATCGCGCGGGATATTGACCACACCCACGCGCTTGTTTGGCTTGTCGACGGCCAACACCATGATCGTATCCGTGTTCCAGGCAAACTCGTTCGGGCGCTGGTCGATCCCCATCACCAGGATATTGTCCGTCTTCTGGAGGAGACCGATCGAAGAATGCGGAGTCGGTGTCAGCGTGGGAGTCGGGGACGGCGTGACGCTCGGTGTGGCGCTCGGCAAGGGCGCCAGCGACGTGAGCGGCGCAGCAGCCGCGGCTTCCGCAGCCGGCGTAATCGGCTGGGTCGCGGGCCGGGCAGCGGGCCGGCATCCCACGAGCAACAGGGCGCAGCAAAAGCCTGCGAGAAGCAGGGCGCGTCTTACACGCAGGCCGGCGAGGGGCCTGCCAGATAACTCCGCTCGACTGTGCATCACGCCACCTTGTAGCCGATCTTACGCAAGAAGCTCATGCGCCAGGCCACGCCGCCGGCATCCTCGATGCCCTTGGTGTGGATGCCGTCGATGACTCCCAGGATGCCCCGGCCCTGCTCGCTTTCGACCAGGAGCACCTGGACCGGGTTGGCCGACGCGCAGTAGATGCCGGCCACTTCGGGCACCAGTTTGATGGCGTTCAACACGTTGATCGGGAAGGCATCACGCAGGAACAGGATGAAGGAGTGGCCGGCGCCGAGCGCCAACGCGTTGCGTTCAGCGAGAGCTTTGAGGTCCGCGTCGGTGCCCGTCGAGCGCACGAGCGCCGCTCCCGATGATTCACAGAAAGCCAGGCCGAACTTGGCCCCCGCGACGTTGGTGACCATCGTCTCGTGGATATCCTCCACGGTCTTGATGAAATGGCTCTGCCCCAAGATGAAGTTCAGCTCGTCGGGGTTTTCGATCTGGATCAGTTTTAGCTCGAACGGTATGTCTGCCATACGTCATACCTCCTCCTAGCATTTGCGACTTGCCCGCACGCCCCCGCAGGGACCCGCCGCCGTCTTAACAGCCGGCGCGGGGCCAGTGATGTCAGTGCGGGCGATCCGTCAGGTGGGCCAGGCGTGCCAGCGCATGGCGCCGCAGCAGGTCAACGCTGCGCGTGGCCACCCACGTGCGGGAAACAAAGCCCGTGCCGCCATACGGAAAATGGCGGACTTCCGTGACGTTGGAAGCGAACAGAGCCACGTACGTCTCGCCTGTCCTATCGCCTCCATACACGTCGTTCTCAGTCTCCATGTCGCCCAGCACCGCCACGCCCCAGCCGACGTCGTAGGTGTCGCAGAGCGCGCCCGCCGCGGCGGCGGCGACCATCTCGCTCACCCAGCCGTAGGCATCGATCATGGCCTGTGAGACACCGAGCAGCGAGCTGAGCTCGGCGGGCCCGTGCACCACGTGGGCCACGGTGACCACGCCGGCCCCTTCCGGGGTACTGCGCAACAAGAGCGCAACCTCCCCGCCGGTCGCGCTCTCGACCAACGCCACCCGGACGCCTGCCTGCGCCAGGAGCCGGCCGGTGACCGCTTCAAGGACGTCCGTCCCCGTACCGTAGATGCCGTCATTGCCGATGCGCGCACGTACCTGTGCTTCAACTTCTGCGATCGTGCGGTCGGCCTCAGCCTCCGAGGCCGCCCGCGCCGTTATGCGGATGTCGGCCATCCCCGTATGCGCTGACAGGCCGACCGTCGGGTTTGCCAGGCGCATCAACGGATCGATACGCTCGTCGATCCAACTCTCGCCCAGGCCAATCGTGCGCAGCACCCTGGCCTTGATCGTCACCTGGCTGTTGCCCAATCGTTGCCGCAGGTAGGGCAAGACTGCGTTCTGCAGCAGGTGTTCCATCTCACGTGGCACACCGGGCAGGGCGATCAGCGTGCCACGCGCATCCTCGACGATAAAGCTAGGAGCAGTGCCCACGGGATTCTGAATCGGAATCGAGCCCGCGGGCAGATAAGCCTGGCGCCGGTTGTTCTCGCCCATCTTCCGTCCCCAGCGGGCAAAGATCGCCTCGATCTGCGCCAGGCACTCGGGGTACAGCACCAACTCGCGGCCGGTCGCTTGCGCGGCTGCCTCACGCGTGACGTCGTCGACGGTCGGTCCCAAACCACCGGTGATGATAACCAGGTCTGCGCGCTCTAGCGCGTGTTCGAGCACCAGCACCATACGCTGGACGTTGTCGCCCACCGACGTCTTATAGTACAGATTGACGCCGATATCACGCAGCGCCCGGGCGATATAGGTGGAATTGGTATCGACGATCTCACCGAGCAGCAGCTCGGTGCCTGACGTGACGATTTCTGCATCCATGGGCAGTCCTGGGTGAGAGTTAGACCAACAGCATCGCCTGCGCCTTGATGTCCCGCAGCCGCTTCGCCGACTCGGCGTCATTGCGCCCTACCAGGTCCTCGACCAGGCGGTCCATAAGGTTGAGGATATCAGGTGTGATCTGATCCTTGCGCTCCTTGATCATCTTACGCGTCTCTTCGGGATAAGGCGCCCGTAGCAGATCGTTGATCAAGCGCACCTCCGGCGGCATGCCCTCTTCCATCACCTGCATGATCTCTTCCCAGATCATCTGCATGCGCGCCAGCGCTTCCCGGGCGCCCCGGCGCTCGGCTTCTTGCACGTTCAGCTGGAGCACGGACATGAAGACGTCATTGATCTCGTCCCTGCGCTCACGCACGGCCGAGCGAGGTTCCGGCGAGTTGATGAGCTCGCTCAGGAGGTCGGTCGCCTCCTTATAGGCCGCCCGGGTGATCTCGTCGATATCCTGCGTCACTTTGAGCAGCCGGTCGCGCAGCTTCGTGAGCCGGTCGCGCTCCGCGCCCTGGCTGGCTTCGAGACGTTCGGTCAGTTTCTGGAAGAAACTGTAATCCATCAGCGGGCGGGCCGCCACGGCCATGGCGTCCACCGTTTCCGCATCCGCCGCCAGAACCTTTTCCAGCAGTTCATCCGGCGTCTTGACCTCGTCCAGCGAGGCGACTGCCTCTTGCTGTTTGGCGGCCTTCTTGCCCCACGTCGTCAGCTTCATCAGCTTGTCGCGCAGGTCCAGTAGCTTCTGGGCGCTGAGCTCGTCGCCGGTCGCCGTGCTCTGCTCGAGGGCATTGCTCAGGATCATGAAGAATTCGCCGTCCAGCAACGAGTCCTGCGCCTTGGCGAGCATTGCCAGTCCCTTGGTGTCGTCGACCATGACCATGGCCTGATCGAGCAGCTTCATCTTCTTACGTTGGCGGTCCAGTTCATCCTGGCTGACGCCCATGGTGCCCAAGACTGCATCCATCAAACCCTGCCGGTTGAGGAACTGGCGGGGGTTGAAGAAGTAGCCCTTGCGCTGCTCGGGGGGCAGCGCGCGCATGAGTGCCTGGGTCATTTCGCCGATGGCCTTCTGGCGCTCGATTTCCGGCAGGCTCAACTGGGGTGGGAAGTATACGGCCAGGAACTCCGCCGCCGGGTCGTGGTAGAGGAGCGGCACCTCGAGCATGGCGGTCTGTTTGCACTTTGGGCAGGTGGCGGCGTTGATTTGCCCACTTAGGAAGGCATTCCTGAGTTCGGGATACTGCCCCACGTCGATGATCGAAATGATCGGCGCCTGAAACGGTGTCCCGCAGTTCGGGCACTGGATCTGAACTTTTTGAGCTTCGGGCATGGTACTTGGTAACTTATCCTTTCGTACGTAAACGTGAGCATAAACGATCTCTTCAGAATTCAGGCTAAATGTTGCCGGAAAAGCCGGCTTGTCGTTTTCACTCCCCCGCGAGCTCCCTCAAGCGCGCCTCGTCGATCACCGGGACGCCGAGCTGCGTCGCTTTCTGCAGCTTGGAGCCGGCGGCCTCGCCGGCCACCAGGTATGAGGTGTTCTTGCTCACCGACTCCGTGACCTTGCCGCCGTGCGCCTTGACGTATTCTTTGGCGCCCTCCCGGCTCAGCGTCGGCAAAGTCCCGGTGATAACGAAAGTCAGCCCGTCGAGCGGCCCCGGCTGCGCTGGGGCCGGCAGACTTGTCGTCTCGCCCGCCGGGCGGCCGGTCTGCAGGCCGGCCAGCTTCAGCTTGGCGACCACCTTGCGGTTGGGCTCCTGGGCGAACCAACGGACGATACTCTCGGCCAGCACTGGGCCGATGCCCGGGATCTCCTGTAGCTCGTCTTCCGGAGCGGCGGCCAGCGCATCCAGCGAGCCGTAGTGCTGGCCCAGCACTTCAGCGACCACTCCGCCCACGCCCTTGATGCCCAGGGCGGTGATCAGGCGCGGCAGGGGCCGGCTCTTGCACGCCTCGATGGCCGCCATCAGGTTGGTAACGCGCTTCTCGCCGTAACCCTCCAACTCGATGAGTTTGGCGGGGTCCAGGGTGTAGACATCCGCCAGGTCGTGGATGTAGCCCAGTTGCACGAACAGCTCCGCCTGGCGGATGCCGAACCCGTCGATATCCATCGCCCCGCGGCCGACAAAGTGCTCCACCCCACGCACGAGCTGGGCTGGACAGGCGCTGTTGACGCAGTACCAGGCGGCCTCCCCGGGCAGGCGGACGGCGGGCTGGCCGCAGGCCGGGCAGTGGTCCGGCATCTGCCAGATCCGCTCCTCGCCGGTGCGCAGCTCGACCAGCGGGCGCAACACCTGGGGGATCACCTCGCCAGCGCGCTTAACGGCCACCATATCACCAACGCGGATGTCCTTGTCCCGCACGTAGTCTTCGTTGTGCAGAGTCGCCGTCGACACAATCACGCCGCCGACCTGCACCGGCTCGAGCACGGCGTAGGGATTGAGCGTGCCGGTGCGTCCCACGTTGACACGGATTTCCAGCAGCCGGGTCAACGCTTCTTCAGCCGGGTACTTGTAGGCGATCGCCCAGCGCGGATCGTGGCCCACATAGCCCAGCCGGGTATGCAGGCTGAAATCGTTGATCTTGATGACCAGGCCGTCACACTCATAAGGCAAGGAGCGGCGCTCGGTGTCGCCCCAGACCTGGCACGTCTCGACCACCTTGTCGAAGTCCTCGTACAGGCGATCGCTGGGGGTGACCGGGAAACCGATGCGCTTCAGATAGCTTAGCGTCTCCCACTGCGTGCGCGGCGCGGGCAGGACGGCATCTTCCCAGACCACGATCTGGTAAGTCCAAAGCTTGATCGGCCGCGTGGCCGTGATACGCGCATCCAACTGCCGCAAAGACCCGGCGGCGAAGTTGCGCGGGTTGGCATAAGTGCGCTCGCCGGCCCCCTGCTGCAGAGCGTTGAAGCGCACGAAGTCTGCGATCGGCGTGTAGGCTTCGCCGCGGACCACCAGGCGCGCTGGCACTGCCAGCGCGTCCTTGGCGGCCACGCCGCCCGCGGCCACGCCGCCCGCGGCCACGCCGCCCGCGGCCACCCCCGCACCGTCGCCGCCCTCGCGCGAGCCGGGGCGGACGGGAATGCGCAGCGGCACGTCACGCACCGTGCGCAGGTTGGGCGTGATATCCTCGCCAATCTCACCATCGCCACGCGTGGCACCTAACACCAACTGGCCGTTCTCGTAATGGAGGACCACCGTCAGGCCGTCGATCTTGGGCTCGACCACGTACTGCAGGCCGGCGCGCGCCTCGGACGGCAGCAGGCGCAGGAAACGGTCGCGCCAGGCCAGCAGTTCGTCCGGCCCGAACACGTTGCCCAGGCTAAGGATCGGCCCCGGATGGCGTACCTTGGCAAACTGGCTCGACGGCTCGCCCGGTACGCGCTGCGTTGGGCTGTCGGGCGTGAGCAGCTCGGGGTGCTCGGCTTCCAGCGCTACCAACTCCCGCCACAGCGAATCGTACTCCGCATCGGTAATCGCCGGATCATCAAGCACAAAATAGCGGTAAGCGTAGTAGCGTATGGCGTTGCGCAGCGTCTCCAGGCGTTCGGCTACTTCGGTCATAACGCATACCTTCTGGTGAGTGACTGGGAATACCCAAAACCGTACTATTATACCAGACCGGACGGAATCAGCGCAAAGGATTGGGCTTGACAATTCCTCGCGCAGGCGGGATTGCCCGCCCCAGGCGCCTGTGCCCGGCGCGAAAACCTGCCAGGTCGCGGGGCCTGGCAGGTCGGGTGAGGCAGGCGGCCACAGGCCGCGACGCTTCAGACCGCAACGTAGTCGGTACGCGCCCGCTCCAGCAGGGCGACGCTATCCGCCAGGCCGCCCGGGCGGTTGCGCGCCAGCCAGAGCGCCCGGTACTCGGCGATGATCTCGCCCATGTCCGTATCCAGCTCGCGGCGCAGCGCGCCTTCGTCGCCCTGCCCCAACGCCAACAGGCCCCGCCGGCAGGCGTGCCGCAGCAGGCGGGCCGTGTTTTCGTACTCGCGCGTGATCAGCACCGCGTCGGGGTGGGCCATCCTGGCCTGGCCAAGGGGCGTCATGGCCCGCTCGATCGCCTCATGCCAGCAGTCCAGTGCAGCCGGCGGCACACTATAGCCTTTGACCGTCTGCAGTGGCCACTGCAACGTCCAGAACAAGGCTGATCCGTTGGGCGGCACCAGGCCGCCGGCCTTGTAAACGTTGCCCATGTTGTAGGCCACGCGTCCCATCGAGCCACTGCAGTCGCGGAACGCATGCCGGCTCACAGCCGCCGCGGCGTCAAGCTCGCGATTGGCGTCCAGCGCCCAGGAATAGGCTGCGCCCATCGCAAAACCCAGGTAACTGACCGGCAGCATCTGCCAGTGCCCGCTGTCGCCCCAATCGGTGTTCAGGTAGCCGCTGGCGCCGTGTTTGAGGCCGTTCTCCGCCGCGCTCAGCAGGTTTCCCAGCGCGTTGTCGGTGCGACCGGCCACGCTGCACCACGAGGATGTGCCCGGGCAGACGTAGAACGGGATGCCCGCCGCGGCGAAGCGCCGGCCATGCTCGTCGAAGGGATGATCGGCCTCGTAGCCCCATTCAAGCGCCACGGCATCGCGCGGCAACTCCGGGATCAGCTCCGGGTGCTGGACGATGATGTCGCCCCAGAACTGCATGGTCCGTTCGTGGGCCTTGACCTCGCGGTAGACCTTGAGCAGATAATCCAGGTACACGCGGCCAGAGCCCTGTCCTTCGCAGGCAGCTTTGCTGCGTCCCTGGCCGACGTCGATGGTCTCGTCACAGCCCACGTTGAACATGCGGCTGCTGAAATGGGGCAGAAGCTCGTCGTAGAGATCGCGCACCAAGTCGAGGCTGCCGGTGTCCAGCGGGCAGAGGCTGAAGGGGCCCTGCATCGTGTGTCCCCAGGGCGTGTTGAACGTGCCCGTCAGCTCGGCCAAAGCGGTATAGCGTGGATGGATCAGCCAGCGGGCCATGTGCCCGAAGGAATTCTGATTAGGCACCAGCTCAACATGGCGCTCGCGGCAGTAAGCGTCGAGGGCCAGGATGTCCTGGCCGGTAAACGGCGACGCCTGCGCCCACACCTCAGGGTGACGACGATAGGCGAAAGTGTGCTCTGTATAAAGCTGAAGCTGGTTGATCTTCCAGCCGGCCAGCATATCCACCAGGCCATACACCGTCTCCAGCGAAGGCACCTTGTCCCGGCTGATATCCAGCATCACGCCGCGCACAGGGAAATCCGGCCAATCGCGGATGTAAACGCATCTCAGAGAGCCGGTTTCGCCCGCCGCCTGCGCGGCCTGCAGCATCTGCGCGAGAGTACACGCGCCATAGAACGCGCCCGCCGTATCCCGCGCCGTGATGCTGATACCAGCCGCGCCGACAATCAGCGTGTAGCCCTGCGGAGGCTGCGCGGCAGCCGGATCGACGCGCAGAGTGAGCCCGACCAACTCAGGCGGCGTCGCCCAACTGGCCGTGACTTCCCAATCCAGGCCCGCCTCCGCCAGAAGCGTCCGCCGAATCAGACCGGCGCTGAACCATAACTCCTGCGGGGCAGCCGAGTTGAGCAGAATCAGCCGCCCGGCCGCCAACGGGTAAACGCCGGTTTGAACAGCCGCGTGCCTGGGCACGGGGAGAAGAGAAGTGAGATCGGACATTGCTGCCTCGCTTTGCTTGATCATTTAGCCTCGTCCTTGCCCCAGGTGAGGTACTCCCGATACAGTTTGAAGCCGAACTTGCCGTAAAAGTCGACGATGGTCGTCCAGTCGATCACACAGCCGTCCACACCCCGGTCGCGCAGGGCGCGCAATCCGCCGTCCAACAGGGCTGCGCCATAACCGGAGCCGCGACAATCCGCGCTGACGCCGATCGCGCCCAATTGGCCCCAGGGGCGCGGCAAGCGGTACGGGAAATAGTGATCGAGCGGCACGAGCGAGTCCTCATAGGTGAGATGAGCGCAGCCGTCCACACCACATGCGGTGCAGAGCAACACGTAATCGGCGATCCGGCCCCCTTCTCGCAGAAACGCCTCATACTCATAGTACCAGCGTCCCGAAAACTCGCGCTGCAAGAACTCGCGCAATGCCGCTTCCTGGCCCGGCTCAGCCGGCGCCACGCGCACGTCTGCGGATAAACGCACGCCGGCCGGCGTGACGTAGTCGTGCAGCGAGCGGGCAACATCCCAACTGCGCTCGTGTCCGGGCAACGCCCCATAGCCCCGCCTGGCGAAAAAGTCGTCCGTCCCCAGGCTCGCCGGCAGACCTGGCGCAAACCATTTGATGCTGCCACCTAATACGGTGTAGGCGCAGCCCTGCCCGGCCAACCAATCCTCAGCCCAGCTCAACAGCGCGCTGCCGACGCCCTGGCCGCCGCTGGCCGGCCGCACTGCGAGCGCATCTATCCAACCGGCCTGCGGAGGCATGACCTGCGGGTGGTCGTGCAATACGCTGGCCAGCACGAAACCCACCGGCTCGCCGTCATTCACCGCCAGGCGCCCGGCACGCGCCACCCCCGCGGCCGGCGCTAGATGGTAGCGGACAAAGCGCGGTGAGATGGCCAGTTCGGGTCCACAGGCCTGCGTCCAGATCGCGGCGACTGCCTGAACGTGAGAACGGTCCGCGGCATCGAGTAGCTCGTACTGCATGCTGTTCCCCTTACGACGGACAGGCGACCGGGTGGCCCGGTGACGAGGTGGACGTAAGACGTAAAACGTAAGCGGAAGACGCCATTGTCCTCCGCTCACCTGGTCATCGGGTCACCCCATCGCCCGTCTCCAGCCATCTGGCCGTTGTTCGGGGCAAAGAATTGGGGTGTGGCGGGGAAGAATAACAATCAGCTATTCTACCTGCTCTGTGCCTGTCTGGCAAACACGCAGTAGCGTCTCGTTTGACAGCGCCATTCCCTAACCATAGGCGAGGGCGCCGGCCCTGTTCCTGCCCGACGCAAGCAGCCGCACCGATTGTTTGGTCCGCTTACATAAGTCGTCTATAATGCTGGAGTTGGTTATCAATTTCCGGCGGGCGAGCGGACGCCCAATAGTCGAGGCAATGCTGATGGCGCAGTTAAAGCTGGTTACCGTTTACGAGTCCCAGGGCATGCTGGGCGCACAGGTAGTGAAGGGTAAGCTGGAGAGCGCGGGACTGCCGGTGCTTTTGAAGTACGAGTCCTACGGCCAGGTGCTGGGCCTGACGGTCGACGGGCTGGGGTTGGTCGAGGTACAGGTGCCAGCCGAGCTCGCGGAGGACGCACTGGCGTTGCTTGACGACGAAAACGAAGACGAAGAATTATAAAGCGTCCCGATTATTTGTAAAAGTCGCCGACTGTGGTATATTTATGTCTTGTTGTAAGAATTGGCTGTGCACAGGAGATTCCCCGCGTGATCCAACGGAAGACTCAGACCGCCGAGTATTGGCAGGGGTTCACCCTCACCGATAATGAGGTTGAATTTCTGCATAACGTCCTGCTGGAGGCCGAGGAGCCTTTGACCACTCAGGCCCTGGCGCTGGCCCTGGTGGGCGAGCGCGTGCGACACGAAGAAGCCGAATTGCGGGCTGAGTTGGGCAAGGGAGCGCTGTACCAGCCGAAGAACTACTACGGCGTGGGCGACAAGGTCATCTTCCCAGCGTTCGATTTCCGGCTGGGACAGGTTGTCACGGCGCGCGCGGGCCGCAACCCGGAGTACGGCGACTTTGAGGTCATTACCGTCGACTTTGGCCCGGAGCGGCGCCAGCGTGCCTTTGCCGCCGGCCTGAACGCCCCGCATAAGCTGAATGTCGACACGCCGGACCTTTTGACCGCCGGCGACGTCGCCAGCCCTGAGAAACTGCTCGCCACGGTCGCCGGCAATCTGCCGGCCGCCCTCCCCGGCCTGCTGGCCCAAACCAGTGAGTTTGCTTCCTTCGAAAATCGCTGGCTCCTGCGTGACTTGCTGGCTGACCTCCATGTCGGCCACCTGAACATCGCTGAGGCGTTGATCGAGATGCGCGGCCAACCGGTGGAAACCGGCGTACTGGTCAAAGAACTAGAGCTGCCTAAGGAGATCAAGCCCCAGGTACAGGCGTTCTCGCTACAGAGCTCGCTGGCCGCCGACGGCCGGTTCGACCAGGTGGGGCCGGGCGAGAGCAGGCGTTGGTTCCTGCGCCGGCTCGAGCCGGCCGAAGCGCTGGCCATTCCTGAAACTCTGCGTCATATGGCGATGCCATACGAGCGCAACGCGATCAGCGTCGAGTTGCTGCAGATCGAATGGGAGCTGGACGACGAGTGGACCGAAGAGAGCCAGGCCGGGGCGGCCCCGCGCGCCAACATCCCGTCCACGACCATCCTGCTCACCTACCCACACCTGATCTCCGGCACCCTGCCCGTTTCCAGCCACAGTCGTTCGTTCTTCCCCACCGGCCACGGGGAGCGCACGATGGTCACGCTGATCGACGGTCGCTGGGGCCAGCGCTTCCCAGGCTGGGTGGTGCGCGGCGGACGCTACGTTGCCGGGCTGCGGCCCTGGTTCGACGAGCACAAGCTGCCGGCGGGCGCGTTCATCGTGCTGGAGCGCAAAGAAGATCCCACCGAAGTGGTAGTGGACTTCCGGCCAAAGCGCATGCGCCGGGAATGGGCCCGGATGGCACGCGTCGTCGAAGGCCGGTTGGACTTCGAGTTGCGCAAGCAGGCCGTGTCTTGCGAGTATGACGAACAGGTGATCCTGGGGGTCGAAGAGACCGATGCCGTGCTCAAGTTGCGCGAGAGCGAACTTTACGCCAACGCGCCGCTGCCCGACCTGGTCTACCAGGTCTTCACCGGCTTGGCCGGGCTGAGCCAGCAAGGCAGTGTGCATGCCAAGACGCTTTACAGCGCCATCAATGTGGTACGACGCCTGCCGCCCGGCCCGATTTTTGCGGCCCTGGCCTCGGACTCACGTTTGCAGAGCGTTGGCGAAGGCTCCTATCGCCTCGCCAGTGAGATCGCCGGTTAGATAAGCCCGGCCTTCATCGTCTCGGAGACGGGAAGGCCCTCCATGAATGGGAACTGCTTATGCCGAAATGGTCAAGACCCTCCCTGGATACCAAGTTCCACATCGACTACGACTGGTGGAAGACCAGCGGCAAGGACATCCGGGTAGCAGTGCGCGGGCAGCTCTGTAATGAGTGCCAGCAACGCTTCCCCGACCATCGCAATACGGAATCCGTCGACTGGGTGGACCCGGAAACGGCCGAGGTGGTACAGGCTGACGCTCTCCTTCAATGTCTGCGCAGCGAGTGCGCGCGCAAACCGGGCTTCATCAGCAAAAACAGCCCGCTGATCACCAACGTTTTTCGCCTCTTCCTGCTGAACGGCAACCAGGCCCTGACGCCACGTGAGATGCACGAGCAGATCCTCTGGCAATCGCCCGAGACGATCTTGCGCACACTAACCGGTGGCACAGTTTATATGGGCATCCGGCCTGATAGCGAAGTGGACTGATCGAGCCGCTCGGAACGCAACCTAATCGCGTTTTTCCGAGGGCGTAGGTGCTGCGGCGATCTGCACCAGAGGGACCTGGGGCGCCGCCGTCTGCGCTCCTGGGTTATCGGCCCGAGGCTCCCCGGCCGGACTACCCACGCTGACCGCCCGCCGGCGTGCGCCGGCCAGCGTCTTCAGCCCTCGCTGCAGCAGGCTGCCCACGTCAGCGGGCAGACGTCGCGAGGCTGCGCGTGAGCGCTCCCGGTTCACCTCAAGCAGCCGCCCCAGTGCCTCCTGCGGCGAAACCGGCTCCTCCTGAAAGCGCATGTACAGGTAACGGAATACGTCGCGAATGATGGCCGTCAGGGGCACCGCGACGAGCATACCCCACAAGCCGGCCACTTCGTTGCCCACCACCAGCACGATCAGCATGATCGCCGGATTCAGCTTGACCGAGTTGCCCGTAATGCGCGGCCCAAGGATCGAGCCCTCGATCTGTTGGACGACCAGGAAATAGATCGCGGTCCATAGACCCAGGAACGGGCTCTGAATGCTCGCCACGATGACGGCGGGAATCGCCCCCAGGATCGGGCCGATAATCGGGACAAACTGGAACAACGCCGCCAGCAACGCCAGCAAGAGCGCAAACTGGACTCGGAGATAGACGAGGCCGGCAAAAACCATCACGCCTGCCGCGATGCTGAGCACGATCTGGCCGCGCACGTAGGCGCCCAGGACATTGTCCGTGAGCTGCACCAGGTTGGTAAAGTCTGGCCGGTAACCCTCGGGCAGCATGCCGTTCAGCGCCCGCATGAGCTTGCCCCGGTCGTAAAGCACGTAGAATAGCCAAAATGGGATGATCGTCAGACTGAAGATCCAACCAACCGTGGTGGTAAGCACGGTGAAGGTGTGAGCGAGCGCGTCCTGAGCGGTGGTCATCACGCTGGCGCCAATGCGCTGCAGGCTGGCATCCACCTGGGCCTGAATCTGCTCGGAAACGCTCTGCCGATACCACGTCCAGACCTTGATGGTCAGGTCCTGCAGCCGGCCCGACAACAGGTCGCGATTGTCCCACAACGTCTGGAACTGCTGGATCACCAGGGGGACGACGATCGAGAAAAACCAGGCCACCAGGCCGATGGTTAACAGGTATACGATGAGGATGGCCAACCAGCGCGCAGCATTGCCGAGGCGCAAAAAACGGCGCATGTTGTTTTCCAGCCACTTGACGGCGGGCAGCATGAAATAAGCCAGAACCAGGGCCAGGACATACGGTATGAGCGCCGCGCGGGCCGCCCGCAGCGCGACATAGACTAACACTAGCAATGCGCTGACCAGAATGGCCCGGTTGCGCTGCTGCCGACTCCAACTCAGCATGCCCACTTCCTCATTTCTTGTTGTCGCTCGCCATCATGATTTATATCTACAAACCCAGTGCGGCCAGCCAGGCGGCCCTGACGGCCTCGTCCGGCATAGCGCCGCCAAGGCGCAGCCAGGCCAGGAACTCGACGTTGCCGGCGGGACCGACAATCGGCGAGCGGATCAGGCCGGCGGGAGACAGGCCCTTGAGGGCGGCATCGGCAAGCACCCGCTCAACTACCTCGCGATGGAGCGCAGCCTCGCGCACCACGCCGCCCTTGCCGACTCGCCCCTTGCCCACCTCGAACTGGGGCTTAATCAGCACCACCGCCTGCCCTCCCGGCTGCAGCAGAGCCGCCACACGCGGCAGCACCAGGTCCAAGCCGATGAATGACACATCAACTGTCGCGAGAGCCACCGGTTCGAGCAGCTTATCCAGGTAGCGGACGTTCGACCGCTCCAGCGAGATCACGCGCGAGTCCTGGCGCAGCGACCAGGCGAGCTGCCCGTAGCCGACGTCGATCGCGTAGACACGTAGTGCGCCGCGCTGGAGCAAGCAATCCGTGAAGCCGCCGGTCGACGCTCCGATATCGGCGCACACCCAGCCCGACGGCTGGATCTGGAAGGCGTCCAACGCGGCCGCCAGCTTGAACCCACCGCGGCTCACATACGGGAGGGCCTGTCGCAGCTCGATCCCGGCGTCATCGGCCACCTGGCGGCCCGGCTTGTCCGCCAAAACATCGCCCAGGTGCACCTGCCCGGCCAGGATCAGCCGCTGTGCCTGCGATCGGTTTTCGGCCAGGCCGCGCTCGACCAACAACTCGTCTAACCGCAGCTTGCGACTCTTTACGCTCAACGCCTTTGCCCTTCTTGCCACGCCATAACGCTCGGGCGTCCGACACTCTTGATCGATTGTACCCCTGTTCCCTATGCTATGTCAACGCCATCCTACTCTGCCTACCTTGTGCATTTGGGCCTTCCCATTGAGGTTGACGGAATCATCATCCCTGCGGTATCATCCTGGAAACCAAGGAGAGCCCGTCCACTATGAGCGAAGTATCGCAAGCACAGGCGACCTTACCAGGCTTGCTGGCCCAAGTCAAACCTCTGATCCGCACGATGCGTCCCAAGCAATACACGAAAAACGTATTCGTCTGGGCCGCCTTGTTGTTCGATCGCAAGCTGTTTGAGGTACAGCCTTTCCTGCGGACACTGGTCGCATTTGTCTTGTTCTGCCTGATCTCCAGCGCAGTCTACATCATTAACGACCTCGTGGATGTCGAAAAGGATCGCCAGCATCCCCATAAAGCCAAACGGCCGATCGCGTCGGGCGCATTGAGCCCTCGCGTGGCCGGGGCGGCCGCCGCGGCGATCATCCTGCTCTGCCTGCCGGTAGCCATCTGGCTCGACCGCGGCCTGGTGCTGATCCTCTACGGCTACCTGGCTCTGATGATCGCCTACTCGTTCTGGCTAAAAAACCTGGTCATCGTGGATGTATTGACCATTGCCAGCGGATTTGTGCTGCGCGTGGCGGCCGGGGTGGTGGTGGTGGACGCCAACAACTTCTCGCCTTGGATCTACGTTTGCATGACGCTGCTGGCCCTGTTCCTGGCCCTGGGCAAACGACGCCAGGAAATCGTCCTGATGAAAGAGGAGATCCGCTCGACGCGCTCGATCCTACAAGAGTACAACCTGCGCTTCCTGGACGAGATGCTCGCGCTGGTCACCTCGACCACGACCATGGCCTATTCACTCTACACTTTCTCCGCCACCAATCTGCCCGCGGATCACCTGATGATGCTGACGATCCCGTTTGTGCTCTACGGCTTGTTCCGCTACCTCTACCTGATCCATGTCAAGGGCGAGGTCGATCCGCCTGACATCGTCGTCCTCAAAGACCGCCCCCTGCAGATTGACGTGGTCCTGTTCGGCGTGGTGGTAATCCTGTTGTTCTATGTGCTTGGGAAAGCGGCGGCGTAAGATGCTGCCGGACCGGCTGATACCGGCGAAGAACAATCAAAAACGCAGGCTGCAGAGGGCCAAAACCGTGCAGCCTGCGTTTTCATTTTACTGAGCGAACACCAGAGCCGTATGCTTCGCGACGCGCTTCTCAAGCGCCACGCTTCTCACACGTCACGCCTCACTCGGCCTTGTCTTCTTCCTTCAGGAACTGCTGCCAATGTCCCAGCATGCCATCGGAGGTTACGCCGTAGAACACGCGCACGTAGCCGTCCGACTGGCGCAGGACAAGGTCATAGCGCAGCTTCTTCGCGCGGCGGGCCACCTGCCAGACACCGATGTCGCCGTTCCAGGTCACCTTCCCGGGGTTAACCGGGTTGGTCTGGTGCTGGTTGATGGCGTAACTCCATAGCTTGCGGGCCGAAGTCAGGCTGACGTTGTGGATCACGTTACCGTTACGCAGGTCCCGAATGCTGAAGTACTTGGTCCCCTTGCGTTCCTCGGTCGACAGCACTTCGACGCCGATCGCCGGCGGGCCGTCACCGTTAACGTCGCCATTGGTCAGCCTCGCCGAAGTGGCGACCTCGGCTGATGCCAGGTCGCCCGGCACGGCTTCCGCCGCCGCCTCTTCTTCATCCACTCCGGCAGGCACGACTACAGTCTCAGCTGCGACCGGAAGCGGCTCGACGCGTTGTGAAGCCGGCGACTGTTCCGCGGCCATTGGTTGAGCTGTCGCCGGTTCGAGCTCCGCGGGCTGTAGCAGCGGCGGCTGTTCCGCGACCGGCGACTGTTCCGCGGCTATTTGTTGAACCACTGACGGCGGTTGGACCTCCGTGGGCGGCTGGGCAGGTTGCGGCATCGATTGCGCGGCGGCCGCCGGCGGCTGGGTTATCGCGGGTTGCCGAGACGCCGCAGGCCGCCGCGCCGGCTGTCGGGCCGGGGGTTGAGACGCGACCGGCTGTCGGGCAGGCGGCGGCGTTACTGCTGCTGGCGGCGCCGCCACTTGCCCGACGGGCTGGGGCGCCGGCTTCGTGTAGCGCGGGCTGGACGTAGGGGCCGACACCGCAGCCGAAGACGGCAGCCCATTCCCCTGCCGCCGCTGCCCAAGGACAAGTTGCACGACCTCGTCGCGCACGGCCTCGTTGGTCTCGCCCTCCTGGCGGACGTAAATGCGCGTCTGCTCGAGAGCATAGGGCTTGTCCGGCCCGTTGGGTACGATGACCCGCACTACCGGCACATCCTGGCTCTGCAACACATCGACCCGTGCTTCCAGCGACGGCGTCACCTGGCGCTCGATCTCGCGCCTGAGGATGGAGACAGCCTCGTTCGGGTTCGGCACGCCGCGCGGTACACCTCTGCGGCTGGCGCTGACACCCACGTAGACGGTCCCGCCCTGGGTATTGGCGAAAGCTACCACATCCGTCAGGACTTTGGTAAGCCGGCCGCCCTTGATGTCGATACTCTCATGGAACGACTGGACAATCGTGGGACCCTGCTCGCGCGCGGCCTTAATGGGATCGAACGGCTCGACCGAAGCGATCCGATAGGGCCGGACGCGGCTGAAATCATCGCTTTCGAGGACTTGCTTTAGCGCCTCGAAGGACAGTTCCGACAGACAGACTTCCACGATCCGGTCGCCGATCCCCGGCCGGTTCTTGTCCTTGGGATCATACGTCAGCCTGTGCGCGTCGGAGCCCTGGACGCAGTGCATGCGGCGTGGGTACTCAGGCTTGGAACCGTCAAAGAACTTCGCGGTCGCCCGCCGGCTGCTGTTGTCCAGGTCGGTTACTTCCAACGCGTGCAAATTGGGGTCCTGCGTGAACGCGATCTTGGTCTGACCGCCGAAACTCAGGCCCCGCATGCCCACGCCGTGCGCGCTGTTAACGTGCGCCGCAATTACCAGGCCCCCGGCCTCGCGGATCAGCCGGTAGGCTGTCAACACGTCGGCCGAAGCGCCCACTTCCGTGCTGCCTTCGGAGATCTTATCAACGGGGACATTGAGACGCAGCAGGAGCAATTCTAGCTTGCGGATGGGGGTTTCGGGCGGAAATATCCCCAATACGTGGAACCCGAACGTGGCCGTGAATTCAAATCCCGGTAAGACCAGCATGTTGTCGCCCAGGCGCCGATATTCATCCAAATCGCGCCGTTCTTGTGGCCGGAGACGATCGTTATCCTCCAACCATGCCAGGCGCTCAATCTCGGCCCTTAGCTGAGCGACCCCCTCGACCGTGTTATGGTCGGTGATCGCTACAATGTTGAGTCCCCGGGACTCCGCCTTTTGAAGCCATTGAAGATACGTAACTCCAGGCTCCAACCAATCTGCCGATGCTGGAGTGTGCAGGTGCAGATCTGCCCGCCGCCACTCGCCCTCGGTTACCCGATAGGCTCTACCTATTCTTTTGTTATTATCGGACACAAAATAACCCATTCTCCTTTCTCGCGCAGCCAATTGTGCGGGCCACGCCTTACAGATTCTTATTGTGTTTTATATCAAGGGATTTGTCAAGAAATACATTGCACATAACGAGTGCAAACGCGCAAGATAGTAAAAAGGCGGGCTGAAAGCCTCCCAGGCTGTGAGCCCGCTCGCAGCCCGCCCCTCATCGCTTGCCGATCAGGCGATGATCTCCATCGCCGGTTGTGGCTCAGTGGTCGGTTCAGGTATGGCTTCAGCCTGCGGGCCGGCATCCTCCGCCGCTGCGGCGGGAGCCGGCTCCAACGCCGCGTCTACCACCTGTTCCACCCGCTCCGCGAAGACGAAGTGCATCTTGTTCCGCACCACTTCCGGAATGTCGTCCAGGTCCTTCTGGTTGCGCTCGGGCAGAATGACCGTGGTGATGCCTGCCCGACTGGCAGCCAGCACCTTCTCTTTGAGCCCACCGATCGGCAGCACCTGCCCGCGCAAGGTGATCTCGCCGGTCATCGCCACATCCTGGCGCACTCGTCGCCCGGTCAGCAAGCTGACCAGCGCGGTAGCCATGGTCACCCCGGCGCTCGGCCCATCCTTGGGAGCGGCGCCGGCCGGGATGTGCAGGTGAATGTCGGACTTGGCGAAGAAACTCTCGTCGATGCCATAGTCCTTCGCCCGGTTGCGCACCCAGCTCAAAGCGGCCTGTGCCGATTCCTTCATCACGTCGCCCAGTTGACCGGTCAGGGTGAAGCCCTTGCCGCCCAGCATGCGCGTCGCCTCGATGAAAAGGATCTCGCCGCCGACCGGCGTCCAGGCCATGCCGGTCGCGACACCGGGCATTTCCACCCGCTCGGCGACATCGCGCAGGAAGCGCGGTCTGCCCAGGTAGTCGGGCACCTTGTCGGCGGTGACCGTTACCGGCGGGTTGCCGTCGCCGCCCTCGGCGACCTTGGTCGCCACCTTGCGGGCCACGCTGCCGATCCCCCGTTCCAGGTTGCGCACCCCGGCCTCGCGCGTGTAGTCGCTGATGAGGCGGCGCAGCGCGCCTTCCTCGAACTGGATCTCGCCGGAGCGCAGACCGGTCTCGCGAATCTGGCGCGGCACCAGGTAGCCTTGGGCGATCTTGACCTTTTCCTCCTCCGTGTAGCTGCTCAGCTCGATGATTTCCATGCGGTCGAGCAGCGGCTGCGGGATCGTCTCGAGCTGGTTGGCGGTCGTGATGAAGAAAACCTGGCTCAGGTCGAACGGCACATCCACATAATGATCGCGGAACTCGACGTTCTGCTCCGGGTCCAACACCTCGAGCAGCGCCGATGCCGGGTCACCGCGGAAGTCGTGGCCGAGCTTGTCCACCTCGTCCAGCATGAAGATCGGATTGCGCGTCTCCGCGCGACGCAGGCTCTGGATGATGCGCCCGGGCATCGACCCAATGTATGTGCGCCGGAAACCGCGGATCTCAGCCTCGTCCCGAATGCCGCCCAGCGCCAGCCGGATGAACTTGCGGCCCATCGCGCGGGCGATCGAGCGCCCAAGCGATGTCTTGCCGGTGCCCGGAGGGCCGACGAAGCACAGGATAACGCCCTCGCGCTCGCGGCGAATGTAATCATGCGGCAGCCCTTCGGCCTCCGCCTCACCCTTGCGCTCCATACGCAGCTTGCGCACGGCCAGGAACTCCAGGATGCGTTTCTTGATGTCTTCCAGGCCGTAATGATCTTCGTCAAGCACCGCACGTGCATGCGCGATATCCAGGTTGTCGGGCGTGGTCTTCGACCACGGCAGATTGACCATCCAATCCAGGAAGCCCTTGATCACCGTGTACTCGGCTGCCTGGCTGGGCATCTTGCGCAGTCGATCGAGCTCGCGGCGCGCTTCCTTCTCCGCCTCTTCGGGCATGCCGGCCGCGTTGATGCGCTGCTCGAACTCCTGAACCTCGGCCTCCTGCTCGTCACCCTCGCCCAGCTCCTTCTGGATGGCTTTCAGCTGCTCGCGCAAGAAATACTCACGCTGCATTTTGGTCATCTCGTCCTGGGCCTGGGTCTGGATCTTACGCCCCAGCTCGAGCACCTCCAGTTCCTTATTGAGGAACTGGTTAAGTTGCACCAGCTTCTCGCGCACCGGGTCGAGCTCCAGGATCTGCTGCGCCTGCTGGGGCTCCATGCGCACGCTGGCAGCGATCAAATAAGCCAGCTGGCGCGCGTCGGTGGCGTTAATCGCGGCGGTTTCCAGTTCCTCGGGCATATGAGGCACCAGCGAGATCAGCCGGCGGAACAGCTCCTGGGCGGTGCGCATGAGCGCTTCCTGCTCCAACGAGCCATCTTCGACGTCGGGCACTACCTCGATCTCGGCCCGCAGATAGGGTTCTTCCTGCAGGTAACGCTTGACGCGTATGCGCTCGATCCCCTGGACGATCAGGCGAATGGTGCCATCGGGTGCCTTCAGCATCCGGTGGACGATAGCCACCGTGCCGAGCTCGTGTATCTCGCCGGGCGACGGTTCCTCAACCTCTACGTTCTTGGAGGTGAACAGGCCGATAAAGCGCTTCTCCGCCAGCTCGACCAGCGCTTCGTCGACAAGCCGGATCGAGCGTTCCTGCCCCACCGTCAGGGGCAGCCACATCATTGGATAGACAACTAGCCCGCGCAGCGGCAAAATCGCCAGTTCGGTCGGGATTGTCATGTCCCCTATTTCAATGTTCGCCATTGGTTACTCTATCCTTCACTCTCTGCATCATCAGCATGAATGGCCACGTCATCCGGAGAACTGACGGCAATCCGGCGGGCTTGGGCCTTGTGCAAGGTCACTTTGAGCAGCCCGTTCTCGTACTGCGCCTCGGTATTGGCCGGATCAATCGCCCAGGGCAGATACACTTGCGTGCGAAAACGCCCGTAGCGAATCTCCATCTGTTAATACGCCAGCTTCTCGGCCGGGTCGCGGCGCTCGCCGCTGATCACGAGGTTCCTGCCCGACAGCGCGATCGCAAACTCGCCCTCCTGCAAGCCGGCGATCTCTACCATGACCACCGCGCTATCGTCAGTCTCGTAAACGTCGGTGGGCGGACGCCACGTCGATTCGTGCCCAAAACTCCAACGTAGTTCGGAATAAGGTTCTCGGTACACCTGCTTAACCTCCCGGTCGCGCCTCACTAAAGACAATCGTTGATTCTAGCACATTCCGGCCTCCGCGACCAGAGTCGCATCCTCCACTTGTACATGAGTTGCGTTAGAGTTACGCTTCCTTTGCGTTAGCGTTACATTAACGGGTATAATTCACAATCACACGTCAGCGTTGAGCGCCCGGCGTGTCATCCGCCACGGAGCCGGACATGACTGCTCAAGCGCCTGCCTATATTTCGCCTGGCAATCAACTGATACGCCTTCCCGTCGACGAGTTTCTGGCCATGCTCGCGGGGGATACTGACGTCCCGGGGGGAGGGTCGGCCGCGGCCCTGGCCGGCAGCCTGGGCGCGGCCCTGGCCGGCATGGTAGCGCGCCTGACGGTTGGCCGGCCTCGCTACGCCGCCGTGGAAGACGAGATGGCCAACTGGCGGGATCAGGCCGATGCTTTGTGGGCACGGCTGGCGGCGCTGGTCGACGCGGATGCCGAAGCCTATCGGCAGGTGAGCGCGGCCTACCGGCTGCCCAAGGACACCGACGAGCAAAAAGCCAGGCGCCGCGCGGCCATTCGGACCGCCCTCGAAGGCGCGCTGCTCCCGCCATTGCAGACGGCCGCGGCTTGCGTAGACGTGCTGGAGATGTTGCCGGCTTTGATCGCGCAAGGCAACCGCAACGCAGTCACTGACGCGACGGTCGGCGCGCTGCTGGCCCACGCCGGCCTGCAGGCTGCAGTGCGTAACGTCCTGGCGAACATCGAGGCCCTTGGCGACAAGGGCGTCGCCCACGATGCCCGCGCGCGGACCGTCGAACTCCTGTCCGCCGGCCAGGCCGCGCTGAGCGCGGCCCTGGCCACCGCCGGGTCGGGAGAATGAACGCGTGACAGTGGTCACAAAACCTAGCGCAATGACGCGACGAACGCCGAAGCTCTCTGCTGAAAGAGCACCCGGCATCTGGCGCCTGTTGGGAGCGCCTCTGGCCGGCTATTTGCTGCTGACGCTGGCCCTGACCTATCCGCTCATCACGCAGTTCGGCAGCGCGATCCCCGGTGATGGGTTCGACGGCTGGCAGAACTACTGGAACCTGTGGTGGATCAAGCGCGCGCTGGTGGACAGCGCGACCAGCCCCTTCTTCACCGGCCTGCTCTACTACCCGACCGGCGTCAGCCTTCTCTTCCATACCCTCAACCCGTTCAACGGGCTCTTCACTCTGCCGGTTCAGCTCTCCGCGGGCCTGATTCCAGCCTACAATGTGGCCGTGCTCTTCTGCTTCGCCGCCGGGGGCTTTGGCGCCTATCTGCTGGCCCGTCACAGCCTGGGCCCTGGCCGCTGCAGCCGTCCGGCGGCCTTCGTTGCCGGCTTGATCTTCACCTTTGCCCCCGTTCACATCGCGCACCTTCTCGGCCATCTCCAGGTGTTGAGCCTCGAATGGATCCCCTTCTACGCGCTGTACTTGCTGAGAATCGTGGAGCGCAGGCGCGCGCGGGACGCGCTCCTGGCCGCGTTCTTCCTGGTCCTCGTCGCCCTGTGCGACTGGTACTTCGTCCTCTATTGCGCCATCCTCACCGCCGTCGTGCTCATCTACTACGTAGCAGCGGCTTTAGTCGCCGGTCAGGCGGAGCGGCTAAAGTCGCGACTACGCAGGGGGTGGGGGGCGGTGGCGGTCGTCGCCGCTGCCTGGCTGCTGTTCGCGCTGATCGTCAGCCCCGTGCTGGCGCCGATGGTGCGCGAAGCAGGCCAGTCGCGTTACATGGTGCCGGACCCTGCCCAAAGCCGCTTGCTGTCGGCGGATCTGCTGGCTTTCGTCACACCGCTGGAGTTCCACCCGGTGTGGGGCGCCTGGGCGCGCGCGGCCGGCAGACTGTTTTCGGCCAGCCCGTCCGAACACCAGGTGTTTGTAGGCTTCAGCGCGTTGGCCCTGGCCGGGCTGGGGGTGTGGGTGGGATCCAAGCGACGGGGAAAGGCTGGCGCGATTGCTCTCTGGCTGCTTGTCCTCCTGAGCTTCTTCATCCTGTCGCTGGGTCCTGTGCTCCACGTTGCCGGGCGCAGCCAGTTGTTGCCGGACGGGCGGGAACTGGCCTTGCCCTACGGTTGGCTTTCGAGCCAGATACCCTTCATGGACATCACGCGCTCGGTCAGCCGCTTCGACATCATGGTGATGCTCGTCATAGCCGTCCTGGCCGCCTGGGGCGTAAGATGGTTGCTGGGCCTCGGTCGGGCAGGCCGCGCGGCGGGCTTGCTGCTGAGCGCGTTGCTGCTGTTCGAATTCTTCCCCGCGCCCTACCCGCTGAGCCAGCCCGATACGCCTGCCTGGTACAGGACGCTGCTCACAGACAAGCGGCCGGGCGCGCTGCTAAACTTGCCCATGAATTGGGACCGCCCGGGCTATCTGCTCTACCAAACGGTGCACCAGAAACCGTTGACGGTGGCGTATATCAGCCGAGACGACCCGCGCACCCTCACTGAACGTGCGCCGGTGCTACAGGAGTTGCGTCACCTCGGACCGGACATCATCGAATTCGACCTGAGGCAGGGGCGCCAGGTGCTGAATGACCTGGGAATCCGCTGGGTAGTGCTGGACCGCTACAAGATGCCCGGCGGGCGTGAACGCTCCTATACCGAGGAGACGGCGGCCCAGGTGTTCGCTGGGCAGACTCCCGTGTATCAGGATGAGCGGCTGACCGTCTTTGAGGTCACACCGCCCGAGCAGGCGATACCTTACCTGGTCCTGGCGAGCGGCTGGGGGGCGTTCGACCCGCAGCAGAGCGGCAGAACGCTGCTTGGCAGTGCGTCGCTGCTGATCCAGGCGCCAGCGGCCGGGCACGTTGAGCTAAGGGTTAAGACCGCACCGGCTGGCTTAGCCCTGGACGTGCCGTACCAGAATGGAACATACGTTGAGACGCTGGCCGTGCAAGCCGGCGCCAACGAAGTTGTGCTGCGCGCCCAGAATGTGGGTGCGCAAGTCGTCGTCAGCGGACTGGCAGTGAGGCCAGTGCCGTAAAGGATAGAGGGCGAAGGAGACACTCTTATGACGCAGAGCACTAAACACTATCCACCCGTAACGATCAGCCCCGAGGACGTGCATGCCACGATTGCGAAGTACATGCTCGCCGACGGGGAACACCTGGTCGTGGACCTGAAAGGCTCGCATGGAGCCTACCTCCGGGACGGCAAATCCGGCCGAGAATACCTGGACTTCTACGCCTACTTTGCCAGCCAACCCGTCGCGCATAACCACCCGCGAATATGCGATCCGGCGTTCGTCGAACGCATCAGCAACGTGGCGCTGTACAAGCCCGCGAACTCCGACGTTTATACGACTTACATGGCCGAGTTCGTGGAAACCTTCGCGCGGGTCGCCAAGCCGGCCGACATGCCCTATTTGTTCTTCGTCGACGGTGGCAGCCTGGCGGTCGAAAACGCGTGCAAGACGGCCATGGACTGGAAGGTGCGCAAGAACCTGGCCGCGGGCAAAGGCAATAAGGGCAACAAAATCATCCACTTCCGCGAGGCTTTCCACGGCCGGAGCGGCTACACGCTCTCGCTGACCAACACCGCCGACCCGCGTAAGCACATCTACTTCGCCAAGTTTGACTGGCCGCGCATCACCAATCCCAAGCTGCGCTTTCCGGTCACTAGGCAAGTGCTGGCGGAGGTGATGGCCGCCGAACAGCAAGCCGTGGCCGAGATCGAGCAGGCCGTGCGCGACAACCAGGATGACATCGCCGCACTGATCATCGAGCCCATCCAGGGCGAGGGCGGCGATAACCACTTCCGGCCGGAGTTCTTCGCCAACCTGCGCCGCCTGGCCGACGAGCACGAATTTATGTTCATCGTCGACGAGGTGCAGACGGGGCTGGGCGGCACGGGCAAAATGTGGGCCATCGAGCATATGGGCGTCAAGCCCGATATCATCGCTTTCGGCAAGAAAACGCAGGTCTGCGGCATTATCGCCGGGAAGCGCGTCGACGAGGTGCCGGAGAATGTCTTCCACGTCTCTAGCCGGATCAACTCCACCTGGGGCGGCAACCTGGTGGACATGGTGCGCAGCCAGCGCTACCTGGAGATCATCCAAGAAGAATGCCTGGTAGAAAACGCTGCGCAGGTCGGCCAGATCCTGCTCGATGGGGTGACGCAACTGGCCGAGGGTTCCGACCTGCTCGACAACCCCCGCGGCCGGGGCCTGATGGTTGCCTTCGACCTTCCCGACGCGCTTACGCGTGATATCTTCCGCGGCCTGCTGCTCGAAAACGGGCTGCTGGCCCTGAAATGTGGCGAGCGCTCGATCCGCTTCCGCCCGATGCTCGACCTCCCCCCTGCCGCGGCGGAAGAGGCCCTGGCCATCGTCGACCGCTCGCTTTACGATGCACGGCATAGCAGCGGACAATTGTGATATGTGTGGCGCGCCGCATGCTCGCGCCGCGCCGTTGGGCCGTCAGGATCGTAAGATGTTGTTTAACACAAAACGTAAGGGGCTTAAGCCCCTTACGTTTTGTGTTCTTATGCTTGAGCTCGCGCTATGCGGACGTGACTCACGCCGCCCGCCTGACCCTCATCTCCGTCCGATACGCGTCATACAGCGTCAGCAGGTTGTCGTGGTGTAGACGTTGCACCAACCCGCCCAGCGGGATGCGCGACAAACCGGCCTCCTCAACCGTGATGTCAAGAACACCGTTGCGGGGCACGCCGCGTGCGATGTACTCACGCACCAGGCGGTCAATCGTGAGCAGGTAGTGGATGTTGGCGTCCAGCGTCTCTTCGATCTCACCGCGTAACAGGATTTCGCCGTGCCCCTGGACCAGGTTTTCCAGGTTTTTGCTCTTGATCGTGGCCAGCGACGTCACCATGTCATCCAGGTCGCCGCCCACGATGTAGGGCACGGGCATCACCGTATCGCTGGCGATCAGCAGCCGGTCCTCGACCACGTGGACGGTAATCAGGTCCGGGCTGTGACCGGGGGAATGGGCCAGCTCGATGGTCCGCCCGCCGATGCGCAGGGTCATCACCTCGTTAAAAAGCAACTCAGGCAGACGAATCTTCACATCGGCCAGTTGGGGCGTTTGCTGGCGGGCGTCGCTGAGCTTGCGCTCGGTGTAGCGCTCCATCAGGCGGCGACAGCGGTAGTGAGCAATCACCTCGGCATCGGGGAACAAATAGGTGCCGTAGACATGGTCCCCATGGGAATGCGTGTTGACGACGTAAATCACCTTGGCGCGACGCTGCTCGATGAAATCGCGGATAAATCGCGTCTCTTGTGGGAAGGGCAACGTATCCACCAGCAGCACGCCTTCGTCGGTGAAGATCACCGTTGCCGTCACCTCGGCGTACATACCACTGGTGAACACGTAGATTCCCTCGGATACTCGATCTCGCTTGACCGGCACAACCGCCTCCTGGGGATGATACCCATTTCACATATGCCCGGCAAGCATAGCACACGCAAACAGCCGATGTCAAGGGCAAATCGAACCTTAAAAGAAAGGGCCAACGGCTACGAAACCGTCGGCCCAATGAGCGCGCGTCCCCGCTGTGTCGTGTGCTCAGAAAGTTCTGAACCTGCATTCGCAGGTGGGAACCTTTCCGTCCGTTCCTGCTTTGCCAAAACACTCGAGTGCAAGCACAAGAGTGCGGCTATTGCATTCCCGGTCGCATTACTGGCTCCCCTATATGGGGTGTTGGCTCAGAGCTTTATAGAGCATCACGCGCACCGCAGGGTACGCTTGAGATATTACCACAGCTTTTTGGCGCGCGCAAATAGCAAAAAAAGCCTAAACTACCTTCAGGTGTAGCTCGCGCAACTGCGCCTCGGTGATCGGCGACGGCGACTTAAACATCAGATCGGTGGCCGAGGCGGTCTTCGGGAAGGCAATCACCTCGCGAATGTTCGACGCGCCGGTCAAGAGGGCGACGGTCCGGTCGATGCCCATCGCGATGCCGCCATGGGGGGGCGCGCCGTACTCGAACGCTTCCAGCATGTGGCCAAACTGCTCCTCCGCCTGTTCGGGACTGATGCCCAGGGCCTTGAACATCGCCGCTTGCTGCTCGCGGCGGTGGATGCGGATGCTGCCCCCGCCCACTTCCCAGCCATCCAGCACCATATCATAGGCTTTGGCTCGGACGCAGCCGGGGTCGCTTTCCAGGAGCGGCCAATCCTCGTCCTTGGCCGAGGTGAAGGGATGATGCATGGCGCTCCAGCGGCCCTCCTCGGCATTCCACTCCAGCAGCGGGAAGTCAACCACCCAGCACAGCGCGTGCACGCTCTCGTCTACCAGGCCCAGCTGGCGTCCCAGGTTCAGACGCAACTGGCCCAAGCTCGCAGCGACCACGCCCTGGCTGGCGTCGGCAAGGATCAGCAACAGGTCGCCGGCCTGGGCGCCCGTGCGCTCGAATATCGCCTGCAGGGCCGCCTCTGACAGGAACTTGCTCAGCGATGACTTAACACTGCCGTCAGCCTTGCGCGCGATGGAAAAGACGCCCTTGGCCCCATAGCGCCTGGCCACTTCGCCCAGGTCTTCCACCTGCTTGCGGCTGTATTCGGCGCAGCCCGGCGCCAGCATGGCCTTCAC
>Ga0209226_10000342_pt1 | contig 27890 bp, 27 predicted proteins | sample BarGraNGADG00212_2_FD_184497 | JGI IMG/M metagenome (GOLD analysis project Ga0209226, IMG submission 184497) | Arctic peat soil microbial communities from Barrow, Alaska, USA - Barrow Graham LP Ref core NGADG0011-212 (SPAdes) (version 2) | ecosystem: Environmental > Terrestrial > Soil >...
GACCGGCTTCTCGAAGGGCAGACTGTCTACTCGACGTAAGCTCGTCTGATGCCTTGGGAGGCGTCTCTCCATCACCGTTTCTGGAACGGAGACTGGCCGGATCCTGGTCAGTTGCGCCCGGGGAAACGCAGACGGATGTCCGCTGCTTCGACCTCTGTGCCCGGTTTGGCCAGGAGAGCGAACATGTTGTGCTTGTACGCTTCTACGCCAGGCTGGTCGAAGGGGTTGATGCCAAGCATATAGCCTCCTACCGCACAGGCGACTTCGAAGAAGTACACAGCGGCACCGAAGCTATGTTCTGAGATATCGGGCACAGTCAGTTGAAGCACGGGGACGCCACCATCATGGTGAGCAAGTAGCGTGCCGATCCTGGCATCGTGGTTCATGGCAGACAGGCTTCGACCGTTGAGATAGGCAAGCCCGTCTGGCGAGTCCGCATTACAGAGGAATGTCACGTCAGCAAGGGCTGGCACATCGATGACCGTCTCGAAGAGAGAGCGAGTTCCTTCCTGAACAAACTGTCCGAGCGAGTGAAGGTCAGTTGTGAATTCCGCAGAGGCTGGGAAGATACCCTTGCCCTCCTTGCCCTCACTCTCGCCGAACAGTTGTTTCCACCATTCGCCGACGAAGTGCAGACAGGGCTCGAAACTCGTCAGCAGTTCGATGCTCTTTCCACTCGTGTTCAGAAGGCGTCGGGCGACGGCGTAGTGAAGAGCGTCGTTGGTCGCTGCAGACGAGCCAAGGCTGGCAGTCCGCTGTTCTGCTGCTCCTTGCAGCATCGCACGGATATCCAGGCCTGCGATCGCAAACGGAAGGAGACCGACCGGAGTAAGTACCGAATAGCGTCCCCCAATGTCGCGAGGCAGATCGAATGTTTCCAGGCCCTCGTCCCTGGCAAGATCGTGCAGGGTTCCATGCTCCGAGTCCGTTACTGCAACGATGTGCTTGCCTGCCTCTCCTGGGCCCAACCGTCGAACCAGTTCTGTTTTCAGGATGTGGAAGGCAACCGCTGTTTCAAGGGTCGTGCCGGATTTTGAAATGACGATGACGGAGAAGCGGCGACCCTCAAGCCTGTCCAGAAGCTTTCGGAGTTGCCATGAGCTGAGACTGTTACCGGCGAAGAGCATTTCGGGCACGCTTTCGGTTGGAGTATGAGAATGAACGCCGGCAAGGAATTCCAGACCTGCTCGAGCTCCCAGATAGGAGCCTCCGATACCACAGACGATGACAGTATCCGATCGTTCGCGGAGTCCGGCGGCGACATGCTCGATTCTGGCCAGGAGACTGTCAGGAGCCTCGACGGGCAGGTCGAGCCATCCAGTGTATTCGGAGCCGGTGCCCTTCCTGTCGACGAGGAGCTGGAGCTGCAATGCAGCCTCTCTCATTCCTCCGTCGATATCCCTGGCATCGATGTGATCAAGAGCCCAAGTGTCATCCAGTCGTATCAGTCCACTCATCCCGACACCCCCATCTATTTCAAGCATTGTAGGAGTCTGGGGCGATGGTGCAATACGCACGACGCACGCACGGTCGACAAGAATGCACTCACGGAAATTGTAATGTCTCCAGGAATGTACTAGAATTAGGTAATAGTAAGAAAATGGCTCAATTCAAGCAATGCACTTGGTCTAGTAGCGGAGGCTGGAAGCGAAGAACTTCAGAAAAGTGCTAACAAAAATCAACCGAGGGGAGGTAACAACTGCATGAAGAGGACTTTGGTAGTTGCGCTAGTGTTGGTGCTAGGCGTAAGCCTTCTTGCTGGATGCAAGCCCGTAGCGAAGCAACCAGTAACGTTCGTGTTTGCTAAGGGAGATGCGGTCGAGCTTGACCCAGCGGACGTAACAGACGGTGAATCTGTAACTGTCATGAACAACATCTTTGAAGGGCTTGTGAGGTACAAATCTGGTTCGACAGAGGTAGAACCCTGCCTTGCAACGAGCTGGGATACATCTACAGATGGGCTTGTCTGGACGTTCCACCTCCGGCAGAACGTGAAATTTCAGGACGGGACTCCATTCAACGCAGATGCGGTTGTGTTCTCCTATGAAAGGCAGAGAGACCCAAATCATCCATTCCATCAGTACGGAAAATGGGAATATTGGGGATGGTGCTTCAGCGAAATAGCCAAGACCGAGAAGGTCGATGATTCGACGGTGAAGATCACGCTATCGCAACCATTCGCACCCTTCCTGAGCACAATGGCGATGTTCACCATGGATGTGGTGAGCCCTACAAGTTGTAATCAATGGAAAGATCAGTGGTTTGCTCACCCGGTGGGAACCGGACCGTTCAGTTTTGTGGAATGGGTCAAGGGCGACCACATTACTCTCGAGAAGAACGCCAGTTATTGGGGAACAGCGCCCACGATCGACAAGCTCGTTTTCAGAGTCATAGACGATCCGTCCTCGAGATACCTTGCTCTTCAAAAGGGAGAGGTACAAGGGATGGAATTCCCTAGCCCAACTGACCTTCCCAACATTACGCAGGATTCGAACCTTGTTGTGTTGAGCGCGCCAGGACTCAATGTCGGCTACCTTGCAATGAACATGGGTGCTGACACTCCAGGTTTCCAAAAGCCATTTGCAGATGTCAGGGTAAGGCAAGCAATCAACTACGCGATCAACAAGAAGGACATTGTAGACCAACTCTACAAAGGCACAGCAACGGCTGCCGTAAATCCGATTCCTCCTACGCTTTGGGGCTACAATGATGCAGTTCAGGACTATGAATACAGCCCAACCAAGGCAAAAGAGCTCCTAAAGGCGGCTGGATATCCAAATGGTTTCAAGACGAATCTTTGGGCAATGCCAGTGTCAAGGCCCTATATGTTTGATCCAAAAGCAATTGCAACTGCCATACAGGCGGATCTGAAGCAAGTCGGCATTGATGCAGAGATCGTAACATACGACTGGGGCACGTATCTGAAGAAGACCGAGGCTGGAGAACAGGCAATGTGTTTGCTCGGCTGGACGGCAGACTATGCTGACCCTGATGACTTCCTTTATGTCTTGCTTGATTCGGATGCTGCGAAAGTCGGGTCAGCAGGCAATGTTGCTTTCTACAGAAACTCCACAGTGCATGCGCTGAACAAAGAAGCGCAAATGACGACAGACTTCAACAAGAGAGTTGAACTTTATAAGCAAGTTCAGCAGATCGTGCATGATGATGCGCCCTGGGTTCCGCTTGCATATGCAACACAGACTCTCGTTTTTGCAAAGAATGTAAAAGGTTTTGTTCTTTACCCAACAGGAGATTACCACTTCGATACGGTTTCCTTTGATACTACCAAATAGTGTAGGCAGACAGGCAAGGAGGGGCACCCGCCCCTCCTTCATGAAAAGTGGAGCTGCCCAATGAAATATTACGTTGCAAAGAGAGCTATGAATGTACTTCTCATAGTATTCGCAGTTTCTATTATTATCTTTCTCCTGATACGGCTTGCACCTGGAGATCCTGCGATTACGATGGCTGGGGAACACGCCTCAGCCGAAACCCTGGCGCAGATGAGAGCCGAGTGGGGTCTCGACAAGCCCCTTGTCGTGCAATATGGGATCTGGCTGGGACACGCGCTTCGAGGTGACTTCGGGCAGTCGATCCTCACGCACCAATCAGTGCTGGTGGAGCTGGTTCAGCGGTTTCCGAACACGCTTGAGCTTTCAATCTTCGCCATGATCTTCGCCACGATTATTGGCATGCTTGCTGGGATTGTCTCGGCCGTGCGGCGATACTCGTTCTGGGACTACGCGAGCATGCTTGTTGCGCTGTTCGGGGTGTCGATGCCGGTCTTCTGGCTGGCGATCATCCTCATCATGGTTTTTGGCATCAAGCTCGATCTGCTTCCAACGGGTGGACGCCTGGGAGTCATGTACTCGATCACTCCCATAACCCATCTTTACCTTGTGGACAGCCTGCTTGAACTCCGATTCCCCGCATTTCTGGACACCCTCAAGCACCTGATCCTGCCTGCAGCCGCTCTGGGCACTATCCCTATGGCTTTCGTCGCACGCATCACGCGATCGAGCATGCTCGACGTCATGGGGCAAGACTATATCAGAACTGCGCGTTCCAAGGGCTTGAACGAGCGGGCCATAATTATCAAGCATGCGTTGCGGAATGCGATGATTCCGATCGTGACCGCTTCCGGCACGGAGTTTGCCGGTCTGATGGGGGGTGCGGTGCTGACGGAAACCATCTTTTCGTGGCCAGGTTTGGGGACGTACATCGTGCAGGCCGTTTCGGCCAGGGACTACCCTGCCGTGCAGGGTTCTGTGATCTTTGTTGCCCTCGTGGTGGCCCTCGTCAACCTGGTTGTCGATATCGTCTATTCGTACGTGGATCCGCGCATTCGCTATGAGTGAGAAGACTCGCACGAATAACTCTCTCTTCGTTGAAATGATCCGCTACACCCGCAAGAACCGGTCGGCCATGTTTGGCGTATTTGTCATCCTGTTCTTCATCTTCATCGCAATCGCCGCGACAGTCCTTGCGCCACACAATCCCATCGCTCAGAATCTCAAGGACAATCTTCAGCCCGGATTCTGGGCCAACAGGCCATCGACCTTCCTTGGGACAGACAATTTCGGCAGGGACATCTTGAGCAGAATCATCTACGGTGCCCGGATCTCGCTGACAGTGGGATTTGTAGCCGTTGTCATTGGAGTACTGCTCGGGACGATGGCGGGGGTGGCAGCTGGGTACCTGGGCGGATGGGTGGACAATGTCATCATGAGAATCGTGGACATCATGTTCTCTCTCCCCTCCATCCTGCTGGCAATTGTCATCGTCGCGATTCTGGGGAGAGGTCTGGACAAAGCCATGATCGCCATCGGCATTACGTACGCACCTCAGATAGCCCGAGTCGTGCGCTCTCAGACCATCGTGGTCAGCCAGAACGAGTTCACAGAGGCGGCTCGGGCAATCGGTGCGTCGAGTTTCCACATCATGATGGCCCACGTCTTGCCAAACATCCTCTCGGTGCTGATCGTCTACGGGACGCTCAGCATTGGAAGCGCAATCCTCGATGCAGCGGCCCTTGGCTTTCTGGGACTTGGTGCCCAGCCACCGACGCCTGAATGGGGGGCAATGCTTGCCGATGGTATTCACTCGATTACAGGAGGGTATTGGTGGGTTGAAACGTTCCCTGGTATTGCGATTCTCTTGACAGTCCTGGGGTTTAACCTGCTTGGCGATGGACTACGGGATGCCACTGATCCAAGACTTAGAAGGAATGCCTAACTTCCACCTAGCCTACGCGATTCTCCGAACCTCCCTTTTGTTTCTCTTGGATGAGACCTCGATGTGATACGGAATTTGAGTACAGTTGCAGTACCATTCAAGGTATCTTCACATGTTCCGGGAGCGATGATCAGCACTTGAGTTGAGGAGCATGCATCCTGAGCGATGCAAAAAACCCCGGCCGCAAGGCCGGGGTTCTGTCGACAGACGACGAGCGAAGCAGAGTTCTAATAGTCAGGGTAGGCGGGAGCAGCAGGTGCTGAACTCTCCGCCTTCGGAACGGTCGTGACCATGGCTGCCGTCGAGAGGAGCAGGCTCGCGATGCTTTCTGCGTTCAGCAGCGCGAGGCGTGTGACCTTCAGCGGGTCAACAATGCCACTCTTGAAGAGGTCCTCGAACTTGTTGCCCAGGGAGTTGAACCCGAGATTGTCGTCGCCCTCGAGAACCTTCTGAACCGCGATGACGCCCTCATAGCCGGAGTTGTCTGCGATGATTTTGAGCGGCTCACGAAGCGCCTTGCGGATGATCTCGGCGCCAGTCTTCTCGTCACCGGTGAGCTTGAGTCCGTCGATTCCCCTTCCTGCCTTCACCAGAGCTGCACCGCCGCCGATGATGATGCCTTCTGCCACGGCTGCCTTGGTAGCATTGACGGCATCCTCGACTCTGTGCTTGAGCTCCTTCATGGCTGTCTCGGTGGGTGCGCCGACTTTGATGATGGCGACGCCACCGGCAAGCTTTGCCAGGCGCTCCTGAAGCTTTTCCTTGTCGTAGTCCGACTTGGTCTCCTCGACCTGTTTGCGGATCTGGCCGATGCGAGACTTGATCTCTTCCTTGGCTCCCTTACCGCCAACGATGGTCGTATTGTCCTTGTCGACCTTGACTTCGTCGGCCGAGCCAAACATGTCTTCGGTGACCTTCTCGAAGGTGAGGCCGAGGTCTTCGCTGAGGACCTTGCCGCCGGTGAGGACGGCGATATCCTCCAGCATGGCCTTGCGCCTGTCGCCGAAGCCGGGTGCCTTGACGGCGACGCATGCGAACGTTCCACGCACCTTGTTGAGGACGATGGTCGCGAGCGCTTCACCCGTGATGTCGTCGGCGACGAGGAGGAATGGACGTCCCTTTACGGACAGCTTCTCGAGGACAGGCAGGAACTCCTGGATCGACGTGACTTTCTTGTCAGTGATGAAGATGAGAGGAGTCTTCAGCACGGCTTCCATGCGGTCGGGGTCAGTCACGAGGTACGCCGAGATATAGCCGCGGTCGAACTGCATACCCTCGACGGTCTCGACCTTCATTTCAAGACCCTGAGACTCTTCCACGCTGATGACGCCGTCCTTGCCGACTTTCTCCATGGCGTCGGCAATTGCCTCGCCGACGGCGGGCATCTTGGATGAGACAGTGGCAACCTGTGCCTTCTCTTCGCGGGTCTTGACTTGGCGAGACAGCTTCTTGAGCTCTTCGAGTACAGCTGTCGTCGCTTTGTCCATGCCAGCCTTGAGCGCGACGGAGTCTGCGCCGGCAGTGACGTTCTTGATTCCTTCCTGAATCATGATCTGGGCAAGGACAGTAGCTGTGGTTGTACCATCACCCGCCTGGTCCTCAGTCTTCTGGGCGATTTCCCTGACGAGCTGCGCGCCGATGTTCTCGTTCGGATCCTGGAGTTCGATTTCCTTGGCGATATTGACGCCGTCGTCGGACAGAACCGGCGAACCGAACTTCTTCTCGAGTGCAACGTGGCGGCCCTTTGGCCCTAGCGTAACCCTGACCGTATTGGCGAGCTTATCAACGCCAGTGCGGATCTTCTCGTATGCTTCCTCATTGAAGATGATCTGCTTTGCATCCATGGTCATTCCTCCTTACTTGACGATAGCGAGGATGTCGTGCTGAGACAGCACAACATACTCTTCGTCGTCGAGTTTGATTTCGTTGCCGCTGTACTTGGAATAGAAAACCTTGTCGCCTTCCTTGACCTCAAGGGGAATCCTGGTGCCGTTGTCCAGCATGACGCCGGACCCAACTGCCATGACGGTGCCCTGCTGAGGTTTTTCCTTGGCGGTATCAGGCAGAACAATGCCACTCTTCAGGGTCTCTTTGACTGTCTCAACTTTAATGACAACGTGATCACCGATTGGTACCAGCTTTGCCATATTGTCGTACCTCCTGTACTAGAAGATCTTGATGGATTAGCACTCTCTTTGTATGAGTGCTAAGTCATTATAGGAGGGCATGGTGAGGTGTCAAGTATTGGAGGGGTCTGGCGCGGTGCCTCTGAGCCGTGGACGGGGGAGCAAACGGAATACCACATCAATGTTGTACAAGAGCCGAGTTCCTGCTAAGATAATTGCCCTGACATGACCTACGAAACCTACATAGAGATACCATTCCTGAGTCGGTGCCACCAGTCTACTGAGGGCATTGGCATTCTGCTCGGGAGCTGTCTCTTGGAGACACTTTCACAGGGGAACCGTCATTCTCTGGTGGTTGGGCTCATTGGACCCCTGGGCGCCGGCAAGACGGTTCTCACACGCGCGCTCGCGCAAGCGCTCGGCGTCGATCGGGCAAGCGTCGCCAGCCCCACCTTCGTCCTGGAGCGGAATTATCTGGGCAAGGAACCGGTGAGGCATTTTGATCTCTATCGCATCGAGGATCCTCGACAACTGGTCGAAGTGGGTTTCGAGGAAGAACTGGACAAGCGCGGCGTGACGGTAGTCGAGTGGGCTGAACGGTCCGGAAGATTCCTCGAGATGTACGAGCGTATTGAGGTCCACTTCGACGTCCTGGACGAAGAAGTCAGACGTATTGTTCTGCGCGATTTCTACCAGCCTTCCATCATTGCGAGGTGTTTCGGTGTCGAGACAGACGTTTCTTCTCATTAACACTGCCACCGTTTCTGGTGTCGTTGGCGTTGCGCGGGGAGATGAAGTACTGGCGCAGGCTTCACTGCGGTTGGCGACTGCGTCCAACACCGTCGTGGCTGCGGTCGACCAGGTACTTGTGGAGGCAGGATGCACGCTCGATGAAGTGACGGGCATCGTGTTGGTCAAGGGTCCTGGGACCTTTACGGGGTCGCGGGTCGGCGCAAGCATTGCCAAGGCCATTGCCTATGCAGCTCCTTGCTCGCTGCTCTCCGTCACCACGCTGGAAGCGGTAGCCTGGAGTGGTTTTCTGACGAGCACAACACAAATAAGTGGCGGTCCTGTGTGGGCGCTTCTGGATGCTCGTCGTCACGAGTTCTATGTGCAGGAGTTTGCCGTCCGTGATGGAGCAATCGTGTGTCAGGCGGACGCAGTGTGTATGGGGCCGGGAGTCTTTGATACTGTCCGTGATGTGGGCGGACTTGCAGCCTGTGCCTTCTCGCCTTCGGCAGTCCCGGAGAACCAGCGCTCGCGCCAACGAGAGAACGTGGTGTGGTCATTCGACGTGTATCCGAGCTGCGCCGGCATCCTTGCGGCTTCGGTCGGCGCTCGGAGTGAAGACCCGTTCACGCTCGAGCCGCTGTACCTCCGCAGCACGGAGGAACTGTTCGATCACCCGAAGGTGGCGTTGTGACGTCCGCGCCATCAATCATCGTCCGGGCGGCGAGTGTCCGGGACCTCAAGGCTATCTGGGCGATCGAGGAAGCGTCCTATGCGGCGCCTTGGCCAAAAGAGACCTTTTTCGTGGACATTACCTTCAATGCAGATGCAAAGTATTTCGTCGCTATGGTCGACAAACGCATCGTCGGATTCATCGGCGGCTGGTTCAAGGAAGGAAAGCTGCACATCGTCAATGTCGCCACGCACCCTTCTGCTCGTGGATGTGGTGTGGCAAAGCATCTTGTCCTGTTTCTGCTCGACCTGGCACGGGATCTCAAGATGGAGAGCGCTTTCCTTGAAGTCCGGAGGTCCAATGTCGCAGCTGAGAAGCTCTATGAGGGGCTGGGTTTTGGAGTGACGGGTCTGCGACCGATGTACTATCCTGACAACATGGAAGACGGCCTGCTCATGACAAAGGAGCTACGCAGTGCGCATACTGGGGATTGAGACGTCCTGCGACGACACGGCTGCAGCTGTTGTAGACGATACCGGGCTGGTCCTGTCGTCGGTCGTCTCGAGTCAGGATTCGTTCCATCGGAAGTATGACGGCATTGTTCCGGAAATTGCTTCTCGCAGGCATACCGCGACGATTATCGCCTCTGTAGATGAAGCTCTTCTTCAGGCAGGCATGCGGATCAGGGACGTGGACGGGATTGCCGTCACCTACGGGCCTGGGTTGATCGGTTCTCTTCTTGTAGGCGTAGAAACGGCAAAGGGTCTTGCATATGCCAGTGGGAAGCCTCTGATTCCCGTGAATCACCTGGAAGGCCATCTGATGGCGTCATTCCTCCGTGATCCGGGAAGCGACCTGCAGCCACTGACGAGTGACGATTTTCCGGTGCTGGCGCTGATTGTGTCCGGAGGGCACACGGAGTTGGTTTATGTCGACCGATGGCTCCATTACCGAGTTTTGGGGGCAACGCGTGACGATGCGGCTGGAGAAGCGCTGGACAAGTTTGCCAAGTATCTGGGACTCGGTTTCCCGGGTGGGCCGGTGATCCAGAAGATCGGCGCAACCGGGGATCCTGTATACCACTCTTTTCCGAGAGTGACGTTCAGCCGCGAAGGGTATGAGTTCAGTTTCAGCGGCCTCAAGACTGCCGGCATCAACTATGTGAAGTCCTTGACATCGGAGGAGCTCGCAGCGCATCTCCCGGACATCGTGGCAAGTTTTGAGTCTGCGGTCGTCGGTGAGCTTGCAGGCAAATCGTTGCGGGCGGCCCGCGATCTCTCTCCCCGAACTCTCACCGTCGTAGGCGGTGTTGCTGCAAACAAGCGATTGAGAGACAGCTTTGCGAGGACTGGGAATGTCCGAGTCTATTTCCCAGCGATGAAGTATTGTACCGACAATGGTGCGATGATCGCCTACGCCGGGATACAGCGGGCCACGCTGGGTCTACGAGCGGCCATCGATCTTGATGCATGCTCTTCACTGGGAATAGAGGACAGTTCGCTGAACACCTGACGGAAGGCGGCGGCATCCGGGCTGGCGTGGTGCAATATCCGCACAATTGCACGAAGGTCCGGGTTGTCGATAATGAAATTGGTGTGCATGACATACGTTCAAAACGGAGGTGGGAAATGGACATTCGTGAAGAAGGGAAACCATTCAGCGCGAACGGCGCGAACGGCGTTGGTTGTCTCGTCATGCAGGGATTCACGGGGACAGTGGGAAGTATTCGCTACTATGCTGAACACCTCGCGGCGAAGGGGCTCTCCGTTGAGGCTCCACGCCTGACAGGCCACGGGACCCGATGGCAGGACGTCAACCAGGTTCGCTACACAGACTGGATTCGTGACGCGGAACAGGCGTATCAGTTGCTGGCCAGTCGGTGTGACAAGGTATTTGTCACTGGACTCTCGATGGGTGGGACGCTTATCCTGTATCTTGCAGAGCATCATCCAGAGATTGCCGGTGTCATCCCCGTCAACGCGCCTGTCTTCATGACCGACAAGCGTGTGCCTTTTCTGCCCATCCTCAAGCATCTGATTGCGTCGACGCCGGCGATCGCGTCTGACATCATGGAACCCGGTGTCATCGAACCAGCGTACGACAGGACGCCGACCGCAGGCGCTCACGAGATGGTGAAACTGCTCGGAGTCACGCGCAAGGACCTGAGACTCATTGCCCAGCCCTTACTTGTCATGCGCTCAACGCACGATCATGTCGTTCCCCACGAGTGTAGTTCGTTTATCATGGAGCATGCCACATCCACAGACAAGGAGATGGTTGTTTTCGAGAGATCGGCTCATGTCGTGACAATGGACTATGACAAGGATGGCGTCGTTGACAGTGCGTGGAAGTTCATCCAACGGCTCTCGCACTGAACACGGACGCGGGAAGAGACAGTCGTAGAAGGAAAAGCGGATGGCTACCAAGCCATCCGCTTTGTCATTTTGTCATCTATATACATGGTAGACCAAGCGGATCCTGGCTGGAACCTTCTGCTCTCAGAATTGTCCAGACTCAGCAAGATTGCTGAACAATCCGCGAACGACAACAACCGTGAGTCCGCAGGCACGGCAGCACCAGAACTTGGGGAGAGATAGCACCGTCCACAATCTTGGGAGTATCTTCGCAGTGTTCACTACCAAGGTCTCTAGAACTAATACTCTATTACTATAGTCATCTCACAACAGTATTCAATCTATGCTTCTCGAAGAAGAGTCCTCAGGATCCTCGCCCGCCCAATCAGCTCGTGTCTTCATCACCATGAGAGCATGAGCAGAAAGGTGAGACTATCGACTGTGTCGCTTGGGACTCGTTCGGACCTCGCCGCGCCAAGAAAGGGAAAGATGGGCGGCATTGACCCCTTCTCGGAAAAGAAGGGCACCGTTGGCCGACTGGTGGCAAATCCGCGGCAAGTCAGCAACATGATGGTGGTCGGGTGGTGGAGATAGGGGGGAACAGGCAGTCCTGCGACCCATTCACGATGCTACTATTCAAGCTGGTCCTGGAGGTAGTCATGGGTGTTGTGGGTGCCGAGCATAGAGCGTAGGTGTACCCTCGTGGGCACTCGTGCTTCTGGATTCTTGCAACCCAGCTTCGACCGATTCGGGTGGACACAGGCAGCTGCCAACCGTGCATTCGGTTGTGACTCGCCAACCCTGGCACGATATTGCCCCCTTCTTGGCTTTAGCTGGGCAGAGTAGCGTCTTTCCGTCCCAAAGCCTGTGCAGGAGTTTCATGGGACGGTCCCGCAGGTTAGAAGCGAGGGCAGCGTGGGCCCACTGGGTTAAGAACCAGGGTGTACTGCCAGATTCGAGCGATCTAACTGGCATTGGAGTAGAAGCATTTGGGGTTCTTGGAAGAAAGGCTTTCTCTGGATGCAGCTCTCTCCTTCATTGAACACAATAGACTCGCCCGTTGCCACAGAGGTGATTCTCTTGTCTCTAGTGGACGGGACAATAACCGGTACCAACTTCCGCACGTTTGCCTGGATTGTCTACCCCGGCGCCACCGGATACACTTTCCAGCTCTCCGCGACCCCATGCCTGGCGACATCCCCAGGGTTCCCGTGGCAGCCGACTCTCTCGGCAAGAAGCTCTGGCCGGATGGTATCTCATTGCGGCCCCATAGCGAAGATGAAGGGCGCTCAGACGTATCCCAAGCAGGGCGAGATCGCGGGAATCGGCTGGATTCTGGCATTTTGCCTCGCACTACCTCCTCAGAGTTAACTCCGTTCCGTGGAGCGGCTAGAATCAAAATTGGGTATTAGTTTCGTCGTGCTAGTGGCGAACGGGGAACACCCTTCCTTTTTTTCATCAGGTGCGACAAGGAGGGGTAAACCGTCGCTTGATTTCTAAAAACGAGCGTTCCAGGGAAGTTTATGGAGGGATCATGCTTATCTGTTCCTGAGTGCAAGACAATGGTTAGTGAGAAAGCACATATCTGTCCTCACTGCGGTTTTCGGATAGATACGCTGATGAGATGTCCGGACTGCGGCAAGCTGGTCCCAATGGTTACGTAGAGAGGCTCAATAAAACCCTCTTAGATGAATTCTACTCTGTTGCCTTCAGACAGAAGCGATAAGAGAGTATTGAAGAGTTGCAAACTGATCTGGATTAACTTTAGGGATTGTTTTCATGGATTGTTACAACTACCGAAGGATGCACCAAGGATACAAATCAAAGCAGAATGGCTCTAGAAAGCCAGCAGAAGCACACTTTTCAAAAAGTTGACATTAATAAGAAAAGCGCTAGTACAAAAGTAGTAGAACCAACCAGAGGCGAAAAGGGGTGAAGGGAAACTTTGCCTTTTGCCTATGATTCTGTTGAAGTATAAGGAGGTTCCGGAACATAAATTTGCAACCAGATCTTGAAGCTAGGACAATCTATTTACACTCCTTACACGACTATAGATTTTTTTAACGCTTCTCAAATCAATCTTAGTTCATCTCCACCTAAAAGGCCTTTATTAAAACCATTTTCTATCTTTGGCACGTTTCTTGTACATTTATTGTGGAGACAAACGATGAAAGTAAAATTTGAGCAAGACATTCTTCTTGTAGTCATGGAAAAAGGAGAATTATTCTCTAAGGATTTGATGCGTATTCTCTTGATGCAAGAAATGAAGAATACCGGTATTGTTCAGACGGCGCTTGGAATGGTAAAGAACGTTGACTTAGGGTATGGGGTCTACGAAAATAATAATGTGAAATACGAAAGAGAAATTATAAAAGAACCACTTGAACTTCTTGGGTTGAGCGGATTCATCGTTAAAGATGAAAAGTTACCTCTTCATTTCCATGCCTACCTGGGAGATAATAATAAGAAAGTTATCGGGGGGCATCTTTTTGAGTGTGAAGTCGTTACGTTTATTGAGATGTCAGTTTTTTTGAGCAATGCAAGAGTTAAAAGAGCTGAAAAAGAAGGATTACTTGAAATGGATTTCGAATAATCGGACAATATGCGGTTGAGACAAGGTAAAGGAGGCAAAAAGTGCACTATGATAAAGAGTTCTTGATCGGTTTCTACAGAACAATGGTGAGAATCAGGAATTTTGAACTTAAGGCAGAAGAACTATTCTTACAGGCAAAGATCCCGGGGTTTATCCACCTGTATATTGGCGAGGAAGCAATCGCAACGGGCGCTATGGCGAACTTGACGAAAGACGATTACATTACTTCTACGCACAGAGGGCATGGCCACATGATTGCAAAAGGTGCTGATGTTAACAAAATGATGGCAGAGTTATTTGGAAAAGAGACAGGGTACTGCAAAGGCAAAGGTGGGTCTATGCACATTGCCGACGTTTCGATTGGTGTGCTTGGTGCAAATGGCGAGGTTGCAGGAGGACTCCCAATTGCAGTAGGTGCAGGAATGGCAATTAAGATGCAGAAAAGGGATTCTGTCGTTATTTCCTTCTTTGGCGATGGCGCGTCAAACAGAGGAGCTTTTCACGAAGCATTAAACTGGGCATCGGTATTCAGGCTACCTGTCATATTCTTGAACGAAAATAATCAGTTTGCATCAACCGAGAGGGTTACCGAGACAACTTCCGTAGAAAACATTGGAGATAGAGCAGTGGGATACAGTATTCCAGGTGTCATAGTCGATGGAAACGATGTAATAGTAGTGTATGAGGCCGTTAAAGAGGCTGTGGATAGAGCAAGAAGTGACGGTGGTCCAACCCTTATTGAAGCCAAAACCTATAGGATTAAGGGACACTTTGTCGGAGACCCAGTGCTTTATAGAAATGAGAGTGAAGTTAATGAAAAGTGGCAATTTGAGCCTATTGCGAGGTTCGAATCAAAGCTTTTCGAAATGAGCATGATTACCGATGCTGAAAAAGAGTCTATCTGGAAACAAGCCGAAGAAGAGATAAAAAGCGCTGTTAACTTTGCTGAAAGAAGCAAATATCCTGAACCTGAAAGCGCTCTAAAAGATCTATTTGAATCCGATACCGGTTACGACTATTAAAAGAGGATGAAATGAGAGAGATTACTTTTTCCGAAGCCTTAGGCGAAGCAATGCTTGAGGAGATGCAGAGAGACCCAACAATTTTTACATATGGAGAGGATATTGCAAAACAAGGGGGCATATTCGGTGCATATAAGCCAATTCTTGGAAAATTTCAGGACCGAATATTTGACACCCCAATTTCTGAGGAGGTGATCTTCGGCTCAGCACTTGGTGCTTCTCTTGCCGGCATGAGGCCTGTTGCAGAGTTTCATTTTGCAGATTTCCTGTTTACAGGTATGACAGCTGTCGCAAACCAGATAATGAAGTTCAAATATATGACTGGTGGCCAAGGGAAAATTCATCTTATTCTGAGAGGACCTGATGGTATATCAAAGTCTGCTGCAGCGCAACATTCAGAATCCATCGAGACGCTTTTTATGCATATTCCTGGGATTAAGATAATAGTTCCATCAACTCCCTATGACATGAAGGGATTATTCAAAACAGCACTCAAATCTGATGACCCTGTGATCTGTTTCGAACACAAGATGCTCTATGCAAGAAAGGGACCTGTCCCTGAGGAAGAATATTACATTCCATTTGGGAAAGCAGATATCAAAAAAGAAGGGAAAGATGTTACTGTTGTTTCAACATCAAGAATGGTCCATGAATCTTTAAAAGCCTCCGAGCAACTTGCGAAAGAAGGAATTGATGTCGAAGTTGTTGACCTTAGAACATTGGTTCCATGGGATAAGGAAACAGTGCTGGAATCGGTAAAGAAAACCCATCATCTCGTCATTGCTCATGAAACATGGAGAAGGGCAGGTTGGGGTGCAGAGATTGCTGCAACGGTACAAGAAGAGGCATTTGATTATCTTGACGGTCCTATTATGAGGGTCGGTGCAAAAAATGTGCATATTCCATTCAGTCCCCCGCTACAGGATTTTGTAGTACCTGATTACAAGAGTGTAATTAACGAGGTAAGGAAGGTACTTAATGTTTGAAATTAGAATGGCCAAGTTTGGGCTCTCTATGGAAACAGGTACGATAACAAAGTGGTATAAGCATCCAGGAGACACTGTTAAGAAGGGAGATGCATTAGTCGAGATTGAATCAGAGAAGATTACAAATGATTTACAATCCCCTGTAAATGGTTTTATTAAAGTGATTCTTGTTAATGATGGCGAATCGAAAGCTGTTGGAGAGATTATTGGCTATATTGCCGAAACAGAAGAAGAATTGAAGCAAGAGAATAAACAAGAAACTCCTCCAACCCCGCAAGACAATAACATTGAAGAAAAGACTACTAAAGCGCCTATTGCTCAGCCAGGGAAGAGAGGTTTTGTTAGCGCTTCTCCTCGCGCAAAGAGTCTCGCAAGAGACCATAGTATAGATCTCTCAACTGTACAGGGAACGGGTCCAGAAGGGAGAATTATAGAGAAAGATGTACTTGATTGTATTGCTAAACACACGCAAACGGCTAGAAAGGAACCGCTTTCTCCGCTTAGGAAGGAAATTGCCGAAAGACTTTTCAAATCATACCAATCTTATGTTCTCGTTACGAACATGACTAAGGTGGATATGACGGAACTGCTTGAAATAAAAAAGAAATTGATTCCAGATGTTTCTGTTACAGCGATTCTTATAAAATGCCTGGGAGGTATTCTTCTAAAGTATCCTGAGTTTAATGTCCATTTCGATGGAAGCACTATGGAGAAGTTTTCCTCGGTTAATATTGGAGTTGCAGTTGATACAGGGAGAGGCCTTATTGTTCCTGTTATAAAGAGAGCAGATATGCTGTCGGCGGCGGAAGTGAACGAGCAGCTAAAAAGGCTTGCAGAGTATGCAAAGGAAAATCGGTTAAGAGGAGAGGATGTTGAGGGTTCGCATTTTACAATAACGAACCTTGGTATGATGCGAACCGATATGTTTACACCTGTACTTAATGGACAGGAAGTCGGGATACTTGGGGTTGGAAGAAGCGTAAAAGAACTTGTCGTAAAGGATGACAACTCTATTGCAATAAGAACAATGGCTTACTTCAGCCTCTCGTATGACCACAGGATTATTGATGGAGCTTTAGCTTCCATATTCCTTGGAGGCCTTGCGGAGGTTATTGAGAACGAAAGTCTGTTAAAAGAAGTACTAAAAATTTAAGGGAGGTAACACAATGAAGAAAGTAGTGGTTACACTGTTAGTTGTTACATTGTTTACTGGATTCTTTGGTTTTACTCCCGTAAAGGCTAGTTCACCAGTTGTTGTGCAGATGACAGTTGGCAGCAAAAAAGCGTACGTAAATTCCAAGGAAACAACCCTTGATCAGCCACCTGTTATAGAGAATGGCAGAACACTTGTACCATTCAGGTTTATTGGCGAGGCTATTGGTGCCCAGGTAAATTGGGATGCAAGTAAAAAGGCTGCAAGTTATGTATTCGATAACATGAGTATCACTCTTACAATTGGTTCTACCACTGCCATTGTGAATGGTGTCAAGAATATGCTTGACGTGGCTCCCAAAATTCTTTCTGGAAGAACGGTAGTGCCTGTAAGATTTGTTAGTGAGACAATTGGAGCAAAGGTAGATTGGAACGGCAATACAAAGATGGTTACAATCACTTCATCTGGAAAACCTGTTCTTAACTTTACACCGAAAGTAGAGTACACAATGCAGGTAAACGTTGGGCCCACATATGGCTGGGGAATGGGTGCTCAGAAATGGGCAGATCTTGTAAAGGAGAAGACTGGTGGAAAGATCAACATTAAGCCCTATTTTGGAAGTATTCTTCTTCAAGGGAAGCAGACGAACTGGTTCCAGGGAGTTTCAGAGGGAGACATTGATTTTGTAGTGGATTCTACGATTAATGCTTCGGGTGTTATCAAATCACTAAATCTGTTCTCTCTTCCTTTCTTTATTAATAGCTATGCAAGTGTTGACAAGATTGAAAGCGGTGCGTCTGGCCAACAAATTACTTCAGACATGGATAAACTTGGTGTTCTTACCCTTGCCTGGGGAGAAAATGGATTTAGAGAACTTACAAATGGGAAAAAACCTATTACGAGCCCCTCCGACATGAAAGGACTCAAATTCAGAGTGGTAGGTTCGCCCATTTTTGTCGATACCTTTAGTGCTCTAGGTGCAGATGCAGTCAGTATGAACTGGGGTGATGCGGTAACTGCATTCCAACAAGGTGCGGTCGATGGGCAGGAGAACCCGTATGGCGTACTTTTGCCAGTTCTGATATGGCAGTATCAGAAATACCTTACGAACTGGAACTATGTAATTGATCCGCTGGTTTTTGGTGCAAGTAAGAAAATCTGGGATACTTTCCCAAGCTATATCAATAAAGCCATTCAGGATGCGGCAATTGAGGCGGCAACATGGGAAAAGGCATATGTAAGAAGAGGCCTTGACGGATTCACTTCAATAAATATCCTCAAGAACCAGTTCAAAGATACTACAGCAGTAATGGACCAACTAGGTTATGTAAGGAGCAAGGGTATGCAGGTAGTTGACCTTACGTCAGTGCAAAGGCAAGCATTTATTAATGCAACGAAATCCGTATACGATAAATGGATTCCGGTAATTGGGCAGAATGTTTACGACCTTGCAAAGAAGGATATGGGCAAGTAACTTTTCATAACTATGAGAGGGGGGTAGGAAACTACCCCCCTATTTTTGGAGGTGAAATATCAAATGAACAAAAGGACAATTGAGGAATGGCTCGTTATAATAATAGTTTCAGTAATGGCTGTACTTGGATTTGGAAATGTGCTTTCGAGATACATTTTTCATGCCTCGTTTGCCGCAACAGAGGAAATTGAGATCAATATGTTTGTTTGGATAACAGTGCTTGGTATTGCGATTGCATTTGAAAAGGGGTCGCATCTTGGGATGACAATGCTGTATGATAAATTCCCTACTTGGTTGAAAAAGGTTGCACTTGTAATTTCAGCTCTTCTTGCTATCTATCTCTTTGCAATGGTTGATTATTATTCGATAAGAGAAATCTACAAGGATATGACTTTTTTCCATGCACGAAGCGATGCCTTGAACGTCCCAATATGGATCTACACAATTGGAATTCCTATATTCTCAATTCTTGTTTTTGAAAAAGTGATATTTTCAACGGTGCGAAATATCAAATCATTGAACAGAGGTACAAAATGACTGCGGCGCTAATCCTTTTTGGTTTATTTATGGTACTCATTGCGGTTGGGGCTCCTATTGGCACTTCTATTGGTATTGCAAGTATTTACGGAATAATGCATTACGGTCTAGGAGCATCGATGATATCAAGAAATTTTGCTTCAAGTATTGCAAAGTTTCCACTCATTGCAATACCTTTCTTTGTGCTTGAGGGGGAACTTCTTTCGAAAGGCGGTCTTGCGAAAAGAATTTCCGATTTCATCATACTTCTGGTTGGTAAGGCAACAGGGGGCCTTGCGATTGCCGCAGTTATTACTGCAGCTTTTTGGGGTGCGATTTCAGGTTCAGGACCTGCAACTGCAGCAGCAATTGGGCTTATCTTCATTCCTTCAATGATAAAGCAGGGTTACAAAGATACATTTTCAGCGTCAGTTGTTGCTGCGTCAAGCGGGCTTGCAATAATTATTCCTCCAAGCATTGCTTTTATTGTGTATGGGAATATTACGAGTGTTTCTGTAGGAGCGCTTTTCCTTGGTGGAATTATTCCAGGCCTTGTAATGGCAGTGTTTTTTGGTGTCATCACTTATGTAATTTCAAAAAGAAGGAATTACCGCGGGCTGGAACAACGAGGCAGTGCGAAAGAACTCTTTAAAGCATTCAAAGATGCAATTTGGGCAATACTTGCCCCAGTCATTATACTTGGTTCAATTTATGCAGGTATCGCAACCCCCACAGAAGCTGCGGTAATTGCGGTATTTTATAGTCTATTTGTTGGGGTATTTATTTATCACAGTCTCAGTTGGAATGATATTTGTGATTCACTTGTTGCCACGGCTGTAACATCTGCAGTGGTTATGTTTGTTGTTGCTTTTGCGGGTATTTTTTCTGTTGCCGAGGCTCAACTGGGAATTCTTGATGCTGCAGCGAATGGAATCCTTGCAATTTCCAAGAACCCCTTTATGTTTTTGCTTCTTGTTGATGTAGTTTTCCTTATTGCTGGGTTCTTCCTTGACGCAATATCGATACTCTATGTCATTCTGCCTATATTCCTTCCTGTTCTAAAGATATTTCATGTTGACCTACTCTTTTTTGGCGTTATGGTGACAGTTGCTCTTGCAATTGGCCAGATCACCCCGCCAGTTGCAGTTAACCTGTATGTAACCGCCAATCTCATTAAGAAACCTCTTGATAAAGTTGCCAACGAGGTGTGGCCCTTTGTTATCTTTGGAATCATAGGACTGCTGGTTATAACTTATGTTCCAAAGCTTTCACTTTGGCTACCAGCTGCCTTCAAACTGTATCTACCTTGAGCAAAAGAGGTGAAAAGGGGGTGGAAGAAGATTTCTCTTTTTTTACCCATGATTCTGTTGAAACAGAGAACCAGATTATGGATGTGAAGCCAACGTAGGTTAATATTTGTTGATGAATAGGCTTATTTTGCTGCAGAGTGATACATCTAACCCTGAGGAAAATTTAGGAATAGAGGAGAGCATTCTAAATTCAAGCTCTCCTCTTATTGGTATTCTAAGGCTCTGGCAGAACGACCCCTGTGTTGTCATTGGAAAATTTCAGAACGAGGAGTATGAGGTAAATCCGTCTTATGTAAGAGAAAAAGGTATTCCTGTCATTCGTAGGTTTACAGGCGGAGGCACTGTTTACCAGGATCTTGAGAATTTGAATATCACATTTTGCAAGGGAAGAGATGATTTTATTTTCTCAAGTTATTTCATTGAGGAAGGAAGGGGCATTACAGAAATTATATTGAGGGCCTTAAGAGATTTTGTTAAAGAGCATATAGAAGTTGATAAGAGAAATGCGATCTTTGTAAACAGGAAAAAAGTTGCGGGTTCAAGCATTGCAATCACAAAAGATAAATTTTTCTATCACGCATCGCTTCTTGTTAATTCTAACCTTACAGAGCTCAAGAGAGTAATCAAATGGGAAGAAAGTTATCCAGACGGGACAGGATATTTTGTAAAGAGCAATAGAAGCGAGGTTGCGAACCTCTCCAATTTCTCAAAGGATATATCAATTGAAAGGATAAAGGAAAGCATTATCAAGAAGTTTGAGAAAGAACTTGATTTAAAGGCTGAAAAGAGTTCATCAATTTGGGGTTAGCGTCTGCTGGCCCTGGTGCTCGACACCTGGGGTTTCATAGGGACGCACGTCGATAGGAGGACGCAGGAGGAGTTTGGGGTGTGGATGAGGATGCTGTCGCCCTGGCCCGCATCGAGGAAATCAACACGCAGAGGGGACGTGGAAGCTCGGGGGGGCGAATGTGAGCGTGATCATCTTCGTAGCGTCCGCGTATTGAACGTCGATTCCCAAAGATTCTGCGACGAACCGCAGCGGGATCATCGTCTGGCCATTCGTGATGACGGGCACTACCGCAGGGTTTGCGAATCGATCGCAAGGGTGATGCCGTTCAGCGATGCCTGTGGCTTGTCAATCCAGAGATCGAGCGAATCCTTTGCCAGCATGACGGTGACTTTCCGCGTTGAGAATTCCCAAGCAACGGTTCCTCCGAAGGCCTCAATGATGGCACGAATAGGAACAAGGGTCCTGCCTGCCACGATGACGGGTTTGGTTCCTTGGGCGTCGATGGGCTGCTGCACTCCATTGACCGACATGGATGCGTTGCCAATCCACAGCTTGATCGTTGTTGATGACAAGGCGGTGGCTCCCGACGGGACAAGGAGTCCTACGACCAGGAGAATGGCTGCTAGGGCGTTGAGCAAATGCGTTCTCTTCATGAGTCCTTCCTTCATTAGGAACAATACGCCATAGTGTGTGTCAGGTCCCCGCCCGCGTCAATTTATCTTGGCCACACATGCTTCTGTCGCCATTCCCCTGGAGGGGGTTGGTCCCTCGACAGGGGGCCATCTATGTTCTGCCCATCGTTAGGGCTGCCCAGTTCTTCTGGAGGTCTCTTCCTCCTGGTGCTCTTCCTTAGTCGAACATGCTGTGTTCCATCTCCAGGAAAACCTTGCCAACTTCGTCAAGTGCCCGTGTTGCGCAGAGGTCGAACTCGTGTCCCTTCCCCTTGTCTGCCATCCAATAGATCAAGGCGAGGCTGGTGATGCTCAACGCCCTCACATGTTTGCGCCACTCTGCCGGCCAGTAATCATCCGGGAGAGAGTGAATCTTCTCGATCTCCAGTTGAACTACTTGGGCTCTTTCTGCCTTCTCGATCTCGTCTTGAGAAACCGGTGTTGGTTCGATGTTCCCTCCCAGGAAATGAGCTTCCTTCTGTGCATCGGTAGAAACGCGTCTCACCGCAGGATCGCTTCGTGCTGACCTTTCGCCTCGATGTCAGCATACGCATAATGCCCGCGGTAGAACAATTTGTCCTTGAGGATACGATCTACCGCCTGCTTGCACCAAGGCTTCCCTGTGGTTGTGACCCATCCTTGAGCGTTTAGCTCTTCCGCAATTTCTGATAGGGAGTACTTTCTTGAGTTGAGAGAGAATACCTTTCTGATAACATCTACCTTCGCAACATCGGGAATCAGTGTCTTCTTTGGTGAAGTCATGTACCCGTATGGAGGGCGTCCGCCGGCGTACTTCCCTTCTTTTGCTTTTGCCAATGCGCCGCCTCGCAGACGACCCTTGATCTTATCCTTTTCGTATTGGCCGAACGAACCAAAGATGTTGCGGATCAACGTATTGCTGGCTTCGTCGCCCGCCCCGAGAGGCTCTGCGACAGAAACAACGCCCACGCCATGCCCTCGTAGGTCTTCGATGATGCCGATCTGCAGGTAGAGATCGCGGGCGAGACGATCAAGTTTGGCGACCACGATCATGGAAAGTGACTTCTGCTTTGCGTCAATGAGCATCTGTTGGAAGCCGGGACAGTTCGAGGTGGCACCCGAGATGATGTCAGTGTACACGGCGGCGATTGCCAGCTTGTTCTCCCGGCAATACTTCTTGCAGGACGAGAGTTGCGCCTGGACACCCCAGTGCTTGGATTGCTCTTCCGTCGAGACTCTCAGATAAACCGCAGCATTCTCGAGCATCAACAAGTCCTCCTATGTGAGTTATCAACGTATTATAGCATGGATTGGCGTCCCGTTAAGTTTAGAATTCGGGACGTTTCTCGGCCTTTCTCTTGGCGTCTCTGGCCCAGCATGAAAGAGCGAGCATCTACCCGCGTGCCAGATTCTGGAACGATCCGTCAAGAAGAGCAGCAGTTTCTTGTCGGTTTTCTTGAATTATGTCAACAAGCTGAACCAGGCCGGGCAGGCGGTCTGGAGAGACATGGGATTCTTGCTCGAACCGATATCCCATGTCATTACACAAGGATTCCACTTTTGTTGACCAACCGAAGAGGCTTTGGCAGTTCCTCTCTAGGTTGGCGAACAGGCAATCCTGTGACTCCCACCTAACGCGACTGTTCAAGCTGGTATTGGAGATTGTGTCTGGGTTGAGCGACACAGCGAAGCGTCGCCAACGTCAAGCCCGGTCGCATCTAGCTCCAAAGAGTCGCGAAATGCCGCCACTTCCTCGACCTCTCGCAGGGCTCCTTCCGTGTGCTACTGGCTATCTGACTTGTATTGCCTCGCATGCACCGGAGTCAAGGTGGTATCGCCCATCGCTGACAGATGACCGCAACGCTTGACGTCGTCATTGCGGGGCCCTATAGTAATGTCGTCGATGGAAGAGGGTACCGCGATGACATGTTCTGCCTTGGACTATGACACATTTCCAGGCGTCACAACGTCGTCGCGAGGCATCGTGAACTGCCTGTAGACCCTTCAAAACTGGTCTCGACAGGCATGACCGCGGACAGCGTGGCTGGAAGCAACGTTGCTCCGATGACTTCAAGCACCAACGAGAACGGGGCAGCTCGGAACTCGAAACGAGGCGAAGAGCCGCTGGGATTGCGTAGAAGGGGAGGAGACAATGGAGCTTTCTTGGCCACCAATCACTGGCGGTTCGTCGGCACAGGTCCAGTCAATACTAGTGAAGGGCTTCAAATCATTCAAGAGGGAGCAGACGATTGAGCTGAAACCGTTTACCGTGCTGGCTGGAGCGAACAGTGCTGGCAAGTCATCGTTCTTCCAGCTGCTGCTTCTGCTGAAACAGACGCTTGAGAGTGATTCTGATCCCGGTGCTCTCTTGCTCAATGGAGACTCTGTGAAGTTCACCGATGTGTCCCAGCTATTCTGGCGGCCAGCGGGAGGGACTCCGGCGCCGACAATGTCAATAGGATTCGCGAGCCGGGACGGCCGGATTATACGTCAGTTCTACAAACGAAGCCCTCTCACCGGACTAGATCTCAGTCACTTGGAGATCAAGACCGGTAGTCTTTCTCAGACGTATAGCCTGGGCACGTCATATACCCTCGGACAGTTGCCAAAGAGTCTGGCTGATGAGATCAAGAAAGGCCCGTACGATTTCCTGCTCGAGCGCGGAGACCCCAGCGGCAAGAGGGCAAAGTTCCGCGTCGTCCGTCAGGGTGGCTTGCTCAATTTCGAACTTCAGGTTCCGGAATGGGGAGAGAAGGGGCGCGACGTTTGGATGCCAATCTACTCTCCATTGGCCCCTCTGGCAGCGTTGGCAACTAGCTTGGTTCACCTCCCCGGTCTTCGCGGCAACCCTGAGCGCGACTACCCGAAGAGGGCAGTGGGCAACCGATTCCCGGGGGCCTTTCAGGATTATGTTGCCAGCATCATTGCCAGCTGGGCCAACAAGAGTGGACAGCCGCGTCTGGAGAAGTTGAATGGATGGATCAAGAGGCTGGGTCTCGGTCAGGCCGTGCAATCACTGCGCATCAACGATGTTGCATATCAGGTTGTCATGGAGCGCAAGGCCGGCAGAAACAGTGGTTCAAACCGCCCCACCGACACTGTCAACATTGCCGACGTTGGACTAGGAGTGTCACAAGTGCTCCCAGTACTCGTGGCCTTGCTCACGCGGGGTGTCGGGGATCGATCAGGTGCGGTGTATGTTGAGCAGCCTGAGATCCACCTGCACCCCAGGGCGCAGAAGGAAATGGCAAGGCTGATGGCAGAGGAAGCGGCTTCGGGTGCTAGTATTGTAGTCGAGACTCACAGCTCGCTCTTCCTACTTGGCGTTCAGACTGCAATTGCGGAAGGTATCATCAAATCTGATGATGTTGCTCTCTACTGGTTTACGCAAGATGACCTGGGAGCGACTACTGCTGTGTTAGCGCACGTTGATGATTACGGTCGCACGACTCAATGGCCAGCTGACTTCGACGATGTCCTCCTCGAGGCTCAGGGCCAGTACATTGACGCAGTTGCAAAGGCAAGCAGCAAGAGTGCGACAAGAGATGACAAGTCTTCCTAGAATCGTTCTGGACGTAAACATTGCTCTCTGGGGATCGCACCCAAGTGGTAACCCAGCTACGGATGCAACGTACAAACCCGAAGAAGTCTGTCTCACGTGTACGCAAGCGATGAAGCTTCTCCGCGACCTAAGATATCGACTAGCCCTGTCAATCGAACTAAATGAAGAATGGAACAGTGTGTTGCATAAGCGGAGTGTTGTCTCCGGGGTACCGTCTTCGCCACGGGAGATTTCTCAGCTTGAGTATGCCTGCGAGCAGTACGCGCGAACGTGGTTCACGAACATGACTTCGACTGGCCGAATTGACGTATTTGATGCTAACCAGTCCCACACGCGTTTACCACTCGGAGCTCTGTCTGAGGCCCAGGTGAAGGACATTCATCTCGTCGAATCGGCACTGGGCTCGGATAGACGGATTGTCTCTCACGACAAGAGCGTTCGGGAGGAGTGGGTGCAACTGCTGAAGCAGCCAGACGGAAAATGTCTTGTGCGGAGCTTTCCCAAACTGCCAAGAATAGTCTGGGTCGACCCGGAATTGCACGAGGAGCTCTGCTATTGGCTGGAGAATGATGCTCCAGACGAACCGAGCTACAGGCTGGACACGGGCGCCTGCAAGCCATAGCAAGTAGCCGCGGTAGTCAGTGCGGCTCGCCGCAATCCGCGGCTGTCAGCGGAAGCGAGAAGTGCTTGGGCAATAGTTCCACCCACAACTCCTGTCTGGCGTGGGTGCTAACCATCCCAGCGTCGAGATTGCGCAGGAACTGCCGTCGGTCATACTCACCGCACTGCAGGAAGGCAGCTACAGAAGCGCGGCAGTAGTCTCCAATTCTGGCATCCAATTCTGGGGTTGCCTTCAGGAGGACATCGGGTCTCACATGTCCATGGAAAAAGCCGCTCCGTACAGCATAGGCGTCCTTGACGTCTGTGATGGTCTGACGAGCATCAGAACCGAGCAGTTCGGCTAGTGTCCCTGCAACACGGTTTCTCAACCGATACGAGATTCCGCTAGTTTCATCATCCTCCAAATAGAGGCTCTCAAGACATACTATCTTGTACGCTATTGCCGATGCGGTGTCGCTATGGCGCTCCAATCCCTCATCAAGCAATGTCATGGACGTCAGTGCAATTCGATGCATTGAACCTTCTGGAAGACTGCCTGGCTCTTCTGCCAGTAGCGGCAGAATCCGCCGGACGAAACCTCGACATCGAGCCATCTGGCTTCTCCTGATGCAATATCCATGACCACTGCCGCCGAGTCGATCGCTCGCAGAGCTCGTACGAAGAAGCGATGTTGTTCCGGGTTGCGACCGAGCCGAACGAACCAGTGTTACGCGATGCGGACCGAACAAGGTCAAGACTCGGATCAGCACGCGAAGCTGGCCCTCGATCCCGCGAGGGTCTGCGGTGTTCCGGACGACTGTGATGGACGCGTCTGGAATGTCTTCGAATGATCTGCCGGAGACGAAAGTGAGAGAGTCGAGATCGGTTCGATACTGGACGGACCAGAGCTGGCCCATCTTCACATCCTCCATCAGGTGAGCGACGGCGCATTCAGGCCAGACGCCATTGATCTCGGCCTTCACGATGCACGAGACAGCCTCGCCCGCCAAGGTTGGGAGCAACTGCTGGACAACGGTCCTGACCTGCCTGGCTGAGGGCGCTCTTCCCGTCGAGCCAAAGACGGCTCCACAGAGCATCTTGACAGATCTCATTCCCTCCTCGGGGGTGACTCCAAGCAGATCCTCGAAGACTCCGAGAAGCAGTCGGGTCTCTGGAAGCTTCGTCTCGAGATCGTCCATAAGCGTGAACCTATCGAAGATCTCCCACTGGAGTCTCTTGTGCGTGTCCGTGACCCACGTGACTCCCGTGAAAGCGTAGTTCGCCGATGTTCGGATTGGAGGAGAAATGCCATTGCGAGACATTCTGGTCAGGTTGTATACCGTGTAGCTTGCGTCGACAAGGTGCATGTTCCCGGAGCGCCTATGCTGCGATATTGCCTCGCGAATAGCCAAGGCATATTGCAACGCGCTTTCCTCGAGGCGCAAACGATCTGCAGAAGTCATCTGAACCCCCTCCCGAGATACCTGCTTGTGGATGGTCATGTGGACAATCCAGTCCCAAGTCAGGTACTGTCAGCCTGAAGGATAACTTCTTAGCCGCCGTTATCAAGCGCTTGATGTGGTCCTGCACCTGCCCGTTATAGTAGAGCTGTCCCTGCAGTACGCTGGTCGTTTCGATCTGCATACTGCGATCGCGAGGGAAAGCACTCGGGTCAAATTGGGTCGTCTCGTTTGGTTTGGCTTTGTTATATGCAAAGCCGCCCCCCGGGGTCGGATAGATGTTCCTCATTTGGGCCTCGATGCTGGCCCGCTCGTCAGCAACTATCTCAAGAAGTGACTCTAGTGCTTCAAATGCCGTCATGATCCCTCCCTTGGGACGTTCTGGCAGAAGGCTGGCCTGACGACTAGACAGCAACTCCAAAGGTTCTTATTCCCGGAAGGAATCCCGTTTGGCCAGTCAGGTTTTGGAACATGCAAAACCGCCTTCTGTATACAGCAGAAGGCGGTTGTCTCGATGGCTGAAAATACTGTGGTAGCGCCGAGGAGAATTGAACTCCTGTTTGGGGATTGAGAGCCCCCCGAACTAACCACTGTTCTACAGCGCCATACTTGGCTGAGGAAGATGGATTCGAACCATCATCGGTAGCTCCAGAGGCT
>Ga0209226_10000344_pt1 | contig 27840 bp, 22 predicted proteins | sample BarGraNGADG00212_2_FD_184497 | JGI IMG/M metagenome (GOLD analysis project Ga0209226, IMG submission 184497) | Arctic peat soil microbial communities from Barrow, Alaska, USA - Barrow Graham LP Ref core NGADG0011-212 (SPAdes) (version 2) | ecosystem: Environmental > Terrestrial > Soil >...
GGATGACGAAGAAGAAGACGCGATCAAGCCCGAAAGAAACGCCCTCCAAGCGCCGCCAGTAAAGTAAGGTTTTTAAATGGCAAGATGATACCCACGAAAGTAAGGTTTTTAAATGGCTTGACAGGGGGGGAAGACCCGCGAAACCGGCCGAGAACAGCTCTTCGACCTAAAGAAGAGGGATCAGGGGAGGAAAAGGGCCCCTGATAAGGCGAAAGACGATTCGGAAAAGCCGCGGGTTGAGGAGAAAGAAACCTCAGACCAAAAAACTCCTCGTTTCGAACCCGCCGTGGCGCTTTATCAGAGGCCCACAGAATACGCCTTCATAACAGCCACTTATGAAATAGGGCGCGGACCTGGGATTGTCAAGCCCCAATAAAATGTTTTTTCGTGCCATCTATCCAGGGGAAACGGGGCTCTGCGCCCCCCGCCGATTTGACAGCGGCCCCCCCGGCACATATACTCAATTTGGGATGTCCAGGAAAAATCCGCTGCTGAGAAAGGGGGAGGACGGCCGCCTCTGCTCAAGCAGTTTCCGGTCCCACCATCCGCACCCAAGGAGAAAATTTCCCATGACACGTCGACGACTCATGCATGTGTTACTCTGTCTGTCGCTCGCGGCGGGCGTCGGCCTGGCGCCTCTGGCGGCCCAGGAGCTCAGCCTGTCGAAGCAGGTCATCGAGCGCGTTCTGCCCAACGGCCTGAAGGTCCTCATGGTCCAGCGGGCCGACATGCCGACCGTCCGCTGCATCCTGGCCTACCGCGTCGGCTCGGTGAACGAGCGGCCGGGCATCACCGGCATCTCCCACTTCCACGAGCACATGATGTTCAAGGGCACGTTCACCATGGGCATCAAGCCGGGCACGCTCGAAAAGGACACCGAGTACAACCGGCAGATTGACGCCCTGGAAGCCCAGATCTTGGCCGAGGAAGGCAAGATCAAAGGCCGGGACGAGGCCAAGATCATGGCCCTCAAGAAACAGGCCTCCGACCTCCTCACCAAGGAGAAGGCCGAGACGATCGTGAGCGAGGAGATCTGGGGCGCCTACCAGGAAGCCGGCGGGACGGGCCTCAACGCCTCGACCGGCAAGGAGATGACGCAGTACTACGTCACCCTGCCCAAGAACAAGCTCGAGCTGTATATGGCCCTCGAAGCCGACCGGATGGCCAATCCGATCTTCCGCGAGTTCTACTCCGAGCGCGACGTCATCGTCGAGGAGCGCCGGATGAGCGAGAACCAGCCGGGATTCTTCTTCAACGAGCAGTTGAACGCCACGTTCTATTCGGCCAGCCCCTATTCCTGGGAAGTGCTGGGCTGGATGTCCGACGTCAGCCGCGTGACCAAGCAGGAGATGCTGGACTACCGCAGCCAGTACTACCGCCCCGACAACGCGGTCCTGGTCCTGGCCGGCGACATCGACGTCGAGCCGACGATGGTCCTCGTGGCCAAGTACTTCGGCCCCATCCCCTCCAAGGGCCCCTCGCCCCGCGTGCGCACCGAGGAGCCGACCCCCGAGTACTTCAGGAAGGTGAACGGCGCCAATTTCAAGGCTCCGAACATCGAGAAGCGGGTCCAGGGCCGGGCAGCCACGAACCCCAGCGTCCAGATCCTCTTCCACGTCCCGCCCCTGTGGCATGACGACCTCGCCCCGCTGTCCGTGCTGGGCCAGGTGATGAGCGCCCGGACCGGGAAGATGTACCTCGACCTCGTCCAGAAGAACGAGCACGCGACCAGCGTCAGTGCCCGGGCTTCGAACTCCGAATACGACGGCCAGTTCTCCGTGAGCGCCGCGGCTAAGGAAATCCGGAACCTGATCGTCGTCCCGCTCGACCAGCTCGAGAAGGAGCTCTGGACCTATATCGAGGACGCCAAGAACACCCCCGTCGACGACGTCCTGCTGCAGCGGGTGAAGAACTCGATCGAAGCCCGCTATCTCCAAAGCCTGGCCGGGACGGGCATCGCCTCCCAGCTGGCCTCGATGGAAGTGGCCTACAAGTGGCAGTTCCTGGATGATCAGTACAAGAGCCGCATGGCCGTGACGCCGGCCGACCTGATGCGCGTGGCGAAGAAGTACTTCGTCCGGAACAACTGCGTGATCGGCGTGCTGGAGCGGGAAAAGTGACCGCCCACCCCGGAAAGGATAAGACGATGTTCAGACGAAGCGCTCTCTCCAAGTGCATCCCGGTCCTGTTGGCGGCGGCGATGGCCCTCGCCCTCCCCGCCCCCGTCCGTTCCGCGGACCCGGCGCCCGGCCTCCAGGCGCCTCAGGGGCCCCGGCCGGAGCAGTTCACCTACCCGCCCCTCAATTTCAAGCCGCCCAAGCCGGCCGAATTCCGGACGAAGCTCGGCAACGGCTTGGTGGTCTATATCGCCGAGGACCATGAAATCCCCTGGTTCACCGCCTCACTCCTCGTCCGGACCGGGCCCTTCCTCGAGCCCAAGGCCAAGCTCGGCCTGGACGGGTTCACGCCCTCGATCATGCGCTCGGGCGGCAGCACGACCATGACCGGCGAGCAGATCAACGAGCGGATGGACTTCCTGGCCGGCACGGTCTCGGCCAACGCCCTGTCGATCAACATCAAGCACCTCGACGAGGGGCTTAAGATCTGGATGGACATCCTCACCAACCCCGCCTTCCCTGAGGATAAGCTCCGGCGGGAAAAGGACGCGGCCCTGCCCGGCATCCGCAACCGCAACAAGAACGTCACCCAGGTCGCGTCCCGCACCTATGAGAAGCTGATCTACGGCGAGGACTCGCCCATCACTCAGGAGACGACCGAAGCGACGATCACGGCCATCGGCCGCGACGACCTCCTGGCTTGGCACAAAAAGTACTGGGGGACGAACAACGCCATTCTGGTCGTCTCGGGCGACTTCAAGAAGGCCGAGATGCTCAAAAAGCTCGAAGCCACGTTCGGGAAGTGGCACAAGGCCGAGAAGGCCGTACCGACCCTCCCGCGGGTCCAGCAGGCCGCCAAGGCGGGCGTGTACATGGTCCAGCCCGAGGTCATCCCGAACCAGGGCGTCATCCGGATCGGCCATCTCGGCCTCCGGTCGGACGATCCCGACTACCCGGCCGTCGACCTGATGAACTATGTCCTCGGCGGCGGGTCCTTCTCGTCGCGCATCACGAAGATCGTCCGGACCGACAACGGCCTCGCTTACTCCACCAGCTCGAGCTTCAGCGGAGGCGGGGGCGGCGGCGGCCCGCGCGGCGGCCGGGGCGGCGGGAGTGGCGCGGGGATCCTCTACCCCGGCATGTTCACCGCATCCTGCCAGACCAAGAACTCCACGGTCGTCTTCGCCTCGCAGCTCATGCTCGATCTGATCGAGGACATGCGCAACGGCAACGTCAGCGAGGCCGACCTGAAGATGGCCAAGAGCGCCCGGCTCAACGCGTTTCCATCGATGTTCTCCGGCATCGGCTCGATCATCCAGAACTTCGCCAACCTGGAGTTCTACGGCCGGCCGATGGACTACTACGAGGCCTACCTGCCCAAGTACGAGAAGGTGACGGTCGCGGACCTCAAGCGCGTCGCCCAGAAGTGGCTCCAGCCCGACAGGATGATCATCATGGTGGCCGGGAACATCGAGGAGTGCCGCGCCGGTGCGGACAAGATGCTCCCGAACCAGCCGACGATCGACGTCATGGCGGCCAAATTCGGCGGCCGGGCGATCGACGGTCTGGCCAAGAAGTACGGGGCCGGCACCGTCCACATCCTCACCCTGAAATAAGAAGGAAAGGAGATCCTCATGTCACGCTCCACTTTCCGGTATTTGTCGATCGTCCTCCTCGTCCTGGGCTGCGCCCTTCCCGCGCTGTCCCAGCGCGCCCGGGCGACGAAGCCCCAGGCGCAGGCGTCAAATCCCCAGGCGCAGACGAACCTGGCCCTCAACAAGAGGGTGACGGCTTCAAGCTCGGACGAACAGGCCAGTTGGGGAGCCCGTTTTATCGTCGACGGACAGCGGGATGAAAGATCCGGTTCCCGAGGCTGGTCGAGCAGCGCGGACAAGTCCCGCAATCACACCGAATGGGTTCAGGTCGACCTCGGCGGAAACCAATCGGTCGGCTTCGTCGATATCTATCCCCGGAACGATCCCGCCCGTTTGGGCGAGGGCTTTCCCGTTGATTTCACCATCGAGACCTCCGAGGACGGCCGGGCCTGGACGGCGGTCGTTGGAAAAACGAACTATGGAAAGCCGGGCAATGAAGTCCAGCGCTTCGCTTTCAATCAGGTCGGCGCCCGGTACGTGAGGGTCGTGGGAACGAACCTGCAGTATCTCGGCGCGGAACAGGCCTATTACATGCAATTCGCTGAAATCGAGATTTACGGCGGGTCGTCCGAATCATCCAGCCCATCCCGCTCGGCCGGACTGGCCGGCACGTCGTGGCAGGGCGATATCCGGCTGGATGACGGGAGCACGCGGAGCCTGACCGTTTTGATCGACGGGGCGAACCAGGTCTCGGGCGAAATCGTCTCCTCGGCGACGAGGGCGAACGTCACCCCTCTTGCGCTCCAGGGAACCTACGACCCGAGCACCGGTGCCTTCGCCCTCCGCTTCAGCGGCCGCGAAGGTCGGGGGACGGTCCAGGGCACGCTCACCGGGGCGGCCCAATCGCCCACCGCCGCCTCCGGCCAAGCCGCGCTCACGATCATGCAGTCGGGCAGCCGCCAGATCGTCAACGGGACCTGGCGAATAGCGAGGCAGTGAGCGATCCCCGGGCGCCCCGATCCGGCCTTACCGGCCCGGGCCTCCCCGGGGCGCGGCCGGCTTCAGCTCATAGCCTTGGGGCGGCTCGGCCCCGAGGAGGTTGCGGACGAAGTAGTCCCAGCGCCGACGGACCATGTACGGCTCCCCGCCGAACCCGTGGCCGCGGTTCGGGAGCATCAGCAGATCGAAGTCCTTGTTCGCCTTGATGAGCTCGTTCACCACCAGCAGCGTATTGGTGGGCGGCACGTTGGTATCCATGGTGCCGTGGGCCAGGAGGAGCTTGCCCTTGAGGTTCTTGGCGAAATTCTGGTTCGCCTGGCCGTCGTAGTTCGTGGTGCCGTCCGCGTTCTTGACGAGAAGCCCCTGCCACTTCTCTCCCCAGTCGTCCTCATAGCCCCGGTTGTCGTGGTTGCCGGCCTCGGAAATGCCCACCTTGAAGAAATCCGGGTAGCGGAACATCGCATCGGCCGCGGCGTAACCTCCCCCCGAGTGCCCGTAGATCCCCGCCCGGTCTATGTCGATCCAGGGATGGCGCTGGGCGAGCTGCTTCATCCCCGTCACCTGGTCCGGCAGGGTGTTGTCGCCCATGTCGCCGTAGTAGGCTTCGTGGAATTTCTTCGAGCGTCCGGGCGTCCCCATCCCGTCGAGCTGGATGACGATGAATCCGAGCTCGGACAGGGCCTGGGTGTCGCCGCGGGCCGGCGAGAAGCTCCGCCCCCCGACGCTGCCCGTCTGGGGGCCGGGATAGATGCTGTTGATGATGGGATATTTCTTGCCGGGATCGAAGGTCGTCGGCCGGAACATCAGGCCGTAGAGGTCCGTGGCGCCGTCGCGGGCTTTGACCATAAAGGGCACGGGCGGCTTCCAGCCCGCGGCCAGAAGCTTGGAGATGTCGGCCTTTTCGAGTGCCAGGAGAAGTTTTCCGTCCATGTCTCTCAACACGGAGACGGGCGGAACGTCGGGTTTCGAGTAGGTGTCAATGAAGGTGCGCCCGGACGGCGACAGCGCGATCTCGTGGTCGGCGTCCTCGGGCGTGAGGAGGGTGAGGCGGCTGCCGTCGAACCTGACGCTGTAGAGATGCCGGAAATAGGGATCGCGGCCTTTCTCCCGGCCCACGCCCAGGAACACGATCGTCCGGACCTTCTCGTCGATCCGAAGGACCTGCGTCACGTTCCCCTCGCCTCCAGTGATCGGGTTTTTCAGCTTCCCTGTCGGGACGTCGTAGAGATAGAGCCGGCCCCAGTCGTCCCGCTCCGAGAACCAGAGGATCTCGTTCGTGGTCGGAAGATAGCGCCAGTTGACCCGGCCGGCGCCGGATTCGAAGAACGTGGCGACCTTTTCCTCAAGGACGTCCCGAACGTCGCCCGTCTCCGGGTTCGCGAGACGGAGCATCTCCTGCTTGTGGTCCCGCGATGTAGAGACGAACATGAGGTTTGTCCCGTCCGGGATCCACTGCGCGTCCTCGAGCCCGCCGCCGCGCGCCTTGATGTCGTCGGCGAGCGTCCCACGATGCTGGTCGGGGGGCATCTTCAGCCGCACGACGCGCGGGCCGTCGAGATGGATGACAACGCGCTGGATCGTGGTGACCACTTCGTCGCCGGGGAGCGGATATTTCCACGCTTGAAGAGTCGGATGTCCGACCCGGGTCTCGACGAGATACATCTCGCCGACGCCTCGCTGGTCCTGCTGGAAAGTCGCGATTTTTTTGGAGTCCGGCGACCAGAGCACGACCGGCCGGTCGCTGCGGGTCCAGCCCGCGTTGTCGGTCGCATAGCCAAAGTCCTTGACCCCGTCGGTCGTCAGCGGCTTTTCCGCTCCGGTCGCGACTTCGCGGAGCCAGAGATTGTCGTTGCGGATGAAAACGGCAAGCTTGCCGTCGGGCGAAAGGGCTTCGGGGGCCGCGCCCGGCCGTCCCGCTCCCGCCCCCCCGCGCCGTCCGCCGGCCGCCGCTTCGATACCGCCCGCGGCGGGCACGCAGGACTTGTTCTTGAAATTATAAGACCAGCGTTTGCCGTCGGCCTGGAACGTGATCGAAGTCCCGTCCGCCGCGTATTCGAACGCCTGAAATGGCAGATGGGCGGCGTCATATGTCTTCCCCGCGGCCTTGGAAAGCGCCGCGGCTACTCCGGCCTGGTCGAAGGCCGGGCCGCGCGTGCCCTTCGCCGGATCGACGAGGATGAATTCGCTCGCGTCGGCGGCGAGCGCATTCCGATACCAAAACCGGTCGCCGGCGAGCCACGTCGGCCTTACGCCCGAGCAAAAGACGAGGGTCACGACGTTGGCGCTCATGAACTTCTCGGCTTGCGCGTAATCCGCGGCGGTCAGGGCGCGCGGCGCCGCGGCGCTCCGGTCCTGAGCGCCGGCCGCGAGACCGAGAACAATGCAGACGATCAGCGCGATGAAGATTCCATGACAAAGCTGAGTCCGACGGATGCCCATGTTCCCTTCTCCTTTTAATTTCTCAACGAGGCCTTAACTTTTATATCGAAATTATGGGATGCCGACCGTCCAAGGCCGGACGCGCCATTCCGGGATCAAGCCGTTTCTGACGTAGGGATCGTCCTTCGCAAAATTCTCCACGGTCTTGTAGAAAAGGATGTAATACATTCCTCCTTCGTAGAAACTCCGGTGCGATGCACAAAGGAAAAGCGCGCCTGGCCCGGCTCGAACGGGCGACCTAAGGTTTAGGAAACCTTTGCTCTATCCATACTGAGCTACAGGCGCGTCAAGGTGAGAAGTCAATATGTCAATATAGCGGAAAAAAGGCCCCGAGGCAACCGCGACCGGTCCGGCGCTCCGCGCGCCCCACGCCGCATCGGACCAACCGACCGCGCCCTTGGCGATCAGTTCCCCGCTCCAGCGACGACCCCCTTTTTCAGGCCCCGGACGAAGCGCTTCAGGTATTCCAAGACCGTCTTTTTATTGGTGCCGTCCTGGATATCCTTGGCCGAAAGCTCCTTGATCTTGGACAGGAATTCCCGGTTCCGCTCATTGCGGGCGCTGACGATCTCGGCCATCTCCTCGGCGAGAGCCGGATTGCGGTCGATGAGCACGCCGAAATCCTCCGCCTGGATCACGAGCAGCTCGGATTCCTCGGCGACGACCCCGGTCGCCGTCCGGGGCATGCCCGTGAACAGGGACATTTCGCCGAATATCCCGCCCGGTCCGACCGTGAACTCCGAAAGGTAGGTCTTGCCGGCCTCCTCGTAGGCGATCTGGCCGTGAATCAAGCCCACGGCGACGACGAAACAGCTCGTTCCCTTTTCGCCCTGACGGCAGAGCACCTCGCCCTTCGTGTAGGCGCCGCGGACGATGAGCGCCGCGAGGGCCCGGACCTCGTCCTCGGCGGCGATCAGTTCGCCCGCCTTCTCGCCGTGCTGGCGGCGGAGGAAGACGGAGTTCAGCAGGTCGCGGAAGGTCGCCTCCCGATCGTCGGCCGCCGGAGCGGCCGCGGGCCGCACCAGAGCCCTGAGCTTGTCGCCGACCGACACCGCGATCTCGATGCGGTGCCGGCGGAGCTTGTACCACGCCGTCCTTCCGACCGTGGTGATGATCGTGTGCTTGCGGGCATAATCCGTGATCCAGAACTTGAGGAGGTACGAAACGCCGAACTCGTCATAGCTCTGAAGGAAGGCCAGGGGCGCCGGGACCTCGATCACGTCCGGGCATTCTCTCGCCGCCTCGAGGAGCAGCCGGAGGACATCGTCCGCCGGCGCCTCGAAGCTGAGCTTGAAGGGCAGGGTGAGCGCGGCCTTCCTGTCCGGCTGGGAGAAATTCGTGATCTTTTCCGAGGCCACGACGTTGTTGGGCAGGACGACGATGTTGGAATAGCGGTCGAGGAGCCGCGTTTCCCGCCAGTTCGTGTCCACGACAACGCCTTCGTGGCTGCCGATCGCGATCCAGTCGCCCTGGCTGAACGATTTCGTGAAATGAAGGGACATGCCCGAGAAGATGTTGCTCAGGACGCCCTGGAAGGCGAGGCCGAGGACCATCGTCAGAACCGCCGAACCGGCGAGGTAGGCCGTGAGGTCCACGCGCAGGATATTCTTGAGCACATAGAACAGGAGCAGAAGATAGACGACGCCGAGCACCAGGCCTCGGAGCACGTTCGGCAAGGGATACGGCCGGCGACGCCCCGCATACCACAGCCGGACGGCCGCTTCGCCGAGACGGACGACGAAGACCGCGCCGAAGAAGACGAGGGCGGCCCGAAAGTAGGGCCGGACGGATTCGTCCGGAGCGAATAGGGCCTGGGCGGCGAAGACGGCGGCGACGATCGCCGCCGGAAACCAAAGCCGGACGGCGAACAGCCGCCAGCCTTTGTCCTTGATCATCGGGGTATCGGTCATGAGGATCCGCCTTTCATCATCGTCTCCGGCCCGCCGTCAAAACACGAGCCGGCGCCCCTCCCGCGCGGCCTCCGTCGCCCGGAACGCGCGGCGGGCCAAGCGCTCGATCGTCCGAATATCCCGGTCCACATGCTCCCGGTTGAAGTGGGACAACACGAGCCGGCGCACGCCGGCCGCGGCGGCCAGCTTCGCCCCTTCCTGCCAGGTGCTGTGGCCCCAGCCCTGCTTGCCCGCGGCGTATTCCCGGGGGGTGAACGTCGCGTCGCAGACGAGACAGGACGTCCCGCGGGCGAATTCCGCGAGCCAGCCGTCCACGCCCTCGGCGGGATGCTCGGTGTCCGTGGCGAAGACGATCGAAGCCCCGCCCTCCTCGATCTTGTAGGCGACGCAGCCCTGGGGATGGTTCAGCGGGCAGGCCGACACGGCCGCACCTCCGATCCGGACCCGCCGCCCGCCGATTTTCCGGAACTCCTTTCGCGAGGCCGTCGCCTCGAACGGCACGGGGAAGAACGGGCTCCCCATGAGCCGCCCGAGATGCTCCCGGAGCACGTCGGGTTCCGCCGCGGAATAGAAGACGATCTCGGTCGAGGGATCGTACAGCGGATCGAAGAACGGCAGGCCTTGGAGATGATCCAAGTGGAAATGGGTGATCAGGAGCGACATTTGGAGAGGACGCCGTTTACCCGCCGCGAGGCGGCGGCCGAGGTCGTGAAATCCCGTCCCCGCGTCGACGACGATCAGGCGTCCCCGGGCGGTCGTCACCGTCGCGCAGGGGGTATTTCCGCCGAACGCCGACGCCGGCTTCCGGATGACCGGCGTTGTCCCGCGCACCCCCCAGAATGTGAGTTCCATGCTCGTCGTCCTTTCACTTGGATTTCAAGTCGAACACCCCGTCCCAGTCCCCGGGCGGCGGATTCCCCGCGAACGCCCGGCAGCGGTCCCCGTAGAACTCGGCCAGGGGGTCCCGCCCGAGCGCGGCGAACGCTTCGAGCGCCCGATCCCAGTCCCGGCCCCGATACAGGGCCAGGGCTTCGCGATACGCGCGGAGAGACGCCAGGTCGTCCGCGGTCGCCGCCTCGCGCTCCCCGAGGAGCTCGAAGATCCGCACGGGCTTGTCCTTGCCGACGACGCGGATGAGGTCCGCCTCCCGGGCCAGGATCGCTTCTCCGGCCTGCACAACCGTGGCCTCGCCGGCCAGGATCGAAACGCGGTATTGCTTTCCGGCGCTCTCCAGCCGGGCGGCGAGGTTGATCGTGTCGCCCATAGCCGTGTAATCGAAGCGCCGGCCCGAGCCCATATTGCCGACGACGGCCGGCCCGGTATTGAGCCCGATCCGCATCCGGAGGCCGTGGCCGTAACGCGTCTCGAGGTCCGGCCGGATCTCGTCGAGCCGGCGGCGGCAGGCCAGCGCCGCCCGACAGGCCCGCAGAGCGTGATCGGGGACGTCGAGCGGGGCGTTCCAGAAGGCGACGATCGCGTCGCCCTCATACTTGTCCAGGGTCCCGTCCGCGTCGAGGATGATGTCGGTCATCTCCGAAAGATAGGCATTGAGCAGCCGGACGAGTTCGGGCGGGGTCAAACGCTCCGAGATCGAGGTGAAGCCCGCCACGTCCGAAAAAAACGAGGTGATCCGACGCTCCTCGCCGCCGAGCCGGAGCATCGCCGGGTCGGCGATGAGGCGCTCGATGACGGCCGGGCTCAGATAATGGGAGAAGACGCCCTTGATGAAGCGGCGCTCCTTCCCTTCGATGCTGTAATTGAGGACCGAGGCCCCGATCAAAGACAGCAGGACGGCGGCCTCGGGAACGACAAATTCGAGCCAGGCCCCCGCGGCAAACGCCGCGCCGGCGGCCAGGGCCGGCAGGGCCAGGAAGACGACGAACGCGCCGGCGATGATCCCCATTTTCCGGAGTCCGGAAATCGCGACGCCGGCCCCGACCGCCAGGACGAGCGCCAGGGCGAAGAGGAGGACCGGGGACGCGGAGGAGAAATATCGACGCTGGAGAAGGGTATCCAGAGCCGCGGCCTGGATCTCGGCGCCCGGGATCACCGCGCTGAGGGGACTGGATTTTAGGTCATAGAGGCCGACCGCGGAAAGTCCCACGAGGACGATCTTGCCCGCGAAGTCCCCCGGCGGGACCTGAGGTGTCTTGCCCTCCTGGATCTGGGCCATCGAATTGAGAAGGGCGACGATCGGATAAGAGCGGTAAGTTCCCGTCGGTCCCCAGAAGCGGATGATCATCTGTCCCGACCGGTCCGTGGGCACGGCTCCCGGAAGCGGGAGAGCGGACGCGGCGCCGGCGAGCGCCAGCGGAACGGATGGAAGGACCATGTCGCGGAACGCGTAAGACAGCGGAATCCGCCGGTAGATCCCGTCGTCGTCCGGATTGACCTGGACGTTGGCTGCGCCTTTCGCCGAGCGGAGATAGATGTCCAGGGGGGTCGTGATCGATCGGTACACAACCTGCGATCGGGCCGGCGTGGAGGCGCCCAGGGAAAAGCGCTTCAAGTGGGCGATCGCCGCTTCGTCGCTCTCCTTTTCCTCCCTGCTCAAAGCGATCGGGACGAAGACGTTGCCCGCCGCGGCGGACTCCCGGGCGAACGCCTCGTCATCGGCGACGCCGCGCACGGAATCCTCGGTCAGGGCGATGTCAAAAAAGCAGGCGGCCGCGCCGCCCGACTTCAGATAACGGACGAGGTAGCCATAGATCTCCCGCGGCCAGGGCCAGCCGAGGCCCTGTTCTTTCCGATAAATGTCGAGGCTGTACTGGTCCACGAGGACGAGGACAATGCCCTTGTCGGCACGCGACGGGTCGGCGAACAGGCGCATCCGGCCGTCCCAGGTCTTCCCCTCCAAGCCGCGGAACAGGGAAAGGGAATCCAGCGCGAAGGCGGCCACGACAGCGGCCAGGCCGACGAGGATCCCGCGGAGGATCTTGTTCTTCATTTCATGGCGGCGATCGCCTGGGCGAACCTCTGCGTCCGCGCCGTATCGATCCTGGGCGCGCTGCTCAGGGCGGCGATGGCCTTGGTCGCGCTGCTGATGCGGTCTTCGGGCGACGGGTGGGTCTTGAACCAGCCTTTTCCCGAAGCGGTCGACTTGTCGCCGACCATCGTCTTCAGGAAGCGAAGAATCGACCCGGGCTCATAACCTGTCCGGGCGCCGAATTTCACGGCCAGCCCGTCGGCCTCATATTCCGAGGCCCGGTCGTAGCCGCGCACGACGAGCTGTTCGACGATGTCGCTCAGGACGCCCTCGAACAGGGTCGTGAGCCGGGCCACTTCCTGCGGCCCGAAGCGCTGGACGGCCTGCGTCCCGAGGAACATGAAGGCGTCGGTCAGCCGGGATTTTTTGATCGCCTGGAGCCCGTGCTTCGCCGCGACGTGGCCGACCTCGTGGGCCAGGATCAGGCCCAGGGTCTCCTCGTCCTTGCACCGCCGCAGCAGCCCTTTCGTGACGAAGATCAGACCGCCGGGGGCGGCCAGGGCATTGACCTCTTCCGTGTCGAGGACCAGGAAATGATATCCGGCGTAGATCTCCGGCCGGTCGGAAAAGAGGGCCACGGCGTTCCCCACGGTGTTGACGTACCGCGTCAGGGCATCGTTCTGGTAAACGGGATACCGCGACAGGATCACGGCGGCCACGGACCGGCCGATGTAATATTCCTCTTCCTCCGTGATGTCGGCGAACGAGCTGCGGAGCTTCTCGCCAACCGTCTTGACCGTATTCACGTCATCGGCGACTTTGTTCGCCGTGTTCAGCACGTCGGTCCCCTTCTCGAGCACCGCGCACGAAGCGGCGAAGAGCGTCAGAACGAGGGCGACCGCGGACAGCCGGACCGATTTGGAGGCGCTCATTTGCCGCCTCCCGTCAGGCCGGCCAGGCGGCCTTTGGCCAGGAAATCCTGGACCTGGGCGAGGCCGATCCGGATCTGGATCATCCGGTCCACCCAGACGAAGCTCACCTCTGCGTGCGTGGCCTTGTAGCTGTCCTCGACCTGCTTGTTGAAGCCCTTTCCGGCCAGCGCGACTTCGCTCGCCGTGGCTTGGGTCTTGAGGTTCTGGTTCGTGGACGTCAGGGCGACCGTGCTCTGCGTCACGGCGCTCGAGTGGATCCAGCCGATCGTCCCGGCGGCCGTCTTCACCTGGATCCAGCCGTTCGCCTCGCTCACCTTCTCGAGCCGGTCGCCGGCTTTGAGCGCGGCCAGCGTCGGACCGAAGAACTGCGGGTTCGCCCGCAGCTGCGTCGTCTGGACCTTGACGACCAGCCCTTGGGCGGCCGCGATCGCCAGGCCCACGGCGATCACGACGACGATCAAGATCACGGATCGGGATTTGGTCATGTCGTTCTCCTCTCTTCCCGCCTCTCCGCCGCCGAGGGACGGCGGACCGGCGTATCCTCCGGAATCTGCGCCCTCAGGGCGCGGCCGCTTCGCCCGCCGCGAGGAGCTTCTCCCGGATCAGGCTGTTCCTCTTGAGGGGTTTGTCGTTCTTGATGGCGATGTAGAGCGCCTTGTACGACCCAACGACGATGCTCAGCTTTTTCGCCCGGGTGAGGGCCGTGTAGAACAGGTTGCGCTGGAGCATGATGAAATGCTGGGTCATGAGGGGCATGACCACGGCCTGGTACTCGCTGCCCTGGGCCTTGTGGACCGAGACGGCGTAGGCCAGGGTGATGTCGTCGAGGTCGTCCTTCTCGTAGACGACCGGCCGGCCGTCGTAGTGGACGATCACCCGGTAGCGCGGCCGGTCGATGTGGACCACGGACCCGATGTCGCCGTTGTAGACGTCCTTCTCGTAGTTGTTCCGGATCTGCATGACCTTGTCGTGGAGCCGGATCTCGCGCGTCCCGATCTTGAGCCCCTCTTCCCGGCCGTTCAGCCGCTGTTGGAGTTCGACGTTCAGCCGCTCGACGCCGACCAGCCCCTTGTACATGGGACTGATGACCTGGATCTGGGTCGAAAGGGCCGGGACGCCCAACTTGCGGGGGATGCTCACGCTGCAGAGGTCGAGGATCGTCTTGAAGGCCTTCTGTTCGTCCTCCTGGTGGACAAAGTAAAAGTCCGACTCCGTATCGCCGCGCTGCGGATAGACGATCTTCTCGCCCTGGTTGATGCGGTGGGCGTTGGCCACGATCAGGCTGTCGCGCTCCTGGCGGAAGATCTCGTCGAGCCGGACGACGCTCACCTGTCCGGATTCGATGAGGTCGCGGAGCAGGGTCCCGGGCCCGAGCGCCGGCAGCTGGTCCTTGTCGCCGACGATAATGAGGCGCATCGAGGCCGGGATGGCCTTGAGGAGCGAATGCATCAGGGCCAGGTCGACCATCGAGAATTCGTCGATGATGATCGCGTCGCCGGCCAGAGGATGGCGCTCGTTGCGGCGGAACGTCCCGAGCTTCGGCAGGAACTCGAGGGTGCGGTGGATGGTCTTGGCTTCGCGGCCCGTCGTCTCGGTCAGACGCTTGGCCGCCCGGCCCGTCGGGGCGGCCAGCAGGACCTTCCGTCCCCACTTGTCGAACACCGCGACCACGGCCTTGATGATCGTCGTCTTGCCCGTCCCCGGACCGCCGGTGATGACCAGGATCTTCTTCTGGAAACTCTCGCGCACGGCCCGCCTCTGCGTCTCCGAGAACCGGAGGCCCATGTCCTTCTCGGCCTCGCCGATCACCTGGTCGACGTCGAACGGAGGCCGAGCGAACTCCGCCCGGGCGAGGGCATGGATCCCCCGGACGACCTCCTCCTGGGCGGCGTAGTAATATGGGCGATAGACCGCCGTGTCGGCGGGGAGCTTCTCGGCGACAGCGAGCTTGCGGGCCTTCAGGTCGGCCAGGGCCCGTTCGATCTTTTCGTCGTCGACACCGATCTCCTGCCGGCACCGCTCGGCGAGTTCGCTCTCATAGGAGAAGACGTGGCCCTGCTCGTTGTCCTTCTCGAGGAGATAGAGGAGGAACGCCTTGACGCGCTCGATCGAGGCCGGGTCCATGCCCAGCTTCAGGGCGATCTGGTCCGCGGTCTTGAAGCCGATGCCCCAGATGTCCAGGCACAGCTGGTACGGATTCGTCTTCAGGACATGGTAGGATTTCGATCCGTACTGGCGGTAGATTTTCGTCGCCAGGCTGGTCGAGACGTCGTGGTCCTGGAGGAAGATGATGAGGTCGCGGATGTCCTGGTGGGCGGCCCAGGACTTCTTGATCTCGCGGAGCTTGACCGCGCCGACGCCCTCGACGCCCTTCATCTTGTCGGCGTCGCCCGAGAGAACCTCGAGCGTCCGCTCGCCGAATGTCTGGACGATCCGCTTGGCCAGGACGGGGCCGATCCCCTTGATCAGGCCGCACGACAGGAATTTTTCGATCCCCTTGGCCCCGGACGGAAGGACGGGCACGAAGCTCTCGGCCTTGAACTGCCGGCCGAATTTCGGATTGACCTCCCACTGGCCGGTGATCCTGAGCCGCTCGCCCGGCGAAAGCGGGGGAAAATTCCCGATCACGGTCTGCGCGGGGGCGCCCTCCTGCGAGAATTTGAAGATCGTGTATCCGTTCTCGGGATTGAAGAAGAGGATCGATTCGATCGTCCCCTCGAGTTGTTCAGGCATTGCTCCTATATTAAGGGAATCGACCGCCATGGTCAACGGGCTGGTTTTTCGCGTTGACCCTCGGGTCCATTCGTGCTAATTATCGGGGGGTGAAAGCCCTCCGCCTCATGACGAACTCGCTTCTCGCCGGGTTCTATTTCGCCCTGCTCCTGGCCCTCCTCGTCTTCGATCTCAACATCAACCTCGCCTTCAGCCTGATCGCCTGGGTCCGGCTCACTCTGTTCCTGATGCTCACCTACGGGCTCCTGGCCGCCCTCGTCGTCCTGTCGATCGCCGCGACCTACCGGTTCCTGATGGGACGGAAGACCGCGCTCAATTTCATCTCGCTTTCGTTCCTGACGCTCGCCCTCTCGTTCCTGACCCTCGTTTTCCTGGTTGTCTTCCGGGAGAACTACCTCTATTTCATCTCCTTCTTCGTCCCGGGCCTGCAGGCCCCGCTCCGCACCCAGATGCTGGCCCTGTTCGTGCTGGCGATCATCGGCTTTGTGCTGCACTACCGCCAGCACCATCTCCACCCCCAGCGGCCGTACGCGGGCGTCTTCTTCGGACTCCTGGCTTCGGTCCTGGTTCTCGCGGCGGCCCAGCGGTCGGGCTATCCGACTCCGCAGAAATTATTCAAGCTGGCCAACCTCGAAGCCAAGCCCATCGAAAAGCGGGTGACGGTCCTCTGTCTGGAGGGGTTGAGCCTGGACATCCTCCTCCCCTACACGAGCGAGCGCAAGCTCCCCAACTTCAGCTGGCTGATGAAGGAGGGCGCCTGGGGCCAGCTCGACGGGTTCACGCCGAGCGACCCCTACGTCTTGACCGCGACGTTCAATACCGGCAAGCTCCCCGGCAAGCACCGCCTGATTTCCGACGTCAAATACCGGATCCCCGGCCTCGGAGCGGAGCTCGAAGTCGTCCCCCGGTTCATCCTCTTCCGCCAGCTGACGCGGTTGGGCCTGATGCACATCCTGCCGAACGACCCCAAGCCCCGGACCAAGGACATCTGGACGGTCCTGGCCGAATACAAGGCTCCCGCCGTCCGGATGGACGGCCCGTTCATCGCCCCGTCAGTCGCCCGGAAGATCAATCCCCGGACGGACAAACTCTTCCGCTCGGTCTTCCAGGACTTCCAATTCGAGAGCTCCTGGATCTTCACCCAGGTCAAGCAGGCCTTCCTCCGCGACGCGGACTCGGAAGAGCAGGCTTTCCAGGCGAAATCCGACATCCAGCCGCGGGTGTTCTCCCTCCTCCTCGACGGCGCTACCACCGCCGAGATGTACTTCTACAAATACAGCTTCCCGGGCGAGTTCGGCGAGATCCGCCAGGACGAAATCCAGAAATACGGAAGCGTCATCGAGAAATACTACCTCTTCTACGACCAGATCATCAGCAAATATCTCGCTTCCCTCAAGGAGGGGGAGCTGTTCATCGTCTATTCGCCCCATGGGATCGAATCCCTCCCCTTCTGGAAACGGGTGGTCGAATGGACCCTGGGCAACGCCGAAGTCTCGTCCTACCACGAGCAGGCGCCTCCGGGCGTGGCCTTCTTCTACGGCAAGGGGATCATCAAAGGGGGGAATTTCGATGCCATCCGGCTCGTGGACCTGGCCCCCACGATCCTCTACTACCTCGGGCTTCCGGTCGGGAAGGACATGGACGGCGTGGTGCGGGGTTCGCTCTTCGAGCGGGCGTTCACCGATGAGAATCCGGTCCTGACGATCACGTCCTACGACGACGTCGGCATCAAAAAGTAGGCGAAATAGAAGGGGTCAGGTCTTAACATTTGACAATTTTGACCCGGCCTGTCCCCGAGGTGCCAGGTCTCGCCAAAAATATTAAAAGTTAAGACCTGACCCCTCGTTTAATGAATGATCTTGAGAATGCGGCCCCAGCGCGCCTTGGGGAGGAAGTTGATCAGCTTTTTCAGCCAGTCCTGGAAGGTCGTCTTGAGATAAGCGTCGCGTTCGGCCTTGTAGGAGAAGTAGATCATCCACGGCCGGCCCTTCACGTAGCTCAACGGCAGGAACCCCCAATAGCGAGAATCGGCGCTGTTGTCCCGGTTGTCGCCCATGACGAAGATGTGGCCCTCCGGGACGGTCACCGGGCCGTAGTTGTCGCGGATGTTGTCGTCGTAGCTGTAGGCGCCGGTCTTGGCGATGATCTGGCTGTCGTTGTGGACCTTGTATTTTTCCTCGAGCGCCTGGTCGTTGATGAAGACCTGCTTGTTCTTGATCTCGAGCTTCTCGCCGGGCAAGCCGATGACCCGCTTGACGAAGTCCTTGGACAGTTCGTTCGGGTACTTGAAGACGACGATGTCATGGCGGGCGAGGCGGCGGCGGGGAAGGATCGCTTCCTCGAGAGGCGTCAGGGCGCCGGCATAGACGAGCTTGTTGACGAGGAGGAAGTCGCCGACGAGGAGGGTGGGCTCCATCGATCCGGTCGGGATCTGAAACGCCTGGACGACGAAGGTCATCACGAAAAAGACGAAAACCGCCGTCTCGGCGATGAGCTCGAAATATTCGCGGAAGACGCTCTTCTCGCGCTTCTTTTTGGCCGGTTTCTCGATAAATTCATCCATGGATCACCTGAAAATAAGCGGTTACTATATCTTAAAACTTTACCGACATCAACATTATTGCTAAAATCCCCCCGTGAACTTCGCGCTGTTCGGCTATCCCAAGGCGGGCAAGACCACCTTATTTAATATCCTGACCGGCGCCCGGGCCGAAGTCACCGCCTACGAGGACGGGAAGCGCGAGCCGAACGAGAAGGTCCGCCCCCTGCCCGACGCCCGCCTCGACGCCCTCGGCCGGATTTACCCCGAGCGGCGCAAGGTCCCGGCCGCCCTCGAATTCGTCGACCTGGCCGGCATCTCCTACGGCGAGGTGAAAACCAGCCTTTTCCTTAACGCCCTCCGCAAAGCGGACGGCCTGGTCCATGTCGTCCGCGGCTTCCACGACGACCAAATCCCGCACGCCAAGCCGGCGATCAACCCCCGGGACGACATCCGGACCATGGAAGAGGAGCTGCTGATCGCCGACCTCGGCTCGGTCGAGGTCCGGCTCGAGAAGCTCGACAAGGACCTGAAGAAGGCCAAGAGTCCCGAGGGCGAGAAGGAGCGCGCCGTCCTCGCCCGTCTCAAGGCGCACCTCGAAGAGGGCCGCCCCCTCCGGGAGTTCCCTTTCCACGAAGCCGAGGAGAAGCTCGTCCGCAGCTTCGCCTTCCTCAGCCAGAAGCCCATCCTCCATATGATCAACGCCGACGAAACCGACGCCGGCCGCATCAAAGCTGTCGAAGACAGTTTAGCCCCCGGCCGGAAAGGCACTTTGGTCCTGGCGTTCTGCGGCAGGATCGAGCGCGAAATCCTGGAGATTGAGGACGAATCCGAAAAACAAGTGTTTCTCGCCGAGTACGGATTGACCGAAATGACGCCGGGCCGGTTCTTCCCCGCCGCCCTGGACCTCATGGAGACGATCTTCTTCTACACGATCGGGAAGGACGAAGTCCGCGCCTGGCCGCTCAAGCGGCACTCCCCCGCCCTCCGGGCCGCCGGGGCCATCCACACCGACATCGAGAAGGGATTCATCCGGGCCGAGGTCGTGCCCTGCGACGTCCTCCTCGGGCTCGGCTCGCTCCACGACGCAAAGGAGAAGGGCGCCATCCGCCTCGAGGGCAGGGAGTACGTCGTCCAGGACGGGGACGTCATCTATTTCAGGTTCTCGGTATGAGCCGGACGTTCACCCTCGCCGCGACCGACCCGGCCTGCTCGGCCCGGGCCGGCGTCATCGAAACCGCCCACGGCCCGATCGAGACCCCGGCGTTCGCCCCGGTCGCGAGCCAGGGCTCGGTCAAGGGCCTGATCCACCGACAGGTCGATGAGCTGGGCGCCCAGCTGATTCTCTCGAACTCCTACCACCTGTTCCTCCGGCCCGGCCTCGACGTCATCCAGGCGATGGGCGGGCTGCATGCCTTCATCTCCTGGAGAAAGCCCATCCTCACCGACAGCGGCGGATTCCAAATCTACAGCCTGTCGCCGCTGGCCAAGGTCAAGCGGGACGGCGTGGCCTTCGCCTCCCACCTTGACGGGACGAAATTCTTCCTCACACCCGAGGACGTGGTCGATATCCAGCTCAGGCTCGGCTCGGACATCTGCATGGTCCTCGACACCTTCGTCCCTTACCCGTCGTCCGACGAGGAGGTCCGGGAGTCGGTCGAGACGACGACCCGCTGGGCGCGGCGGGCCCGCGAGCACATCCGCAAGTTCGAAACCCGCTCGCTCCTCTGGGGCATCACCCAGGGCGGCGTGGACGCGGAGCTGCGGAAGCGGAGCACGGAGGAGCTCGTCGCCCTGGACTTCGACGGCTACGCCGTCGGCGGCCTGGGGATCGGCGAGGCCAAAACGCAGCTCCACGACGTCCTGGAGCGGACCACGGAGCTGCTGCCGAAGGACAAGCCCCGCTATCTCATGGGCATGGGCTACATCCAGGACATCCTCGAGGCGGTCGAACGGGGCGTGGACCTCTTCGACTGCGTCCTTCCCACCCGGAACGCCCGAAACGGGACGCTTTTCACCTCCCGGGGGCCTTTGGCCATCAAGAACCGGAAATACGCCCGCGACGAGCGCCCCATCGATGAGGACTGCGCCTGCACCACCTGCCGGAATTTCAGCCGGGCCTACCTCCGCCACCTCTATGAACGGCGGGAGATTTCGTCCGCCGTGCTGAATACCGTCCACAATCTGCACTTTTACCTTGACAACTTTCGGAAAATACGGCAATCTATTTATTTAAAATCGTTTAACCTTTTGAAATCAACAATTTTGAATAAAATAAAGGACGGTATTCAATGACTTTCAACGCGTTTCTTCCCCTCGCCTCCCAGACGGCCCCCGGCGCCGCCGGGCCGGTCCAACAGCCCAACTTCCTGACCGCGCTCGTGCCTTTCGCCCTGGTCTTCGTGATCTTCTACCTGCTCATCATCATGCCCCAGCGCAAGAAGCAGAAGAAGCACGTGCAGATGGTCGACAGCCTGAAGCCCGGCAGCCGGATCATCACCACCGGCGGCATCTACGGCACGATCATGGGCGTCCAGAAGGACAAGGTCGAGCTCAAGATCTCGGCCAACGTCAAGATCGACATCACCAAGAGCGCCATCGGCGTCATCCTCGCCGCCGAATCCACGCCCGAAAAAACCGAATAGCCTCCGCATTTTCGCCAAGGGAAGGGTTGCCATGAAAAAAGGACTCCGCTGGAAAATTCTGTTGACAGTCGCGGTCCTGGTCGGCGCGGTCATCATTTCCTACCCCATCCAAGACAAGATCAAGCTCGGGCTCGATCTCAAGGGCGGCGTCCATCTCCGGATGCAGGTCATCACCGCTGATGCCGTGACGCAGGAAACCGACCAGGAAATCCTCCGGCTGGAAGAGCTCTTTAAAAAGAATTCCATCACCTACCTGTCCATGACCCGGCGGGCCCCGGGACGCTTCGAAATCGGGGGCATCAACGCGGACCAGGAAGTGAAGATCAAGGATCAGCTCGACCAGTATCTTCGGGATTGGGATTACACCTTTTCCGGGACGACCGCCTCCGTCTCGCTGAAGCCGCCCGCGGCCGCGGCGATCAAGGACCAGGCCGTCGATCAGTCGGTCGAAACCATCCGCAACCGGATCGACCAGTTCGGCGTCGCCGAACCGCTCATCCAGCGCCAGGGCAGCGAGTGGATCATCGTCGAACTGCCCGGCGTCGACAATCCCGAACGGGTGCAGGACCTCATCAAGACCGCGGCCGTCCTGGAGTGGAAGCTCGTCAAGGGCGGCCCGGCTCCCGACGAGGAAACGCTGCTCAAGGACCACGGGGGCGTCGTCCCCGACGACCAGGAAGTCATTAAGGGCGACGCGAAGCGCCGGGCCGAAGGCTTCTATCTGGTATCCAAGGTCGCGGTCATCACCGGCAAGGACCTACGCATGGTCCGGCGGTCGGTCGACGAGTGGAATGGTCCGGCTGTCGCCTTCCAGCTCAAGCCCGATGGCGCGGCCCGCTTCGAGCAGGTCACGGGGGCCAACATCGGGCAGCGCCTGGGCATCATCCTCGACAAGAAGATCCAATCCGCTCCGAACATCAACGCCCGCATCGGGGACAGCGGCATCATCCAGGGGCGGTTCACGGTCGAGGAAGCCGACGATTTGGTGATCATCCTCAAGGCGGGATCGCTCCCGGCCGGCATCAAGACCCTGGAGAACCGGACGGTCGGACCGTCGCTTGGCGCGGATTCGGTCAAGGCCGGCCTTCTCGCCGGGCTGATCGCCGTCCTCTCGGTCATGATCTTCATGATCGTCTATTACAAGCTGTCGGGCCTGAACGCCGTTCTAGCCCTCATCCTGAACTTGGTCATCATGGTCGGCGCCATGGCCTATTTCCGGGCGACCCTGACCCTGCCCGGCATCGCCGGCATCATCCTGGGCATCGGGATGGCGGTCGACGCGAACGTCCTGATCTTCGAGCGCATCCGCGAGGAACACGCCCTCGGCAAGAGCATCCTGAACTCCATCTCGCTCGGATTTTCCCGGGCCTTCTCCGCCATCTTCGACTCGAACCTGACGACGATCATCTCGGCCGTGTTCCTTTTCCAGTTCGGCACGGGTCCGATCAAAGGATTCGCCGTGACGCTGATCATCAGCCTTGTGGCCAACATGTTCACCGCCGTGTTCGTCTCGCACTGGATCTTTGACGCCACGCACTCCAAAGCCTCCCAAAAGTTGAGCATATAGCCATGCCTCTCATCCTTTTCAAAACACCCAAGATTCCGTTCATGAAATATCGGTTCGTCTTCCTGGGCATCACCCTCGCCATCGTCCTCGCTGGATTCCTCAATATCGTCTTCGGCAACGGCCTGAAGATGGGCGTCGACTTCGCCGGCGGGACGTTGGTCCGGGTTATGCTCAAAACGCCGGTTCCTGTCTCCGAGGTCCGTCAGACGCTCAAGGATGCCGGCCTGGACAACAGCACCATCCAGGAGACCGGAAAGGCCGGCCACGAATTCCAGATCCGGACGACCCAAATCGTCAAGGCCGCCGACGCCCAGCAGGAGATCGAGGCCCACCAGAAACTCGGCGACAGCGTCATCGCCGCGCTTCGCGGCAAGGACGGCGAGGCGGAAACCGCTCGCGGGTTGAAGGACCTGAACGCGATCGACTCCGCCGGACTGACCGCCCTGCTCTCGACCTCTTTCGCCGCCGACGCGGCCCAGATCACGGAAAAAATCTCCGGGCCGACGGGCCTTCGGACTTCGAAGGGAATCCTGACGGATTACGCCGAGCTCCAGGAAGCCGGGATCAAGCCCGAGGTCGTCACCTTTCTTAAAGATAAAACGTTCCTCGGCAAGCTCACCGTCCTCAGTAAGGAGACGGTCGGACCTCAGGCCGGCGCCGATCTGCGCAGAAAAGCCGTCCTGGCCACGATCTGGTCCCTGATCGCGATGCTCGTCTACATCGCCGTCCGGTTCAAGATCGAATACGGCGTCTCGGCGATCATCACCCTGACCCAGGACGTCCTGGTCACTCTCGCCGTCTATTCCTTCACCAGCCGGGAGATCAATCTGGCGATTATCGCCGCGTTCCTGACGATCGTCGGATTCTCGATCAACGACACCATCGTCATTTTCGACCGGGTGCGCGAGAACCAGAAGGCGATGCGCAAGGAATCCCTAATTGCCATCATGAACCTGAGCATCAACCAATGCCTGGGACGGACGATCATCACCACGGGCACGGTCTTCCTGACGCTGCTGGCGCTCTACCTGTTCGGAGGAAGCGTCATCAACGATTTCGCCTTTTGCATGCTGATCGGCGCGATCGAGGGCGTGTATTCGACGATCTCCACATCGTGCCCGGTCGTACTCTGGTGGACGCAGATCTTCAAGCCCCAAAAAGCCGTCACCCGGAAAAAATAAATTGTGGGAAACGCTTGTCAACGGGCCGCGTTTCCTTTATACTTTTCTTCGTTGAATTACATATTACGCCCTACGAGGTAAAAGAGGTCAACAATGGCTGAACACCCCAAGCCGCAACCTCAAACCCGCGGCGCCATCCCCGACCTTTTCAAGGATTCCTTCGTCGGGGGGAAGACATTCACCGGACGGCGGGCCATCGCCTTCCCGGTGGCGTTCATTGTTCATGCTCTAATCGTCGGCGCCCTCGTCGTCATCCCCTTGCTATCGACCAGCAATCTTCCGACGATCGAGATCACGAGCGCCTTCCTGGCACCCCCGCCGCCTCCCCCGCCCCCTCCTCCGCCGCCGGCCAAGAAGGCGGCTAAGACCGAAACCAAGCGCATCAAGCCCGTCCAGGCCCAGACCAACTTCGAGGCCGGGAAGCTCGTCGCGCCCGTCGAGATCCCCAACGAGATCCAGGAAGAGCAGATCTCGAGCGTGGGTGTCGAGGGCGGCGTCGAAGGCGGCGTCGAGGGCGGTGTCATCGGCGGTGTCCTCGGCGGCGTCGTGGGCGGCGTCCTGGGCGGCGTCGTCGGCGAAGTCGAGGCCCCGGTCCGGGCCATCGGCGAGATCAAGCCCCCCAAGCTCCTGAAGCAGGTCGACCCGGTGTATCCGGAGATCGCCCGGCAGGCGCGGGTGGAGGGAACCGTCATCGTCGAGGCCCAGACCGACATGTACGGCCGGGTGCGGGACGTCAAGGTTCTGCGCTCCATCCCCCTGCTCGACCAGGCGGCGATCGACGCCGTGCGGCAGTGGGTCTACGAGCCGATGATCATCAACGGGCGTCCCCGGGGCGTCATTTTCACCGTGACGGTCCGGTTCACGTTGAAATGAATAACGAAGCTTCAATGGCTTTGGAATATTAAAAGGAGGTTCTTCAATGCAATTCGGTCTCGTAGAAATGTTTCAGGCTATGGGTCCCGTAGCCAAAGCCGTCTCGTTCATCCTGATCGCGCTGTCCATCATCTCTCTTTATATGCTCATCGAGAGATCGTTGGCGTACAGGAAGGCGAAAAGCAAGTCCAGGGAAATCGCCCCGAAGCTCGCCGAATTGATGAGAAGCGGGCAGATCAAGGAGGCCCTCGCCCTCGCGTCCAAGAAGGAATACAAGGGGAGCCACCTGGCCCGCGTCACCGCCGCCGGCATCACCGAATTCACCGAAGGAAGAGCGGCCGGCATCACTTTTGAAGAGCAGCTCCAGACGACCGAGCGCGGCTGCGACCGCGCCGCCTCCGTGTTCAACCAGGAATTGAAGAAAGGCCTAAGCATCCTGGCCACGATCGCCACCTCCGCCCCCTTCATCGGCCTGTTCGGCACGATTTCAGGCATCATCAACGCCTTCAAGGGCATGGCCCTCACCGGCTCGGGCGGCATCGGCGCCGTCGCCGGCGGCATCGCCGAAGCCCTGGTCACCACGGCCTTCGGGATCGGCGTGGCCATCATCGCCCTGTGGTGCTACAACTACCTGAACACCAAGGTCGAAGTCTACGACGCGGAGATGGCCAACACCACATCGCAGGTCATCGACTTCTTCGTCCGCCGGGGCAACAAGTAACTCGACCGCGAATCGTCGCAAAGAGAGGCATGCCATGGGTTTCTCACTTGCGGGCAAGGAGAAGGTCCGTTCCGAACCCAACGTCGTACCCCTGTGTGATGTTCTTCTCGTTCTGCTGATCATCTTCATGGTCGTGACCCCCCTCGTCCAGAAGGGCGTCGACGTGAGACTGCCGACCGCGATCAACACGTCCCCGATGCCCCCAAACCTCGAGGGCAATGAGTTCGTAGTCCTATACGTCAAGAAGGATGGCACGATCTACCTGAACCATGAAAAGACCACCCTCGACAAGCTCCAATCGCAGATCGAGGAGGCGTTCTTGACCGTTCAGGAGAAGAAACTCTACCTCAAGATCGACGGCGACCTTGAATACGGCAAGCTCGTCGAGCCCGACGGGATCTACAACAAGATCCGCGAGGCCGGCATCGAGAATATTGCCGTCATCACGGAAAAGAAGACTTCGGAAAAGGGCTAACCTCCCTCGTCATCCCCGTCCTAAGAACAGGCGGCGCTCCAAGGCGCCTCCTGTTCTTAGGGCTTCCTATCCCCTTCTCTCGTCGGAGCGGCCCTGGCCGCCGCGCGGCTCTCAGCGGGTCGATTGTTTCGTCTTCTTGGAGAGGCCTTCGTTCATGCTCCCGGTCCGGTAGCCGGCCAGGTCGAGCGTCACATAGAGATATCCCAGCTTTTTGAGGCGGGCGACGATCCTGTCCCGGACCGCGGGCTTCATCAGGGCCGGGAATTCCGCCGGCGTGATTTCGATCCGGGCCAGGGGCCCGTGATGACGCACGCGCAGCTGGCCGAAACCCCGTCCCCGCAGAAAATCCTCCGCCGCCCCGACCTGCTTCAGGCTCTTGACCTCGATCGCCGTCTCATAAGGGAAGCGGGAGGCGAGGCAGGCGAGCGAAGGCTTGTTCCAGGTCGGGAGCCCATAGGACCGCGAGATCTCGCGGATGTCGTCCTTTGTCAGCCCCGCGTCCTTGAGCGGGGAACGCACCCCGAGCTCCCGTCCCGCCTTGGCCCCAGGACGGAAATCCCCGGTATCATCCACGTTCTGTCCGTCGAGGACATAAGGGATCCCCGCGGTTTGGGCGATGGCGAGGAGCGACGAAAAGAGCTCCTGCTTGCAGTAGTAGCAGCGGGTCGGCGGGTTCTTGACGAACTTCGGGTTCTCGATCTCGCAGGTGTGGATCACCCGGTGGCGGACCTTGAGCGCTTTGGCGATGCCGCGCGCCGCCCGGATTTCCCGGCCGGGATATGTTTCGGAGCTCGCAATGACCGCCAGGACCTCGCCGCCCAGCGTTTCGACCGCCACCTTCAGGAGCAGAGTGCTGTCCACGCCGCCCGAGAATGCGACCAGGACCTTCTTCATTTCGCGGAGGATATTCTGGAGCTTTTCGAGCTTCGCCGCCAGGGGGTCCGTCCGCGATGGCGTTTTCTTCTTCGTCATGAAGGTTCCTTTCCTTTTCCGGCAAGCTGGTCGATTTCGCGGGCGAGCTCGGCGGCGATGTCCTTTCCGGGCACGCGCCGGAGGAGCTTCCCGTTTTTGAACAGGACGCCGGAATCGCGGCCGCAGGCCACGCCGAGGTCGGCCTCCCGGGCCTCGCCCGGGCCGTTGACCATGCAGCCCATGACGGCCACGGTCCAGTCTCCACCGCGGCCGGCCAGGCCCTTCTCCACCGCCTCGGCGATCGGCCGCAGGTCGATCTCGCACCGGCCGCAGGTCGGACACGAGACGACGTTCAGGCCCCGGCGGCGGAGGCCGAGACTGGCGAGGATCAGGAAACCCGCCCGCACCTCGGCTTCCGGCGCCGCGGTCAGAGAGACCCGCAGCGTGTCCGCCAACCCGTCGGCGAGGAGGAGGCCGAGCCCGACGGCCGACTTCACGGTCCCGGACAGGAGCGTGCCGGCCTCGGTGATGCCCGCGTGGAACGGATAATCCACCCGGCAGGCCAGGAGGCGATAGGCCTGGAGCGTCCGGGAGACGTCGGACGCCTTGAGCGAGACCTTGATATCGCGGAAATCGAGCTCTTCGAGGATAGCGATGTGCCGGAGGGCGCTCTCGACCATCGCTTCGGCCGTAGCCCCGCCGTGGCTCTTCAGGAGGTCCTTTTCGAGCGATCCGGAGTTAACCCCGATCCGGATGGGAACGCCCCGGTCCCGGGCCGCGAGAACGACCTCGCGGACCTTGGCCTTCGAGCCGATGTTTCCCGGATTGATCCGCAGGCCGTCGATGCCCCGGGCGAGGCAGCCCAAGGCCAGGCGGTGGTCGAAGTGGATGTCGGCCACGAGCGGCAGGCTGACCCGGCTCCGGATTTTTCCCAGCGCCTCGACGGCCGCTTCGTCGGGCACCGCCAGGCGGACAATCTCGCAGCCGGCCTTCTCCAGCCTTCGGATCTGGGCCACGGTCGCGCCGACGTCGCGCGTGTCGGTCTTGGTCATGGACTGGACCGAGACGGGCGCTCCACCGCCGACGAGCACCCCGCCGACCGAGATCTGCCGCGTCTTGCGTCGCGGAAAAGTCGCTCTTGCTATTTTAGTCATCGATATTCTTCCCATCCTGAAAAAATGATGGAGAAGTTCTAAAAGAAGCGGGTGGCGCGTTGGTGCCCCTATCGCTTGAAGCGGCGGGGACCCGCCGACAGTGGGTGAGCCGCAAAAGCGAT
>Ga0209226_10000348_pt1 | contig 27679 bp, 24 predicted proteins | sample BarGraNGADG00212_2_FD_184497 | JGI IMG/M metagenome (GOLD analysis project Ga0209226, IMG submission 184497) | Arctic peat soil microbial communities from Barrow, Alaska, USA - Barrow Graham LP Ref core NGADG0011-212 (SPAdes) (version 2) | ecosystem: Environmental > Terrestrial > Soil >...
TACCAATCAATGATTTTCTTATCTCGAAAACTCGTCTATGGCGAGGTAGTTTTGAGTTCTGAATTATCAATAAGTCCAAATCGCTGTCACGATTAGGACTTCCTGATGCATAGGATCCAAACAGAAAAATTTTTTCAGGATTGAAATTCAATGCAATCTTGTTAACAATCTCATTTATTTTTGAGTTTTCTATCATGAGTCCATTTTTTGCAAGTTACAATAATTAAGTTGGTCATGGATAATCTTGTGGAAAAAAAAGCCGTCCGGAGACAGCGTTTTGAGCGGAGAGCGTAGAACATAGAGACTTGAGCGTAGAGACGTGAGTGGTGAGGGACGAGCGTAGAGATTTGAGATATGAGATATGAGTATTTAAAGACACCATTTTTCAGGGTTATTGATTATGGATATCAACATCTTACGTACTTCATCGTATTCACTTAAAATTCGTTCATGAGTTTCTTCTTGAATATACTTACAGTCCTTAGAATAATCAAGCCAGCCCTATGAAATATTCATCACATCAACAAAAATAGTTTTCAATTAGGAATGGTCCTCATAGCCAATTAATGTAATTTATTTAAGTGTATTTCATAGGGCCAGTTTTCTGTTTCAAATTCTTCACCCAGCGAGTCTGTCAGCTTACTTACAAATGCCTTTTCATATCTCCTCTTTGCCCATGACTCTGCCCTGTGAAATATATTATTTTAAGGAATCTAAGTAGCTTTTTATTCTGTTTTTAATAAACCGTTTGCCATATGTGGTTTTAAGATATTTCTCACGATGTACTGCATCTTCCAAACATAAGCAAAATTCATAATAAACTATTTCTAAGGGAATTCTATTCTTTGTAGAAAAAACTTTACCGTTATTGTGTTCAGATAGTCTGTTATTAAGATCAGTTGTAAAACCAGTATAAAATTTTCCATCCAGTTTACTTTTCAAGACATATACATAATAGCTTTTCATGGGAATATTATTTCACAGGGCTGACAATACAGGCTGTTACTGATCATGATGAACGACGCATCTGGTCGGTAAGAGAATATTTTTCTTCCTTCGGAAAAGTTTTAGAAATTTCAAAGATCTCCATGGCCAATTTATAGGCTTTCTGATTTACCCTGTGAAATATATTTATTTGAAAAGTACCACTCACCTAAAGTAGAAGATGTATTTCACAGGGTGGACAATCAAATCCTTAAAACTTCCTACTTTACTCATAATCTGCTTCTTTAGCAAATAATTCTAACACCTCTCATATCTCTTATCTCTACGCTCATATCTCACCTCTCATATCTCACATCTCATCTCTCACATCTCATATCTCACCTCTCATATCTCACATCTCACCTCTCATCTCACATCTCATCTCTCACATCTCATCTCTCACTTCTTCCTGAATGCCCCAATATCAGCAAACTTTTCAAACCAGATTACCCATAAAACAAAAACAAAAGAATAAGTGATGTAATTAAACATGTCATGTACATCCATTGCCAACAGATAAGCACCATGTTTCTGGATATAGATAAACAGGAATACAAATCGCATAATATTTACAAAGTTGAGGAAGATAAGACCAGCGAAAATATAAATCCAGCGATATTTGTTTTTATCTCCGGTCAGAAAAACCAGTATGGCAAATAAAAACATGGTCTGAAAACCCAGACACCCCTTTGCCATGGCAATGGATCCATTCGCACCGATCAGGTACTTAGTTTCAACAAATGCTTCATAACCCAATAATGCAAGAATCTTTTGGGAAGATGTAAACAGAAAATTAATCCATAGGTCATAATCAAAAAACTCAAACAGAAAGTTAGATGCTATTATGTAAATGTATATCACAATAATAACACGAAGCTCGTTTTCAAGAAGGCTTGTATTTATTTTGAGCTTAGACAAACCAGTCAGAAGAGCCATCTTATACTTCCTATACCAGAAAAAAAGGATGGTGATCATGCACAAAAGACCCAGGGTTACAGGAATTGAAAGCATAGAATAATCCTGATTTTCTAATCCGGTTAAATGAGCCCCTACAGCGTTGTATATTGAAAGAACCAGAAAATGAGCAATTATCAACAGAAATGTGAAGAGAGTCCTGCTCCTGATGGATGTTTTAGTGATCCAAACGAGGAATAAAAAAAGAGCCATCCATTTTTTAAATCGTATCTCTGGAATGAATCCATCTAATTGTGTGTTATTCAGTACCACCAGGTGATTTTTAATGGTAACCATTGACCCGGCCCAATGTAAGAGTTGATTGGCAAACTTTTCTATTAGTAATAAATAAGAATTTGCAAGAGAAGATAAAAATGGAATAACAGGATCAGAGTCAAAAATAAGAAACCTTAAAATTATGTAGGTAAAAAGTAAAATAAGGATTGAGATTGCAAAAATTTTAGCTTTCCTATTTAGTAAAATATCTCTTAGTTTCATTCCGGAAGTAAATAAAAAGTATTTGGATTTAATAAAAAAAACCTCCGTGTGTGGAGGTTTAATCTGGAATTAAGATTCCGGTTTTTTACCCTTTTTCCTTGCAGTAAAGTAAGCAACACCAGCAACCCCTAATACAGTTAACAGGCCTCCATCTAATGGAGCTCCGATAGGGCATCCACCCCCACCGCTGCGATGGTCTTTATCTCTGTGTTGTTGCCAGTTATTATCTGAATGCGGAGTCTCAAGGTTCATTGCATTTACAGAGAAACCAGTTGCCAGGAAAAAAAGGATCAAAAGGATTTTAATTCTTTTCATAAAATTTATGAATTAATTAAATTTAATAAATCTAAGATATCTCAATAATGATGGAATAGCAAATTTCTTGTCAATGAAAACTAAAACTTCATCAAATTTATGACTACTTTAATCACAGTGAGCGTAGAGCGTAGAGACGTGAGATATGAGATATGAGTAATGAGATATGAGTAATGAGTAATGAGTAATTTTGACTCACTACACACTTCTTCTTATGAGAACCATTTTTCAGGATTATAAATCATGGATATCAACATCTTACGGACTTCATCATATTCACTTAAAATTCGTTCATGAGTTTCTTCTTGTATATACTTACAGTCTTTAGAATAATCAAGCCAGTTTTCTGTTTCAAATTCTTCACCCAGCGAGTCTGTCAGCTTATTTACAAATGCCTTTTCATATCTCCTCTTTGCCCAAGACTCTTTAGTTTTTATTTTTGGAATATGTTAAAGTATTCTCGAAAAATATATTTTCTATTTCGTTTAAATCCAGTTAGTTCTTCTAAGATTCCATCTTTTTGAAAATCAGCAATAAGTCTGTTCGCTGTAGAAGGAGCTATATCCAGTAAAGTACAGACTGAATTTGAATCCGTAATGGGATTTTGATAAAGTGATTTAATAAGAATAAGTCCTCTTTTAGACTTACTACCCATCTTCGAAATTTTTCCGATCTCTGTCTTTTCACGTAGGATTATTATCTTTTTGAAAACATTAATTGAACTTGAAGCCGTCTCGATGATCCCAACCAAAAAGAATTTTATCCACTGTGACAAATTGTTTTTAGTCCTGGATATCATTAGATTGTCAAAGTAATGTGTCCTGTTTTTTTCAAAGAAATCAGATAAATAAAGGGAGGGTTTGTTTAATATGCCATTGCTTACCAGGTAGAGGGTAATCAATAGTCTTCCAATTCTACCATTCCCATCCAGAAAAGGGTGGATTGTCTCAAACTGATAATGAGCAATTGCAATTCTTATCAAATGCGGAGTAAGTAACTTCCGGTTATTTAAAAACGATTCCAGATCCGTCATTAAATCAAGAACTGCTGATTGGTGCGGTGGTATATAAATAGCATCCTTTAAAGTAACGCCAATCCAGTTTTGACTTTTTCGAAATTCTCCCGGATTTTTTTTATCACCTCTGACGCTGTGAAGCAGAGCCTTGTGAGTATTCCTGATCAGTCGATTTGAAATTGGTAACGTCTCAAGTTGTGCAATAGAGTAGTTTATAGCATTAATATAGTTCTGAACTTCATTCCAGTCATCTCTTTTTTCCGGAGATATATCTTCTTCCTTAATCAGAACATCCTCAATATTTGTTTTTGTTCCCTCAATTTGGCTTGATGTCGTAGCCTCTTTTGTTATATGCATTTTGATAAAATAATCCACATCAGGGATCAATTGAGAAAATGCATTTAATTCCCCAATTAGTCTGTTTGCATCTGATAATAAGGAATTTATTTCTGGCGATGCAATAATCCACTCATGGTTAATCTTTTCAGGCAGGAAGCTTTTAAATTGATACTGATCAATATATTTACCAGACTTAAAATCTTCAATTCTCATTTTTGCTTTTGTTGCAAATATAAATATTTATATTTTCATAATTCCGAATAAACAAAAATATAAAATAGGTTATTTTCATTCTGTCACGGATATGGCCATCATTAATGCCAGGATGAGTAATGAGATTTGAGCGTAGAGAATAGAGCGTTGAGACGTGAGAGGTGAGAGGTGAGATATGAGAAGAGTGATGTGAGCGTAGAGATTTGAGATTTGAGAATTTAGAGACACCATTTGTCAGGATTGTTAATCATGGATATCAACATCTTACGGACTTCATCATATTCACTTAAAATTCGTTCATGAGTTTCTTCTTGTATATACTTACAGTCTTTAGAATAATCAAGCCACCCTGTGAAATATTCAAAATTGTAAGAAAAATGTTTTTTATAGAAGAGTTATTAGAGTGATATTAAAGATTCTTAATGAGTGTATTTCACAGGGCTGTTTCATTCTCTTCACCCAGCGAATCTGTGAGCTTACTTAGCATTGAGCTATAAACGCTCTACGCCCACCTCTCATATCTCATATCTCATATCTTATATCTCACTACTATAATACTGTTTAATTGTTCAAGTTTTGCCTCTTGTAAACTTCTCTTTAATTACCAGCCAGATGAACTTTGAATTACCTAAGAGGTATCGGCGCCACATACGTTTGGGTTCCTGCAGAAAGCGATAAAACCATTCCATGCCTATGTTTTGCATCCATATTGGCGCTCTTTTGGTTACTCCGGCAATAACATCAAAGGTTCCTCCAACACCCATCGTAAAACTGACATTTTTCAGAACATCTTTATATTCAAAGAGAAAATTTTCTTTTTTAGGAGAAGTTATGGCAACAAATAAAAGTTGGGTACCAGTATCAGCAATTTGTCTGGCAATCAAGGGTTCTTCTGATTTAGTATAATAACCATTTCTGTATCCTGCTATTATTTCAGGGCCGTATTTTTGAGAGTAAATATCAACTACTTTTCTTACTACGGCCTCTTTTGCCCCAAAGAAAAAACATTTATATTTTTTCTTGTATGATAGTTCCATTAATTCCTGCATCAGGTCAGCTCCTGCAACTCTTTCAGGTAATTTTTTACCCAGAAAGCGTGCTGCCCAAATAATACTCTGGCCATCAGCATTAATGATATCGCAGGATACAACACTATTGTAAAGTTCTTTGTCTTTTTGCATTAATACCACCTTACCTGCATTAATAACAACATGATTAATCCGCTTATTCTCCTCTATTGTTTCATTAACCCGATCAATAGTTTCGTGCATTGTAAGAGCATCGACCGGAATACCTAAGAAATCTATCTTCATGCTTTAATATTTTAATTTTTGATCCATTTCAACCAATTTTCCGACTATACGTTCAGCTGTATGGCCATCCCATAATTCCGGTCTGGAAGGAAGACGGTTAAGTGTAAGGGTGTGAAAATATTCTTTTCGGATCCGGTCTATGTTATTTCCCACCAATACACTGGCGCCGCCATTTTCGCGTAAAGTGACAGGCCGTTCAGTATTCCAGCGAAGTGTAAGACATGGAGTACCCAAGACACAACATTCTTCCTGAAGGCCACCCGAATCGGTTAACATTATTTTAGCGCCCATATTAAGACGTACCATCTCATGGTAACCAACAGGTTCAAGCAAGATGAGCGAAGGGTGATTAATTACACTTTCCCATAATCCTAATGCAATTAATTGTTTTCTGGCACGGGGGTGCATCGTCCATATGAGCATATGGTCTTTTGTAACTTCGTTTAACAGAAATTTTATTAATGGAATGAAAACTTTTTCAGAATCCACATTCGAAGGACGATGGAGTGTCATAACAATATAATCATTGTCAGCAGGATATATTTGAGGGTATTTGCATCCCTGAGCCAGGTTCTCTTTAATTATTTTTTTCAGTGTCAGTTTTGTAGCTTCTTCCCTGTTAGCTTCAAGGGTATCAATCATAATGTTACCCACGAAATGAATTTTTTCTTCAAGTGTCCCTTCTTTTCTCAGGTTTTCCGAAGAAAGAGTATCCGGAGTAAGTAAAAGATCTGAAAGTCTGTCAGTGACCAGACGGTTTATCTCCTCGGGCATGGTCATATCACCCGAACGCAGACCTGCTTCAATATGACACAATTTTATATTTAGTTTTTTGGCAATCACTGAACAGGAAAGCGTCGCATTTACATCACCAACAACGACAACCCAATCTGGTTTCTGTTCGAGAAGAACCTTTTCAAAAGCCACCATGGTATATCCTATCTGCTCGGCATGGCTACCTGATCCGATTTCAAGGTTAATATCCGGATCAGGAATATTGAGGGCTTTAAAAAATGCTTCCGACATTCTGACATCGTAATGCTGGCCTGTGTGAACCAGAATATGTTGTATCCCGCCTCCATTTTCATGGTTATGTTTTTCAATTGCCCGGATGAACGGTGCTATTTTCATGAAATTCGGGCGGGCGCCTACAACTGATAAAATCTTCATTGTTGAATTAATGTTTTGTAAATATGTCAATACAAAAAAAGAAAATAAGAGTATTAATTTTCAAAATGATTATACGGGACTTAAACTGAAGTTAATAGATCCTTATCTTGTAATAAATATTCACTCAAAGCATAAAACATCCATGCCTGTGCCCATCGCATATAAGGAATTCTGGATGAAAAATATTTATTTATCTGGTAATAAAAATAACCCTTATCCGATTGCATATTATCAATCGTCCAATTTAAAACTTTGACCGCCAAATTCCTGTATTCCTGAAATTTTCCAAGCTTGGCTAATGTGATTATCATTTGTGCCGATGCATGGATATCAATGGGGTAAACAGAATTGTTGTAATATTTAGGTACTCCTTCATTAGTAAAAAATGTTTTAATGTAATAATCAAAGCCTTTGGCTAAATGCCCTTCAAAATTATTATCACCTGAATACTTCACGTAATCTGCAATACATTCCAGGTTGTATCCGGTATGGAAGTTATCTATCCATTGATGGAAGTCTAATGTTCCGTAACTCCAGGAACCATCATTTTTCTGATAATCACAACAAAATGCTACTGATTTCTCTGCAGGAACCAGTAATTCGTTTTCATGAGTAAAACTATAAACTCTGGCCAGAAGACGACTACCCAGTAAAGAAGCGTTAAAAATAACAGCTTTATCTAATGAAGAATAGGAAAATGCAAAGTTCCCTTTATCGTCATATGTTCTGTTCAGGTCTTTCAGTATAAAATCACAGGCGCTTCTTACCATCTTAACCAACTGATCTTCTCCAGTAATTTCATAAGCATCAAGTAAAGCACTGGCAATAAAAGTTGTTGCTACTACAGTTGGGGTGTTCTTAGGTTGAAAAAACGCTTTAGCCTGCCAGTCAAAATTGTATCCCCAGCATGCACCGCTATAGGATTTGGTTACCATAGAAGAAAGTTGGCCGGAGAAAAAATTTATCTTATCAAGGTACTCCGGTTCCTTAACCTGCTTATAGAGATTACAGTATCCTGAAAGGAACAAACCAAGCGCTTTTGGATTATAATCCTTTTTAACTCCGGAAATTACCCGGAGGTTCAAAGGTGATCGTTTAAATAGTTGTATCCAGGCTAATCTCGCAAGTCGATTTTTTGATACGAATGGAATTGCCTGAAAGAGAGTACTGTTTAAACCGTCATATGGATCGAAACCTTTAAAGGATTCGCTGGCACAGTAATTTTTAAGCTTAATAAATGCTTGTTCTATTTTCTCAGACATCTAAGCTTATCTCCTGAGGAGATCCTGTGTAAAGGCTATCTAATATTTTAAATGTAGTTAGTGTAGTGAGGCAAATTGACCTGAAATTGATAGGGCTTTCTTTACCTTCTTTAACTGCATTTAAGAATGCAGTAATCTCTTCTTTATGTCCTTTACCGGAAGATTTCAGCTTTATTGTTTTACCGTCTCTGAAAAACAAGCCATCCCTGAAATCATTTATTATGCCAATATTCCCTCCTCCAAATACTTCAATTCTCTCTTTAGGCATCGATTTATCACCGTTTGCCATGTAGGTCAGATTACCAACAGATCCATCAGAAAATTTCACTACAATAGCAATATTATCTTCAGGTGTTATTTTAATATTGCTAGTCCTTATTGATTCTGCAAAGACTTTTACAGGTTCAGCGTCTGTGAAATATTGCATCAGGTCTATAAAATGACATACTTCTCCTACAATCCTTCCCCCTCCTATTTCAGGCTGCTGGGTCCAGTGATTTTTGGGAATTAGTCCTGCATTAATCCGGATATTTATAACAAGTGGCTCATCCACATTCCTAAACTCCTTTTTAATAGTTTCACTGATTTGGGCAAAACGTCTGTTAAATCCGACCATTAAAGGTTGATGGAATTCAGCTATAGTTTCAATTACTGCTTTAAGCTGTTCCTGATTTATTGCCAAAGGTTTCTCGACAAACACATTTTTGTTTACTTTTAAAGCTCTTATAACAAGTTCAGAATGTGAAGAATGGGGAGTAGCAATAAAAACTGTGTTAATATCCTCTTTTCTAAGAACATCAGCAGCATCAGATGAGCAAAAGTTAAATTTGAATTTATCCGACACATTTTTAGAAGTAATACCTTTTGAAGTGACTACCCCGTCTAGCGAAGCTCCCCATGATTTTACGCCGGGTATTAAATAACTTTGAGCAAAGCTTCCGGCACCTATAAAACCAACATTGATTGCATTGACAGGTGAATTATTAACCTGAGTTTTAGTATTCCTTTTGTTATCGTTTGCTTTGTACCTTAATAGAATACCTATATGAGGTTCTTTGGTTTTACCCAGGACAATATCATAAGCTTTTTCTGCATCTGCAATATCGAAAACATGGGTAATTAATGGTCTGACATCAATAGCTTTCCGGGACAATAGGTCCAGAAAGGCCTCCATATTCCGTTGTTCTGTCCATCTGACGTACGAGAAAGGGTAATCAATTCCGTTTTCTTCATAATTAACATCATACCTGCCGGGACCGCATGAACACGACATTCTCAGATCCAATTCTTTCCGGTAAAAGTGAGGGTCTCGAGGGATATCCATTTTCACCGCACCAACAACTATAACTTTCCCCTTTTTCTTAAGAATTGCAGCTGATAGTTCAAGAGGATCATTTGAAGGTGCAGCAGCAGTAATAATTACAGAATCAAATCCAAATCCATTAGTAAAATTATCACATGCAGCAACCAGGTTCTCATCATTCCGGTTCAAAGCTTTGTCAGCAGCAGTATTATTGGCCAATTTTACTAATGATTCGTTTAAATCAATTCCAAGAACAGCACATCCATTAGCTTTTAATAACTGGCATGTTATTTGGCCCAATAGACCTAATCCGATGACACAAATCTTTTCCCCCAACTTTGTGTCGGCCTGACGGATGCCCTGCAAGGCAATCGCTCCCAAGGTTGTAAATGCCCCTTCTTCAGTAGTGACATTGTCAGGGATCTTTGCCACCAGGTTTTGTGGGATAGCAACTATTTCTGCGTGTGAAGCATAATCCTGGCCGGCACAGGCTACACGGTCTCCCGGCTTGAATATTCCATTTTTGTCCATTGATGCTATCACTGAACCGGAAGTACTGTAACCTAATGCTTTTAAAGAATCCAGTTTGGTCTTTACTTTACTTAAAGTTGCAGCTAATCCTTCCTTCTTTATATTTTGCATTACCTGGGCAACCAGATCGGGACGTTGTTTAGCTTTTCCTAATAAACTTGCCTGCGCCACCCTGACAGTGCCGCGTTCAGTCCCTGCGCTGATCAGGGAATACTCATTTTCTACCAATATCATCCCGCTTAAGATAGATGGCATTGGTACTTCGTCAACATATAATTCACCGGTTTTAAAATTTTGGATTAGCTGCTTCATTGAATTATTTTATTAAGAGAGGAATTTTTCCAAGAGGTGTTTTGAATGGTTCTTTTACCTGTTGGAAAGACAAGTCAATATTTACATTACTTGAGTCAAATAAATCAGATGGGGTTTGGATAAAAGAAGAATTTGAGTAATAAACAACAATTTCACCCGGTACTATTTGTTTTACCTGGATAAAGTCAACTTTGTCAAATAGTTTATGATGTCTGCCAAAAATCAATGCCGTTAAAGAAATATTTTTATTATTTTTATCTGTCACAAATTCGCCCAACCTTCCCTCTTTAATTTCGAAACTCTCAAGTATCCCATCTTTAGTTAAGTTCGGATTAATCAAATCTTCAGTATCATATCTGATAAATGGAGTGGCTAAGTTACTGAAGCATGTACCAACCAGATGAAAATAATCATCTATTTTTACTGCTTCAGCATATCCATACGAGAGGAAAGGAAAATACTCGAATTTTTGGAAAAGTTCCCCTGCTAGAATAACACCTTCAGTATGTCCATACCAGGAGATGGTATTTTTAGTCAATATATCTTCAATATAATCCCTGTAATGTGGAGAAGGGAATTCAGAGCCAAACATAATTCCTTTAATATTTTTCTTTAAAAAATCAATCAGGAATGGTGCCTGCAAAGAGGCTTCTTTCAGAAAATTATAAATTGAACTTGGATAACCATGAATAAATTCAGTATTATATTTCTTAAATACTTTTAGCAGTGTCAAATAGTCTTTGGTATTAAAAGAATGGTAGGAATTTATTATAAACTCATTCTGGTTAAAATTATATGAATAGATATTGTCAATATTTTTACCTCTTATTGTAATCTTTGTGTGAGTCGGGTTATAGCCTATCTTTTTCCACATGTAATGCATATGTGCCCATTCCCTGGAATAGAAGTTCTTTTCCATATAAAAAGACAAAGGCATTCCAGTGGTACCGCCCGTATTAAATTGTTTAAATCCATATTTTATAATGGTTCGATCACTAATGGGAATTTCCCTAAGTAATGCCTTATTCGATATTGGGAAATCAGATATTTCATTCAGTTCTTTAACTTCCCTAAGACTTGTATTAGCCTTTTTTAAGAGTTGATTGTAAAACCTGTTATTTAATTTAAAATGATTAAATATTTTGTTGAAATTTTTAATAATGTATATTTTTTTGGTTTCGTCATTGGCGTTAATTAATCTGTCAGCTAATTTGAAATAATTTTCATAATCATTCCCCAACCTCATTTTGAATGGTAACAGGTTAAATATAACTCCTGCACCCGGAGGTATCTTTTCTGCAAGATTTTTCAACTTAATTTTAATACTCATATTTTGAAATATTGAACTTTAGAAAAGGATGTTTTGTAATAAAAAAGTCTTATGAAATATTTGATAAATGTTTATAACTCAATTCTAAACATAAAAATGTCCACAATTTAGTCGAATAATCAATATTTTGATTTACATGTAAATTAAAACACTTTTCAATAACCTTAATATCAATGAAATCCTTTTGAACTGAATCATAAATCGAATGGGATAAAAGATCTTTCAATTCATTAGAAATCCATTTATTAATAGGTAAATCAAATCCGACTTTTTTCCTGTATAATATATCCGGATCAAGATATTTTGATGCCAGTTTTTTAATTAAATATTTGGGAACTCCCCCTTTCATAAATAAATCATTGCTGATCCCTGAAGAATAATCAACTAATTGATGAGCTAAAAATGGAACACGTAACTCAATTGATGTACCCATTGTTGACCTGTCAGAACGGATTAATAAATCATTTGGCAGTCTGTCCTTAATATCCAAATCCATGGCCTGTTTTATATCGAATGCTTTTATCGGGATATTATTATTAAAATCTGGCAATAATTGGTTTAATATTTGAGGTTCGAAAATCATTGCCGTACCATAAAAAGCCGGAGAATTAAATGAATTAAAAAGAAAGTTGTATTTTTTTGAATTATTTTTAAATAATGCAATTAAATTATTTGAAAAGGGCATGTGCTTACCAATTGAATTATATATTTTTTGGGACCAGTTAAAGTATTTATACGAATTATAACCACCAAAAAGCTCATCACTTCCCTCCCCTGCAAGAAGAGCTCTGTAATTCAGACTATTAGCATATTGAGATAGTTTAAACAATAACAAAGCTGAAGGATCGGCAACTATATCATCCTGAATTGTGATCCATTCATTAACACTATCCAGAAAATCATTGGCATCAACTTTAATTTCGTTATAGTTTATATTATACTTGTCACAAACTCTTTTTGCATATTTTGATTCATCAAATTTGTCGTCGTAAAAAGAAACTGTAAAAGCGTTCAGATTACTGGTTTGTTTTGATGTAAGGGCAGCCACCAGAGAAGAGTCAACTCCACCGCTTAAAAACAGACCAACAGGCACATCTGCCACTAACCTGTTCCTTATTGAATCGACAAGTAATTGTTCTATAGTATCAATAACTTCCCCTTCATTAGTATAGAGCTCGCTGATACATTGTCTTTCCCACCATTTGTTTATCTTTAAAATTCCGGATGATTTTATGTCAAATTCAAGGTAAGAAGCAGCAGGAAGTTCAAAGATATCATCGAAAATAGTATAAGGAGCCTTAAAAGCCCGATTAAGATAGTAATGCCATAACTCTTTATAGTTTAATACCTTTTCAGAAAAAATAGTCAAAGGTATAATTGTTGATGCGAAAGCAAAAACCTCCTCATTATTAATATAATACACGGGTTTAATTCCAATTCTATCACGGCCTAGTGTCAATAACTGCTTTTTCTTGTTATAATATCCAAACCCAAACATTGAATTGGTCCTGGTTAAAAAATTAATATAATCGTTGTTAAGACCTTTTAATAAGACTTCAGTATCTGATTTTCTTCTGTAAATTTCATGTGAATATTTAAGATCTTTATAATTATATATTTCTCCATTATAGGTAATAACTCCATTCTCATCATCCATGGGTTGCCTGGCATTACCTAAATCAATAATAGAAAGCATATTGTGGAAAAAGAACATATTCGGCAAAACCTCAAACACATTAAATTCATCGGGGCCTCTTTTATCCTGGCTTTCCTTTACTAGCCTTTCAAACTTTTTCAATAGTCCGATATTTATATCTTTCTTGAAATAGATACCTGCAATTCCACACATTACCTGATTTTTATATATTTCTCTAAAGTGTATTACCCATCCCCATAATTAAACTTCAATTTTTCCAAAGATATTAAAAATACGCTCCCTGACTTTTTCAACGGTATATTTCTCCAATGCAGTAGAATGATTTTCCTTAGCAATTTTCTTATACAATTCTTCATCTAAAGCAAGAATAGAAAGAAAATCAGCAAAGACCGATGGATTAAAACTTTCAGACAGATACCCGTTTATTTTTTGATGAACCACCTCCGGAATTCCACCTGTTACTCTTGAAATAATTGGCATGCCATAAAGCATTCCTTCAAGTATAACATTTGGTAATCCTTCCGTAAAACTTGGGAATATCATTACATGAGATTCAAGAAGAACTTTCCTTTTATTTTCGCCACTAACATGTCCCAGAAATTTGATATTTGGAATTTCATTTCCTTCAACATAAGCTTTTACAGCAGGTAAATCAAGACCATCTCCGGCAATAATCAAAGAAGACCTTCTTTGAGGAAACTTGTTTAAAAATTCTTTGAATGCATCAATAGCAATGTATATCCCTTTTTCTTTTTCAATCCGCGACAGAAATAGAAAATTTATTTCTGTCTTATAAGTTAGATACTTATTCTTTAAGTCGAGATCCTTTATATAACTTGAATCTGCTACCATTGTTTCTATAAAAAATTCTGTTTCAGGCGGTACCCCAAGACTGATCAGTTTCTGTTTAAAAATGTCTCCTAAAACCAAATATTTACCCGCTTTTGCATAGCTGATTCGAAAAAGGAAAGATTTGAATTTGCTCCTTTTGATCTTTTCTTCATATGGCTCAAACCACCCATGGAAAAAAACAACCGTTTTCCTGTTTAATATATGGGTAATTATAATGAATATTAAATCTCTATAAAACGATTTCCCTTCATCAAGAGAGGGATTTACAACTACAACTTCGTAACGATCTTTTATTAATTTAAAAATAAACTTACAGTAATTCGTTAATAATCTAATAGCAGTTGCAGAAGCCGATTGTGGCTTTTCTTTATTAATTGTAAAGTAAGTAATGTTACTAATAGCATTTAACCCTAATGTTTTATAGTAATTAGCAACACCTCCTGGAATACTTAAATTAGGAATAAGAATTAATGTTTTAGGTATTTTCGTAATTGGAATGCCAAGAGATTGATCTGTGAAATTCATTTAATTGATTTATTAACGAATGAAGTATTTATTTGAATAATTGTAACTAATAGAATAAAGAGCGAAAGCGGTTTTAAAGAAAAAGTTCTTCCTTCTTTCATCATAATTTTCACTCTACACATTATATATTTAAACAAATTTTGTTAATTTTTCCTTTCATGCGGGGTAAATATATATAGAAGTTTCCCGGTCACCTTCAAAATGATAAAAGCCATTAATACCATCCATAAATAGTATTATTAAACAAAGGCTGAAAATCTTATATTTTTAGACCCCACAAATTATATTCTTCTACTACGTCTTCAAACGAATACTTAGATGCTGTCGATTTTAAATGCGTTTTTAAGTCGATGGAAGAAAACCTACACTTAACAGGCTTACAAGGGTGACCTACGCTAACTGAAAATGGAGGTAACCTTCTTATAACAACAGATCCTGCTCCAACTACAGCACCTTCTCCAATTATAACACCTTTAAGAATGAGTACTCGTGAACCAATCCAAACATCATCTTCAATAATAACTGGTTTATTAATTCCTCCCTCGTGTACATCTTTCATAAGTTTACCAACTTCTGTAATATTATGATCTCCACCTAAAATCATAACCTCTGGACCAAACATAACATTACTGCCGATTTTAACGGGAACAACAGTGTTAATAGTTGTTCTATTTCCAAAAAAAACATTTTCACCAATTTCAATGAATCGTGGATCTGTCAAAATAGAATCAGGACTACATCTGAAGTTTCTCCCAACTTTTACTAATGACCTTTTAATTAAAAATACCTTTAAAGGCCAACAAAAATTAGGCATGGTTCTTAGAATCCATTGTAGAGCCTTAGGAGTGATTGAATTAAACATTATTTATTTTAATATGTATGTTAGATGAGCTGTTGCAAAAATACTCTTTTTGTGAACAAAATAACCAAATATGAGAATAAAAAGACTGAATAAGATAGAAGTCACCTTCTATTTAATCTTTCACATTAAAATCACATAACCTACTGAATATTAAAAACACACTAATTATTGTTTTTTTTGATAAAAGATATAATGTCTTTTGTTCTCTGAATATATCCAAAACATTTTGTCGCAGTTTCCTTCCCCTTTTTAGCAACAATTAATGCCTTGTCGTAATTATCAAAAATAAAGGCTATTTTTTCTGCAATAGCTTTAGAATTATTTGGTTCTACAATAAAAAGATCCTCATTATCTTTAAAATATTGCTCTATATCACTCACCCGAGTTGCAATAATTGGTCTCCCTGTCATGCAGTATTCTCCTAACTTCCAAGGAAAACCATGATTGGCATAAGGGCTATTAGTGCGACAAACAAATAAAACATCAGCCATGTAGTTGTAACTTAGAAGCTCTTCTGAATTAACAAATCCAACAAGTTGGATTTGTTCTTTTAGAGAGCATTTATTTATATATTCCGTAATCTTGTTCATTATTAGCTCATTATCGTTTTTGCCAGTCATTACAAAAAGCGTATCAGGATATTTTTTTACTATTTCATTAATTGCATCTATCAGATAATATACCCCATCTTTTTCTCCAAAAGAACCACTGTAAACCAATAATCGTTTGCCTTTAACTTTTTCCACCAGCTTACTTTTTATCAGATCAATAGCAGGAGTTTTAATAATTTTAAATGTATCATGAGAGACAAGAATAGGATTGACTAAAATTTTATTTTCAGGAAGATAATTTAGATAATGGGTTTTTAAAAAGGATGAAATAACTATGATCCCTGAAGAAAAGCGGGGTAAATATTTTTCAGATAGTTTTTGACCCTGATAGTTTAAAAAACCAGATATTCCATGATAATCTTCACTTAGTGATGCTTTTTCTACAAACCAAAAATATAAGGGAATTTTATAAAGAACACATATAAAGATAATCGGACTATGTCTAAGAATATCAGGTATACCTCCTAATATTACTGCATCTATTTTTTTCTTCTTTTTTCGTCTGTAAATTAATAAAGCAGTATTTAGAACTCCAGTGAGAACATCAAAGAACCAGAATGATTTTTTGCTATTTCCATGTTTTCTTACAAAACAATAAGGAATTCCGCTGTAATGCCCATATTTTTTTTTGTTTGATGATAGAATTTCACGTTTATTGCCATAGGGAACGATCAAAAATGCATTTTCTCCATTTTCCCGAAGACCTTTTATTGCCAAGCTTGCAAGAGCGCTAGCAGCACCACCAAATGGCAGATCGACTGAATTTATTAATAAAATATTCATCTGGAAACTGAATTATGCATTACATCAGCATCATGATCTCCGGTAAAGATATAACCCGCACCACCCATATCTGTAGCAAGTTGATATACCTCATCAAATTGCCGATCTAAAATATTCTTACATAAAACTGGATCTCTTAAATCTCCAATAATAAAATCATCCGCTCCTGTTTTCGAAAATTCAGGATATTTTAAATCAACACCCCGTACCCAAAAACCTTCTTTTTTTAGTTTTTTTACCAGGTGACTGCCGATGAAACCACCTGCACCACATACTAATGCTAATTTTTTCATAATGAAACCTTTTTGATTAATTACAAAGCATTTATTATATTTCTAATTACTTTACAAGGATTTCCTGCCGCGATAACATTAGCTGGAATATTTCTAGTCACAACACTATTCGCTCCAATTATAGTATTATCTCCAATTGTCACTCCTTTAAGAACAACTGTATTTACACCTAACCATACATTATCTCCAATTATAACATCTTTTGGCTTTCCAGTGCGGGGATCATCAGTGTGCCAATCTGAATCTGTAATCAGGGTATTTGCACCACATCGAACATTATTACCAATTTTTATGTATTTAAAAGCGCCAATAACAGTTCCGCTGAATCCACAGTTTGCACCTATTTCTATCACCGCTTCCGCAGTAATTGTTGAAAAAGAGCAAGGACGATCTATTCCTATCAGGTTGGAATTTACTCTGGAAAGTAATTTGCAATTTTTTCCAATTTTAATAACTGATCCGGGGTAGCGTTTAAAGTAGCACTTACCATCAAATCTTGTATTAACACCCAAATTGATACCCCACCATAATGCATTTAACTTATTTTTTTCCCCTAGAAAAAAATGGATTCTTCTAATAAGTTCATCCGAGGAATGAGATAAATTTCTAAATTTCATATTCTTACTTGGTTAACATTACAAAATAATAATGTTTAAAATTTGCTAATAGAAATGCATAATTATGCATTGAACATGTCATCAAATATTCAGGAGTTGGACTGTAAAATAAATTTGTAGGTATCAATTACAGCAGATACAATTTTATGAGGATCATGTTGAATTAATGCAAGCTCACGTGCATTATTTCCTAATTTTTGCAATTCTTCTTTCTTAAAAGCTTTTCCTAGTTGATCCTTATCAATTTGTATTAGCCCCTTAAAAATCTTTCAAAACCAATAATAATAAATTTAATTTATTGAATGTAATATATGAATGTGATACAGACTTAATAACTAATATTTTCGTTAAGTTGAATTCAGCTTCTGTTATTTAAATAGATGTTTGTTTGAGATTGAAATTCATTCCAGATTTCCTCATCATTTTTATTCCGGATACTTTTTGTGTAACATATTCCAACACTTATCCATACTAAAATATATAATATCGAAAGGCTTGGCGTAGATACTACAAACATATTTATTAATTGAAATAAAATAACAACACCACATGCCTTAGAAAACTGATTAGAAGATTTAAAAATACCATTAAAAGCAGCCGGTAATAAGACTAAAATGAATAAAATGATGTGAATTACACCACCGGATAACATTAATTGTAAATATCCATTTTCAGCATTATTCCTATAAGTTTCAGCATTAAAAACAACTCTCGATTCTTGCTCATCCTCAGGTTCAACAGAATCCATCGGATGATAATATTTACCATTCAACCCCTTTCCAAAATATATGAAATCACTCATTTCTTTCAAAAAATCTGGATATAGGGCACTCCTAGTATCTTCTAAAATTCGTTCATCCATTCTCCGCATTAAAGTTTTAGTAAATGAGGAAAAATTTAATGTAATAAATACTCCAATACCTAAAAGATAAGGTAATAATGTTAATAATAATGCTGGAGATTTGCTCTTTATATTAAAAATATAGGATACAATAATAAATTCTAGTAAAACACTAAAGCAACTTCTTCTTGCCAAATAAATTGTCGAAAGTGTTGCAATGGAAACTATTAAAAAAGAAATATTTATTTTTCTGTTGTTTAAATAGGTTGCATTAAGTAACAGAAAACCACAACCTGGTACAAACGCGTTTATAATAGTTTCAGCAGAAATTCTATATAATAATAATGAAGGGAAGGCTAAAATTAAAAATATAAAAAATAAGCCCGAATAGAAAAAACATTTCAATAAAAAAAAAAGCGATGAAAACCGTTTATCAAAGAAAACAAAAAAAGGAATTAAAAAAGGCCAAAAAATAATATCCTCTCGTAAATATGTTGTTAGGTCAACTGAAGAAAATGACCAACCACGAATAACTATTATAATTTCATAAAGTATAAATAAATAAAATATATATTTAAAATACTGACTCTCAATTTTAAAATCTATTAGAAGATTTAAAGAGGAGGATATAAAGATAATTAATAAGATTATCCATATAAATGCAAATGATGTTCCCCTATTCCATGAATTTAGTGTATATAATAATGCTACTGTTTGAAGAAGCGCAACAGATGTAATTAGAAGTACTAAAGCTTTACTTTTTTTCCCCATTTATTAAATATGTATTCTTTATCTCTATTATTCTACTTTATTAAAATGAAATTTTTCATTTTAAAATGAGATAAATGATTGAAAATATTTTGTCTTATTTGCTTATCTGAAATAAAATTATATCCATCTTAATAATTTGATTGTTAGAACAATATAAAGTATAAAAATTGAGGTTATTATTATTCTTTAGTCCCATATAAATTTACAAACTCCTTCGGATTATGAAAAGTAAGATTATTACCTTTATGCCTAAAACAAGTTTTATCTCGCCATAAATATCTGCCAATAGTTTAATAACTTTATAATAAAATCTATATTTAATTGAAATTCCATGAAGACATCCGACAATCCCATATGGTTGTACTCTTTATTTACAATAGCTCTGGAAGTGATTTTAGCACCCTCTCCTAGTTTGACACATCCAAGAATAATTTCATCTTACTGGTTAAATTAATACATGTACCAATGTAACAATATTTACCAATTTTTGTATATTATAAATACAAGTTGAAATTTTAATAAAAATAATCTCCAATTCAAAAATTCAAAAATGTTAAATTTTCACCAATATAAACGCTAAAACCCTTTCAGAATTTTTAATTTTAATTTCTAACCCAAACCTTTTCCGTTGAACCGTCGAAAAAATTGAATAAGCGTAATTTCATAGTACATTATTTTAATGGAATACTTTTCATACTTTACTTATTCCATATTCCATTTGCTCTATTATTAATAATTTTTTTTGCTTGAATAGCATAAATGATTCCCATTATAATAAAAATGACAGTATTTGAATAAGTTATACCTGCTAATCCTATTCTTTTTCCTAAAAATATAGCAATTGGTATATTTAAAATACTAAATACTATTACTAAATATAGTTGTATATGAATTTTACCTATTCCATTTAAAAAATGTATATAAATTGCTTGCCAAGAATTTACTATTACATAAAAGCTTAACGCAACTGAAAGTGAAAATGGAACTTCAATACTTTCACCTATCCACAATTTAAAGATAAAAGTAGATGTAAATAATAATAAAATTGTGAGCAGAATCAGCAAGTACCAAACTTTTTTCACTTTTTTAAATGTAATTATTATCCATTGAAAATCTGAACTTGTATAGGCATCAGTAAAAGCGCTCCATAAAGGGGTAATTATTATAAAGAAAAACATAATTAATACTGAGAAAAGCTTATATGCAATATTAAATGTAGTAACCTCTTTTGGGCCGAATAATTGGGTAACGACGATATTATCGGTTTGATAAAATACAACAGCTCCGATTTGTATAATAAAAAATTTTATCCCAAGACTCATAAGGTTTCGTGCATAACTGAACTTAACGTATTTGATAGCAGGTGAATAGTTTCGATACTGAAATTTGAAAAACCATATACTAGAAAAGGCAAGTACTAAAATAGGTGTGATACCAAGTGCGCTCGCCAAATAAATCAAATTACCAGAAGTTGTTTTTGTAAGAACAAAGATTATTAATAATGAAAATACACTACCAAGAAGGTTTAAAAGAGAGGCCTTGGCTGGCTCTTGTTTCGCAGTCATAACTGTGGTAATCAATTGCAAGACAAATTGCAAACAAAAAAAGACAAAAACGATTAAAGCCAATATGGATAACTCACCGGCCATATCAGACGAAGTGTTCAATATTTTAGTCCAGTTAATGAAAGGATTAATCAAGAAAAAAGCCAACAAAACTAATATAATCAAAATACTTAATATTGCATAAGTAGTACTAACATAAATTCTTGCAATTTCATGTTGTCCTTTAGCAATACACTCGGCAAATTTATTCTTCAATCCGTTGCCAAAGCCGATATCGAAAAAGCTAAACCAGGCAATAATAGAACTCAATGTAATCCATATGCCATACCGTGTTGGATTTACATAATTTAAAGTCATGGGCACTAAAAGTAAACTTACTGCTATACTTCCTCCTTTTATTATGATAAGAGCTAAAATATTCTTCTTTGCTTTTACACTTCGTTCATGGCCTTTGTTAATTAAACCTGAAATACTGATAAACTTTGACTTTAGATAACTCATGTAAACTAATTTTCTTTGTAAGAATTGAGTCTGTATCTTATCGCCCGAACATGCTTTCGCCCCGTCAGTCCTGAGGAACAAAAGGAGAAAGAAGAAAGGCGTAGAGCGGTGAGCGGTGAGCGTAGAGATTTGAGTGATGAGTGATGAGTGATGAGTGGTGAGCCTAGAGATTTGAGATTTGAGAAAGTTGAGAGAGCGTTTCGCGTTTCAGTACTACCCAGAACCCAAGACCCTGGACCAAGCTTTCCGATTGCCTCCCGGACATGCTTTCGCCCCGTCAGTCACACCGAAGCAGACCAACAAAACATACCTATTTCCGGCTTTTTTAAGAGCTGTACATTATTTATTCAATCTTTCAGATTTATTCTTTTTTTCTAAAACATACTGAGAAAAAGAGTTGAATAGAATGTTAAGCTCAGCCTTTACAAAATACAGACTTCTAAGTTAAAAATTTCGTGCAATAAACGTTTTTTATTTGACTAACTGCCAGAATTCATCCATAAATAGTACTATTTTAGAATTATAACATTTTTCTTGATTTTGATTTACCCTTAATATTTTAAATGATCTGTCAGGAGAAACGGTATGATTGGTTAAAAGAGTTATAAGATTTCCTGATTTTCAAAGCATCCTCATAAATTGAATTCTCCAGAAGTATGTTAATTATGTTAACTTCAAAGTCTTTGAGATATATTCTTGTGGAGTACAGTTTTGATTTGCAAAACGGGAACGAGGGATCCTTCCTGCCTAAAAATTAACTCTCACCAAAACATCAAAAAGCCACATTCCCCCGGTTTTATCAAATTGAGTTTGCCTTGCCCAGTTCATTATCTTTTTTTTCAATTTATGTACTGCAAATTTCCTTAAGTTTCGTCTCGTTAATCAAAAGGCAAGTACTAACAAGATAAAATTTAGAAAATTGATATTTCAATATCTAAACAACACCCATAACTTTATGAGAGTAGAGCTATTGAAAAAAAAAATCATAATTTAATGATTTAAAAATACATAAAAAGATCACACTTGTTATAAAAATTTGATTAACGATATGCTTTCTCAGATAAATATTTGTTTTTGAGTGTTTTTAAGGGAATGAAACATAAAAAAATATTAACTTTATGTAAAAATAAAAATAGCCGTTACAAATGGTATGTTTGACAGAGAAAATAGCTTGTTAATCAAAAAATTGTAGCTATGAAAAAAATACTAATAATATTATTATTATCAATAAGTTTATTGGCAAAAGCTACTACTTATTACATTGATCCTAATGGAAATGATATAACAGGCAATGGAACAATCAGTTCTCCCTGGAAATCTCTTTACAGGGCTTGTGAGGTTGCCAGATTTCTGGGAAATGTTATTCATGTAAACTCTGGAATATACATTGAAACCAAAACATCTTTACTTGCAGTGGGAGTGAGTATTGAAGGGGAAGGAGTAACCTCAATTATAACGTCAACCATATTAACTAATGAATGGACACCGATTATTACACTTAGTTCTGTTTCTATTACTGATGGCAATCAGAGTATTAGTTATTTAAAATTTGATGGAGGTTCATTGATTGCAGCGCAGGCAATCTGGATTGAAAGAAGAAATAATGTAAAAATACACCATTGTACATTTAGCGACTTTAATTATTGTGCAGTATATTGGGTTGGTGATGGTAATTATGTTAGCCCTCCAAAACAATATGTAACAGGAAGTGAATTTTATAATAATATAGTGACTAATTGTGCCTATATGGAGGCAGATGATTCCGATTCTGGAAGAGGAGCGTTAAATTTTGGTGGTCACGAAGGGATGCTTATATATAATAATAATTTAAGTCAGACTGGAAGGGCACCAGGTACAAATGGTTGGCCAATTAAATTAGCAGGGAATGGAGGTTATATGAGAGGGTTGAAGATATATAATAATACTATTTTCATAGATGATTTAACTCATTGGACTTTTGCTATCGAGGCATTTAATACTTACGGATTAGAGATGTATGGTAATACAATGACTGGCAGTATTGATTTGGTTAATGTTTCAAAAGGAACATACGAATACGGAGCATATATTCATGATAATACTATTGGGCCAGAAATGCCATCTGCTGGCTATTTTGGCGTTGACTTTGAATTGAGTATGTCAGATATAATAATAAAGTATAATAGATTCAGGAATTGTGAAAATTCAATAATTCACGCTCCTCGTTCCGGGGACATAGTAACTGATTATGAGATAAGTTATAATATTTTTGAGAATATTAGTGGGACAAATGCAGCAGGTATCTGTTTCTGGCCGGGAGATAATGGGTATACAGTGAGTAATTTTAATATTTATAATAATATTTTTTATGGAGATATTGATAATCCATTAACTACTTATGGGATTTGGTTTTCTGGTTTTGAAACAGCAACGAACGTAAATGTTATAAATAATATTTTTAAAAATATTCCTTCCTATTGGTTATATTCCGATCATGCAGCAGATATTGATAATTTAAATATTAAAAACAACATACTATATAATAACGGAAATAGTAATGCAATTAAATTTATAGGTACTCCAAAAAATTATACCAATTTCGGGAATATTATAGATGATCCGGTTTTTTATTCTTCTTCTAATTACCATTTACAAGCTTCTTCTCCTGCAATTGATGCCGGATTACCAATTGATGGAATAACAGAAGATTTTGAAGGGATACCATTAGGTAATTCTCCTAATATTGGTTGTTTTGAGACTATTGCAGAGTTGGCTAATCCAGCTTATGTCAGTTCTGTTATAAAAAATGCTTCTCCTTCTATACTGGAAATAACATACGATATGACACTGGATAGAATAGTACCCGGTACTACCGCTTTTGAAGTTAAGGTTAATTCGGTGATAAGAAATATTAGTTCCGTTATTATTGCCAGTGGTAAAGTGCAATTAACATTAGAAACTCCAGTCTTTTCTGATGATATTGTCACCATTTCCTATAATATACCTGCCAGTGATCCATTACAATCAGTTATAGGGAAGAAGGCTACCATTATTAGTGATGAATTTGTAATTAATAAAGTGAAGACTAAAAATAGTCAACCTCTAATAAAGATAAATATTTATCCTAATCCCGCTCAGGATTTTTTTAATATTTCAATTGAGGATCCGATTCTGGCACCTGTTATAATCAGGCTCATTGATTTTTCGGGAAGGATTGTTTTCGAAGATTCGTTTGAGCCAGGAATTGACAATATTCAAATCCCCAACAATCTTGTACCTGGTGTTTATATTGTTAAATTGAGATCAGGCAGCTTAACCCTGGATGCTCAAAAACTGATAATTAACAGGCCATAGTTATAATGAAATTTGTTAAAAAGCCCGGATAGTCCGTACATAAAGTGAACTAAAGTTTGGAGTGCCTAGGGTACTTAGAGATTAGAGATTTGAGATTTGAGATTTGAGATTTGAGATTTGAGATTTGAGATTTGAGATTTGAGATTTGAGATTTGAGAAAGTTGAGAGAGCGTTTAGTCAAGACAAAAGACAAAAGTAAAAAGTTGAGGAACGCAGTGACGAAATCCCGCTTAGGCGGGGACAAAAGTGAAGAGTGAAAAGTCAATAGCCTGGAGAGTTGAGCGCAGAGCGTGGAGCCAAGGAGCGATAGCGACGAAGTTCCGCGAAGCGGAAGGTGAGCGTACAGATGTGAGATGTGAGAGGTAATCGGTTAGGGTTTCAGAGCCTTCGGCTGTTTCAGAGTTTGTTCTACTTTGTCCAGTTTTCTATTCTCAAACCAGCTATTCTCTCGAATTCTCTCACATTATTAGTAACTAAAATTACATCAAGACTCTTTGCATGAGAAGCAATTAGTATATCCAAAGGTCCAATTGGAAGCCCTTTTTTCTATAATTCCGCACGAATTTTTCCGTATTCAACAGTTGCTTCATAACCATAATCAATAATCTCAATTGGAGTCAGGAATTTCTCCAATGCTTCTCTGTTTTTCTCAGAGTTTGAACTTTTCTCGATGCCGTATTGCAATTCTGCCAATGTTATTGAAGAAATCCCAACATCACCAATAGTCAGGTTTTTGAATTTCTCAAAAACTTCAGTAGGTTTTTTCTTGATGATGTATATGCAGATATTCGTGTCAAGCAAGTATTCCATTAGTCGAATGAATCTCTTTGTTGTTGAATTGGTTGGTTTCTTTCGTCCATAAAATCTGACGTGAATGAGTCTGTACTTACAAACAAGTTGTGCCAAGGGCTATGGAATAACATAAAGGGTATTACCAACTTTTTTTAGGTAAACTTTGTCATCGTTTATCCTCATTTTCTTCGGAATCCTGATGGCTTGCGCTCCTTTATTGTTTTTAATTTCAATTGTTTCGATTCCCATGTTCAAAGTAATTTAGAATTCAAAGTTAATTAAAATACTTCTGATTGTACTTTTTCAAAATAAGTATAAGTATCATCAGGGTTATAGATTTTCCCAACATAACAACATAACTTAATGGCGTTATGGCGTTATGGCGTTATGGCGGTGAGCGTAGAGATTTGAGATTTGAGATTTGAGATTTGAGAAAGTTGAGAGAGCGTTTAGTCAAGACAAAAGACAAAAGTAAAAAGACAAAAGTGTGAAGAAGCGTGGAGCCAAGGAGCGATAGCGACGAAGTTCCGCGAAGCGGAAGGTGAGCGTAGAGCGTAGAGCGGTGAGTTATGAGCAGGAACTTAAGACAAAAGACAAAAGTCACAAGTCGAAGCGAAGCGAAGCGAAGATCCCGCTTCGGCGGGGACAAAAGTTAAAACCAGGATTGAAGATAATTGTTTAGTGTGGTCCGTCATCTGACGAATTACTGGCAATAGGTTTGTTATGGGAATCGATGATAAATTTTATCGCGGGTATCGAAAGCTGCAAAAACAATTATTTGATCTTCCAAATAAAATCCAATCCTGTATTTTCCTTTTCGATAGCGGAATGCTGATGGGTGTCCTTTTATTCAACTTTCACTCCTTTATAATTTGGTGGATAGTATCCAATACTTTTTGTCGGCTTACCCTAGTCGTTTTTTTATTTTTCTCCATGGCTTGAAAAAGGCGTTCATCAGCATCGCTCTCAATGGTAGCTGCTTTTGCTCCGAGCCTTTCTGCAAGTTCAAGAAAAAAATTGAGTTCGGCTTTATCTTTGGGCTTGATAATTAAGGTTTCCATATTTTACAGTTTTTACAAAGTTTGAGCGGTGAACGTAGAGCGTAAACGTAGAGCGTTGAGCGTAGAGCGTAACAACTTTTCTGAATGGTTATGGTTTGCTTCGGCCGGCTGCGCCGTCCTACTAATGGATTACACGGATTAAGACGGATTTATTCCTTAAGATTCAATCGGAGAATGCTGGTATTTTACAAAACCGAATACCTCTATGGTTTTATTATTGATTCTAAATACGATTGCATAACCTTTGAATATTAGATCCCGGATATTCTGATCGTTAAAATAGATCGATTTTCTGTGTTTAAAAGGATTTGAAGGTATTGCCTTAATCAGCTTTAATAAATCATTTTTGAATCTTCGCGCATTAGCAGGATTATCCAGCGCAATATAATCAAGCTGTTTTTCCAATCTGTAGACAAAAGTGTCTTTAAAGATGATCTTCATGCTTCCTGATCAGGTTTTCCAATTTTTGTTCTGTTTCATTTACAGTCAGAAAGTTAGCCTTATCAGATAGGATCTCATCTAATTCTATTTCAAGGTGTTTTTTTGTTTCAGTGAAGTTAGGCTCCTCTATTACTATTTCAAGTTCGTCTTTGGTGAATTTACCCAAAAGCCAGATAAGCTTATCGTAAACTCTATCGTCAATTTTTAATTTGATAGTATGCATTGATTTTGATTATTTGTGTCGATTAAAGTTCAACTTTAAGGCTTTCTCTTCCCGTTTGAGTAGATTGACGATCCTGGACATGATATTGATTTTGTCGTTATAGTCCAGTTTTTCTATTTCGTTGAGGATCTGGTTTATGTTTATAGTGCTGTCCATAACAAAAGATATTTTGAACAAAGTTATGAAATTTTAATGATTGAATGACTGTTATCTGCGAATTAAAGTGCCTGGAGTACTTAGAGTTTAGAGTGGTGAGCGTGGTCAATGGATTAAGACAAAAGACAAAAGTAAAAAGACAAAAGTAAAAACCGGGATTGAAGAGTTTGATTATCTCAAAAAGTCACATAAAGTTTTTTAATTCACTAATCGCATACAAAGGTAAATTGATGAGACAATCTTGTTTGCGAAAATC
>Ga0209226_10000349_pt1 | contig 27669 bp, 24 predicted proteins | sample BarGraNGADG00212_2_FD_184497 | JGI IMG/M metagenome (GOLD analysis project Ga0209226, IMG submission 184497) | Arctic peat soil microbial communities from Barrow, Alaska, USA - Barrow Graham LP Ref core NGADG0011-212 (SPAdes) (version 2) | ecosystem: Environmental > Terrestrial > Soil >...
TTTCGAAGAGTGCATAAAGATTAATCCGAAAAGTGATGCCTCGTATTTTCAAATGGCTCAAATTGTAATTGCTAATGGTGACATAAAAAGCGGGAAACATTTTGCAACTAAGGCATTATCAATGGCTCAACAAAATATTTGGTACCTTACAATGCTGGCCGGATTATACTATCAGGAAAAGAATCTTGATAGTGCCATAATTTATTATGAAAAAGCAGTTAAATATTTTCCTGAGAAAGAAAATCTTCAACTTACACTGGGAAACCTGTACTCTGGAAATAAAAATTATGAAGAAGCAAATTTGATTTTTGATTCTTTAGATAAGAAATATGGAGTAAATGAAACCTCGACAATATCATCAATTAAGAACCTTATGGCAGGAGGTAAGTATGATGATGCAATGGTTAAAATATCAGCCCTGCTAAAAGAATATCCGGAGGAAGTATTATTCAACGGACTGCTTGCAGACATCTACCGTGGAAAGGGAGATAATCAGAAAGCACTGGAAGTGTACAATCAGCTCCTGGAAAGAAATCCTGACAATCCTCAGATACAACTTTCACTTATTGACTTACTACTTGCTGAAAAAAGTTATAATGATTTATTTATGCTATTAAATACTGTAATGCTTAATAGTAAAGTTGACCGTGAAGATAAAATTTCATTGCTTGCCAGACTTATAGAAATACCGGAACTTAATAAAGAAGGGGGAGACAAATTAATAATCGCGATGATGGTTTTAGAGGCAAATTATAAAAGTGATAATATAATACCACTCCTTCGGCCGGAATTGATGATTAAACAAAACAAACTGATCGATGCATCAGTCAGACTGAATGAGATCATTCAAGAGAATCCGGACAATTATTATGCGTGGGAAAAGTTGCTTGTAGTATATACCCAGTTGAAAGATTATGAAAAACTATTAGAAAAAGGAGAAGAGTGTGCTACCAGGTTTAACAGGTCTTTTCCTGCAAAAATTTTGTATGCAAACGGAGCGCTTGAAAGTGGCAAATATTCAATAGCACTTGATGAATTGAAAAAGGCTGAAATTCTAGCCGTGGATAATAAGGAATTTATTGTTCAGGTACTTACCATGAGAGCAGATATTTATTACAGAATGAAAGATTATCTGAAGGCATTTGAGACATTTGAAAAAGCACTGAAAACCGATAATGAGGACCTGACGGTTATTAATAATTATGCATATTACCTTGCTGAGCAAAATACAAACCTTAAGGAAGCAGAAGAGATGGCAAAAAGGGTCATTGAAAAAGAAAAAGGGAATAATACATTTCTTGATACTTATGGATGGGTTCTATATAAAAGAGGAAAGCTAAATGAAGCTGCCAGAGTTATGGAGTCAATAATCAGTAGCGGGGATAAGCCTGACGCTGTATGGTATGAACATTATGGATATATATTGAAAAAGCAGAAAAAGTGCACAAAAGCGGTGGATAATTGGAATATTGCACTGAAATTAGATAGCACAAAAACTGATTTGATAAAAGAAATTGAAAATTGTGGAAAATAGTTGTCATAGTAATTCTGGGATTTTTTAGTGCTGGTTGTTCTGTAATAAGAAACACGAGTAACAGAAACTTAGAGATTTCAAAAGAGTTTTTGTCAGAGAATATTTTAGAAAGTGTTAAAAATCAGAATATTACAAACGATAATTTTTTTATTCAGAAAGCCGAAATTGAAATCATAACTCAAAATAGCAAGGAGAGGCTAATAGGGAGTGTGAAATTTATTCAACCTGATAAATATCTGATAAGCATAAAAGGAAGGACTGGAATTGAGGGAGCAAGGATATACACCTCGGGAGATACAATACTTATAAACGATAGAATTAATAAGAAAATGTATTCAGTATCATCGTTATTTTTGAAAAGAAAATATGGTCTTTCAACGAATTTTTTACCTTTATTTTTTGGAGATGTCATATTAGAAAAAAATTCAGAAAGAAACAAGGCATCATGTTCCGGAGATAAATTAAACTTTGATTGTGCTGTTCAGGGCATATTTCTAAATTATGAGATAAACTGCAAGAAAGGGAAAACAATTCTTGTTAAACAACATAATAGTGTTGATCTGAAAAGTATCGATATAAAATATAGTAGTTTTATAAAAAGCGGTAATTTATTAATGCCAGAAAACATAGAACTAATAGATTCTCAGAATAATATAAAATTGAAGATTAAAGTAGTAAAAATTCAGCAGCCATGGAACGGGAGAATAGAATTTATCCCGGGAAGGGACTATGAAATAATTGAGCTTTTATGAAGTATTTATATCTGCTAATTATAATTCTTGTATTTGATAATAGTTTATGCGCCCAGACAAAAGCAGAGCTCGAAGAAAAGCGAAAAGCAACTCTTAACGAAATTGTTTACGTGGATAATATGCTTAAATCAACAGCAAAGAAAAAGGCTGAAAGCATGAATGAAATAAAAATAATTGGAAATAAATTGAATTTAAGAGAATCGGTGATCAGAGGAATGCGCGAAGAAATAAATCTGCTTTCAGAAAGAATTGATCTGAATACTGTAGCTATAAATATGATGGAAAGCGATTTGGTTGGTTTAAAGAATGATTATGCCAGAGCAATTCTTAATTCATATAAAGCTAAAAAGGAAAATCCTGAATTAGTATATATTTTGTCAGCAAAAGATTTCAATCAGGGCTATAAAAGGCTCAAATATCTTCAACAGGTAACAAAGTTCCGGCGGAGGGAATCGGAGATAATAATGGAATTAAAGGATCAAGTTCAAACAACAAAGGATAGATTACAGAATGATTTATCATGGCTTTCAGATTTAAAATCTAAAGAAGAACAGCAAAAAGGCTTGTTACAGTCTGAACAAGAGAGAAAACAACAAATGGTCAAATCGCTAAGTAGTAAGGAGAGAAAGCTTCAAAAGGAACTCAAAGAAAAGAAGCATATTGCTGACAGAATTGAGAAGGAAATTGCACGTCTTGTTGAAGAAGAGAGGAAAAAAGTTATAAAATCAGATAAGACCCCTGAACAAAAACTGATTGGAGAAAATTTTGCAGAAAATAGAGGGAAATTACCGTGGCCGGTAGAAAAGGGAATTATCACAAGCCAGTTTGGAATTCAGAAACACCCTGTGTTAAAATATGTTACTGAGAATAATATTGGTATAGAAATCACAAGTCTGGGCAGGACATCGGTAAGAAGTATCTTTAAAGGGGAAGTTGCAAAAGTTTTTTCGGTACAAGGAGCAAATATGATAGTTATTATAAGGCATGGTAAGTATTTATCAGTTTATCAAAATATTGTAGATTTGAAGGTTAAAACGGGAGACAGAATTGAAACGAAACAGGAGATAGGACTTGTTTATTGCGACAAGGAGAATGGAAACAAATCAATCTTAAAATTTATGATATGTCAGGAAAGGGAATATCTCGATCCTGAAGCCTGGATATCAAAAAACTGAGGAATTGTGTAACAAATATGGTATATTTTAGTATAAGGACTGTCATTTAAGAAATTATGTACAAAAAGATCAAAATAGAATCTTCATCAGAAAATTTACGAGTTGTAGAAAATGCAATTGATGAAACTACTACTATTCTTGGAATTTCGCAGGACAGTTACGGAAAAATTCTGGTCTCAACAATGGAGGCTGTGAATAATGCTATATTACATGGTAACCGCTCTGATCCGAAAAAGATTGTAGAAATTGTTATAAGCTATAAAACAAATGAGCTTAAAATAAAAGTTGCTGATGAAGGACCAGGATTCCGGCCGGAGAATATACCGGACCCGACCATTCCGGAAAACATTGAGGCGCTTAACGGAAGAGGAGTGTATCTTATGTCTCACCTGGCTGATAAAATAAAATACAACAAGAAAGGTAATTCAGTCACAATTACTTTTAAAAACATTACCGGTTGAGTTTAAGAATATTTTATGATGAAACGGACTTCAGGCTTAAAGGATGGAGAAAAGCCGTGAAGATACTTAATAAGGTCATCGAGAAAGAAGGAAAAATTTCAGGTGACCTTAGCTTTATAATTACTAATGATGAAAGATTAAGAGAAATAAATATTCAGTTTCTTGAACATGATTACTATACGGATGTTATAACGTTTAATTTTAATAATGGAGATATAATAAACGGAGAAGTATATATCAGCCTTGAGCGAGTAACAGAAAATGCTTCAAACTATAATGTTAGTTTAAAATCAGAAATATTTCGGGTGTTGATCCATGGAGTTTTACACCTTGTTGGATATAATGATTTGGTTGAGAATGATAAGATCAGGATGAGGGAAATGGAAGATCATTGGTTGGGTAGAGCGGAGGCATAGAAACATGGATTTCAGGTACGATATAATAGTTGTAGGGGGAGGGCATGCGGGTTGTGAGGCTGCACATGCTGCTGCAGTAATGGGTGCTAAAACATTGCTTATTACGATGGATATGACTAAACTGGCTCAAATGTCGTGTAATCCGGCTATGGGAGGAATCGCAAAGGGTCAGATCATCAGAGAAATTGACGCAATGGGAGGGATGAGCGGAATAGTTACCGACAGAAGTATGATTCAGTACCGGATGCTGAATAAATCAAAGGGTCCGGCCATGTGGAGTCCAAGGGCGCAATGCGACCGTCAAAAATTCACAACTGAATGGAGGAAGGTATTGGAACAAACAGCCTATCTCTCAATATGGCAGGAAAAGGCAACATCTCTTTTATTAGAGGGAAAGAACGTAGTTGGTGTCGTAACAGATTTTGGAACCAGGTTTTTTTCATCTGCAGTAATTCTGACCAACGGAACATTCCTGAACGGGTTAATGCATGTAGGATTATCAAACATTAAAGGAGGCAGGTCAGGAGATCAGAGCTCTACAGGATTAAGTGAGCAACTTGAAGAAATGGGATTTTCTGTGGAAAGAATGAAAACTGGAACAAGCGCCAGGCTGGACGGAAGAACAATAAACTTCAGTGCTATGACAGAGCAACGCGGCGACGATGAAGGAGAGTCTTTTTCCTATCTGACAGTAAGAAGGAATAATTTGGAACAGAAAAGTTGTTTTATTACTCATACCAATAAGGATGTTCATGAAGAAATAAGAAAAGGGTTGGAATTTAGCCCTCTTTTTACAGGAAGGATCAAAGGCAGAGGACCAAGATACTGCCCTAGCATAGAAGATAAAATCGTCACATTTAAAGACAGGACTTCGCACCAGTTATTTATTGAGCCGGAGGGAGAGGATACAGTGGAATACTATATTAATGGTTTTTCCAGCAGCCTGCCAATGGATGTGCAGTTGAAGGCGCTACGGAAAGTAAAAGGACTGGAGAAAGTAGAAATGTTCAGACCGGGTTATGCAATAGAATATGATTTTTTTCAGCCAACTCAATTAAAGCATACGCTTGAAACAAAGATAATTTCTAACCTCTACTTCGCAGGGCAGATAAACGGAACTACAGGTTATGAGGAAGCTGCTGCACAAGGATTCATAGCTGGAATAAATTCAGTTCTTGGAATAAGAAATGAAGCGCCTTTTATTCTGGGCCGGGAAGAAGCCTATATTGGAGTTTTAATTGACGATCTTGTAACCAAAGGGGTTGACGAACCATATAGAATGTTTACGTCAAGGGCGGAATACAGAATTCTTTTAAGACAGGATAATGCGGATGAAAGGCTCACAAGAAAAGCATTTGAAATTGGCACCGCAATAATTGAAAGAGTAGCACATCTGGAAGAGAAAGAAACATTGATTAGTGAGATTATTGATTTCCTCTCGGAAAAAAGTATAAGTCCGGAAGATATTAATGCTTTTCTCGAAAAAGTTGAAACAAACAAAATTTCCCAGAAAGTTAAAGCTATAACAATTGCCTCGAGGCCCCAGATAAAAATAGAAGAATTGCTTAAAGCAATCAGGGGTGCAGAAAAGTTAAAAGCGGTCAATTCCGAAAGATTCGAGGAAATTGCAGAATCTGCAGAGATTAAAATAAAGTATGAGGGATATATACTGAGAGAAAAAATTGTTGCGGAAAAAATAAAAAGACTGGAAAGTTTAAAGATTCCTGAAGATATTAATTTTAGCGAACTGCTCTCCATTTCTACCGAAGGAAGACAAAAGCTTAATAAAATAAAGCCGGCAAATATTGGACAGGCCGGAAGAATAAGCGGAGTTTCTCCTTCTGACATTAATATTTTATTAATGTATCTGGGAAGATAAGATGTTCCACGTGGAACAATTTTTATAAAATATTAAAAATATTTTTATGAAAGTCTCCGGACAATTGGTTGATATTCATAAGAGGGAAATCTATCCTGCTGTATTAAGCATTCTGGATGGAAAAATATTGAATGTGGAGAAAGTGAAAAAAGCACCGGAAGTTTTTATAATTCCAGGACTTATTGATGCTCATATCCATATTGAAAGTTCGATGATAACTCCTGGTGCATTTTCATTGGCTGCAATAAAGCATGGTACTTGCGGAGTAGTATCAGATCCTCATGAAATAGCAAATGTGCTAGGTATTAAAGGTGTTGAATTTATGATCAATGATGCAAAGAAAGTACCGCTTAAATTTTTTTTCGGAGCTCCGTCCTGTGTTCCTGCAACAAAATTTGAAAGTAATGGCGCCAGATTGAATTCTAAAGAAGTAAGAAAACTGCTGAAGAAGAAAGAAATTAAGTACCTGTCGGAAATGATGAATTTTCCGGGAGTAATTTCTAATGATAAAGAAGTATTAAAAAAACTGGATTGCGCGAAGGAATTGGGAAAACCAATTGATGGACATGCTCCCGGTTTAACAGGAGATTTGCTGAAGAAGTATATAGAAGCGGGGATAACGACCGATCATGAGTGCAGCTCTATTTCAGAGGCTAAAGAGAAAATTTCTTTGGGCATGAAAATTCTGCTAAGGGAAGGCAGTGCTGCAAAGAATCTTAATGCACTGAAAGAACTGTTCAATTCAGATCCCGACATGGTAATGCTCTGCAGCGATGATCTGCATCCTGAGATGCTAAGGGAGGGACACATAAACAAATTAATTGCACGGCTCATCTCGGAAGGATATAATATATTTGATGTGATTCGCAGCGCTACCATAAATCCATCGGAACACTATAATCTTGATGCCGGACTCCTTCGTAAAGGAGATTCTGCAGATTTTATTTTGGTAGATAGTCCTGCAAAGATGAATGTCAGTGAGACCTGGATAAAGGGTAACAAAGTTTTTGCTGATGAAAAGGTTCTGTTTAAATATGAAACAGGTATCCCGGTTAACAACTTTGTTTGTGAGCCTCTGAAAGAACCAGAGGTGCTGGTTTTAAACAGGAATAGGGAAATAAGAATAATTGTCGCCATCGAAGGAGAGCTTTTAACAAGTGAGATTCACCGTTCTTCGCGGACAACTGAATATGTAACTCCCGATATTGACAACGATATCCTGAAAATAGTTGTTAAAGATCGTTACAAAGATTTGGCACCGGCGATTGGATTCATTAAAGGATTTGGTTTAAAATCGGGCGCTTTTGCCAGCTCTATTGCACATGACAGTCACAATATTATATCAATTGGAACGAATGATCTAGATATAGTAAACTCAATTAACGAGATAGTGAGACTAAAAGGAGGACTGGCAGTATCAAACGACGGAATAGTTAAATCACTTCAGCTCAATATTGGAGGAATAATGACCACCAGTACATGCGATGAAATAGCATATGATTATGATTCTCTGAATCAGTTGGTTAGCTCAATGGGTTGCACAATGAAGGCTCCGTTTATGACCTTGTCATTTATGGCACTGCTGGTTATTCCCGACCTGAAAATTGGTGATCGTGGATTATTTGATGTTAAGAAATTCGAACTCGTACCACTGTTTGTTTAATAGGAATTCGTTTATACCATAGACCCCCTCTGTCGCTTCCTTGCCTTCGCGTAGCCGCTTCGGCGAAGCAAGGGCGACATCTCCCCCGATGGGGGAGAAAAAGCGTTTCCAACTGGTGATTTTCTCCCCCCTTGGGGGGAGTGCCCGAAGGGCGAGGGGGTGCATGGAGTAGCAGGAATCGCCTTGGGGGGAGTGCCCGAAGAGCCTGCCCCGCAAAGCGGGGGCGAGGGGGTTCAACGAATCATGACATTCCTTATCTTTGACTTCTTATTTTAGTTATCTCATGGCAGCTGAACTAAAATCTAAATCAATTCTTTCTTTACTTCCTGATAATCCGGGTGTTTACCAGTTTATTGATTCTGACGGAACAGTAATTTATGTGGGGAAAGCTAAAAATCTTAAAAAAAGAGTTACTTCATATTTTTCGAAAAACCAGTCAGGGAAAACCACAGCTCTTCTGAAAAAGACCTTCGATATCAGACACATCGTTGTGGACAATGAATCTGATGCTCTGTTACTTGAGAACAATCTGATTAAGAAGCATCAGCCCAGATATAATATTCTATTAAAAGATGATAAAACATTTCCATGGATATGTATAAAAAATGAACCATTCCCCAGAGTATTCAGTACCAGAAATCCGGTAAGAGACGGTTCCGTTTATTTTGGACCATATACATCAGGGCTGATGGTTAAAACATTAATTAGTTTAATCAGACAATTATATAAGTTAAGAACCTGCACACTTAATCTTACAAAATCAAATATTGCAGCCTCAAAGTTTAAAGTATGTCTGGAATATCACCTTGGCAACTGCAAGGCGCCATGCGTAGCCTTGCAGACAGAAAATGATTACCAGGAAAATATTGACCAGATAAGAAATATTCTTAAAGGGAATATTTCAACAGTCATCGACCATCTGAAAAAAACCATGGCAGAATACTCTGAAGAGCTTCGCTTTGAAGATGCCCAGCTGATTAAGGAGAAGATTGAGATACTCTCAAGGTTCAGAAGCCGGTCGACTGTAGTTAGTAATACTATTAAAAATGTAGATGTTTTCGCTATAACACAGGAGTCGGACAATGCCTATGTGAATTATCTAAAAGTAGTCGAAGGAGCTGTAATACAGGCATATACTATCGAACTAAAAATCAGGGCAGATGAAGAAAAAGAATCTATACTTGATTATGCAATTACCGAAATCAGACAAAGATTTGAGAGCGACTCCCCTGAAATAATAGTACCGTTCAAACCGGAAATTCTTATTGCCAGGGTAAAGTATACAGTTCCCAGGGTAGGAGAAAAACAGAAACTACTTGAACTGGCAGAACGTAATGCAATCTATTACAAACTTGAGCAGAAGAAGAAAAGAATGGAGCATTCCCCGCAGGTACGCACCGGGAAAAACCTGGAAAAATTAAAAAATGATCTTCATATGGCTGATCTGCCCGTACATATAGAGTGTTTCGATAATTCAAACATTATGGGAACCAATCCGGTTGCCGCATGTGTTGTTTTCAGAAATGCCAGACCAAGTAAAAAAGAATACCGGCATTTTAATATTAAGACTGTAACGGGACCTGATGATTTCACATCAATGGAGGAAATAGTTTTCAGGAGATACAGAAGAATGACCGACGAAAATCAAAAACTTCCACAACTTGTTATTATTGACGGGGGGAAAGGACAGCTCTCTTCAGCCATGAAGAGCATCGATAAATTAGGATTACGGGAGAAAATAACTATTGTAGGAATAGCAAAAAAACTTGAGGAAATATATTTTCCCGGAGATAGTATCCCTATATATCTTGATAAAAACTCGATTAGTCTTAAAATTATACAACAGTTAAGAAATGAAGCCCACCGGTTCGGTATAAACTTTCATCGTGACAAACGATCCTCCGACATGGTTAAATCAGATCTTGATAAGATTAAAGGAATCGGACCAAGGGCAAAAGAAATTTTACTGAAACATTTTAAATCAGTCGATGATATAAAGAATGTATCCGCCGGAGATCTTGAAAAAGTAGTTGGCGGTGCAAAAGCCATCATTTTATCTGAATATTTCAGAAAATAGCTCTGGTTTCCACGTGGAACATATTTAGATTAATTTGCATTAAATGCCTCACAATGTGACATATAAATACTATTATCTGATCTCTAAAGTCAATGAGAATTGAATATTTTCAATGACATGATCAATGGGGTATGAATTTTACAGGCGTAATCAGGCAAAATATCTGTAATTCTTGATGCTTTCCTCAATCTCTCTGGAAATCTCAAGCGAACCATGAGTAACCAGACCAGTCATACCTAAATCTTCTGCCGCCCTGACATTTATTTCAATATCGTCAATAAAGAGACTCTCTTGCGGAATAAGATTATATTTTTCAAGAAGAATTTCATAAATCCGGTTATCGGGTTTTGAATATTTTGCATCAGCTGAAATCAATCCTCCGTTGAAATATTTAAAAAAGTAATATCCCGTACGTATCTCTTCAAAAATGTCATTAGGGAAGTTAGAAAGATAGAATAGCTTAAAACCCCGTTTTTTTAATTCAGGAAGAAGTCGGACGTTTAGATCAAGGGGAAACATCAAATCCGTGCGTAAGTTGAAAATATGGGCAATTTCTTCCTTTTTAAGGGACGATCGTGATGCAATAGAATTTATGGCTTCAGAGGTCGTGATTTCCCCATTATCAATCAAACGCCATTCTTTACTGCCAAATATGTCAGTTAGAATAGTTGTCTTGATGTTTTCAGGATAATTGTTCTTATCAAAATATTCTGAAGGCCTGAAACTGATCAGTACATTTCCAAGGTCGAAAATGATGTTCTTTAACATATCATGGATTCTTCATGCTAATTGGTTGTCCGGTTGCTTCAAGCACGTTCCACCACAACTCACTTTCAACATCAATTTTCTTGCGTTTTGCAACCACCATCGGTATCGGCATGAGGGTAAACTGATTATTCCAGAATCCGACAACAAAATCTGTTTTTCCCGAAATAACTGCATGAACTGCATTCTGTGCAAGAAGGTTACAGAATTTACTGTCGTTTGCATTAGCCGGAGAACTTCTGATAATATAGCTTGGATCAATATACTTAATAGAGTGAGGAAAGCCCTTGTGTTTAAACTCTTCTGAGATTTTCTCTTTCAGGTAAACACCAATATCCTGGTGTTTTATGTTACCGGAGGCATCTTTATCTTTACCTTTCGTTTCGAAAAAATCCTGTCCTGCTCCTTCTGCCACAACGATTACAGAATGCTGTCTTTCTTCGAGTCGTTTTTTCAGGACCCGGAGAAAGCCTCGCTGGCCATAAAGGTCAAATGTTATTTCAGGTATAAGAACGAAATTGACTTCCTGAATTGCAAGGGCTGCGCTGGCCGCAATGAAGCCGGAATCGCGTCCCATTAATTTGACCAGAGCTATGCCATTAAAGGCGCCTGATGCTTCGTTATGAGCATTTTTGATTATGTCGTTGGCAATAGAAAACGCTGTTTCGAATCCAAACGATTTTTGAATCAGGTCAATATCATTATCAATTGTTTTCGGAATCCCGGCGATGCCGATTTTTAATTTGCGTTTTTCAATTTCTTTATGAATATCATGGGCTCCCCTGAGAGTTCCGTCTCCTCCTATACAAAAAAGTATGTTGATATTCATAATCTCCAGAGTATCAACAATTTTTTCAACATCCTGCTCCCCTCGTGAAGATCCCAGGAACGTTCCTCCATTTAGATGTATCTCACTAACCATCGGTGCTGTCAGTTCAACAACCGGATGGTTATATTTTGATATGAATCCTTCATATCCGTATTTAAAACCCAGAACACGGCTTATCCCGTATCTGTAGTAAAGCTCATTTACAAGGCTACGGATCACATTATTTAATCCCGGGCATAATCCTCCGCAGGTAACAATTCCGACTTTGGTTTTTGCAGGTTCAAAATAGATATTTTCTCGTGGACCGGCTTTTTCAAATGAAACAGGTGTCTCACCTGTCTCAATGCATTTGTTGAAATTATCGAGCGAAACATCATAAAGGATCCTTTCATTGTCGCTGACAAACTTATAAACCGGACTATCTGCCCGCTGAGTATTTTTAAGAGGGGATATTACGCCTCCTTTACCTAGAGAGGTGACAAGAAGATCCTCGTATTTCATCTTTAGCTGATTAGTATGGTGTTTAATAAAGCATATATGAAAACAGTGTTGTTTTCACACAGTTCAAATTTAAAGAAATTTATGATTGATTACCAAATATTAAGAATCAGATTATCTGCTTAATTCTTCCTACAAGACCATTCTCCAGCATAACTTTAATACCATGAGGATGATTTGGAGAGGAGGTAAGTACCTCTTTTACTTTTCCTTCTGTGAGACGCCCTGTACGTTTATCTTCAGTTAATTCTACCTTAACATCAATACCCGGCTTAATATCAGCTCTTCGGGTTCCTTCCGTAAAAACCAGTTTTTGTAACATACTAAATAAATAGAAAAATCAGGTTCCGATTATTATAGATCAGATTACAATGATAAAAATTTTTTTTTCAGAAAAATGTTAAAATGATAAATGTTTTGACCAGAGTAAAAATTCCGGAGATTAATAAGCCCCTTTTATCTGTGTGTGTATTCTGTAAAGACTTTTACTTGCAGTGATGAACAGGCTTTTCATATCCCTCCCTCCAAAACAGACATTGGCGCTCCATTCTTCAGGAACTGCAATATTTCCAATTCGAACACCGTTCCTGTCAAAAATAGTTACTCCTTTACCCGTAATGTAAATATTTCCAGCTACATCTATGGTCATTCCGTCAGAACCCATTTCACAAAACAATTTTTTATTGCTCAGGCTGCCATCCTCGTTGATTGTGTACGACCAGGTCTTGCGGCCGCCGATATCAGCAATAAAAAAAGTTTTACAATCGGGAGTGCCAACAATACCGTTGGGTTGAACCAGATCATCGGCAACCCTGATGATTTTTTTATGATCGGGCTCCAGATAATAGACTGCCTGACAATCCTGGGGCATAGTAGTATGATCCCACCAGGATCTTTTATAATAGGGGTCGGTAAAATATACTCCTCCATTATCTCTGATCCATAGATCGTTAGGGCCATTTAATGGTTTGTTTTGATATTTTGAGGGAATAATCATTACCTTTTTATCGGGAGCAATGCACCATAATTCATTTTTTTCGTCTGCACATGCCCACAGATTACCTTCTTTATCAAACGATAGCCCATTTGAACGTCCGGAGGGCTGCATAAACGTAGATAGTTTGCCTGCAATACTCCAGACCATTATCCTGTCGTTAGGTTGATCAGTAAAATAGACATTTCCTTCTGCGTCTGAAGCAGGACCTTCCGTAAAGAGAAACCCATCAGCCAGTTTTTCAAGTTGGGCCCCGGTTTGTATAATTTCATCTAAACCTTTCTTTTGGATAGAGACCGCACTGATACATACTATAGGGATAGTAATCAGAAATTTATAAAGTTTCATATTCTATTGTTTTGCTATGAGAGCACTCTTAACTCTGCCGATATAATTATCGATCTGTTCCGGCAATTCAAATCCTACAATAATCATATCAACAGTTCCCAATCCAAGAACATATCTAAGCGAGGTATCTATTTTTTCAGAATCGTTTTTGAAATTACCATTGCCGATCAGTTTCATACCAATTATGCCTTTACCAGCTTTGTGCAGTTTTGCAAGTACCGGGATTACTTTATCAGGATCCCTCTTGTCCATAGCATCTCCGAATGGATTTATCCTGACATGAACAACGTCGACCCAGGAGCTTTCAACGCAGGCCTCCATTGCTTCAAGAGAATGAACAGAAACACCATGTGCCCGTATTATTTTCTTAGCCTTCAGGTTCTCAAGGATATCCATTTGCTTTTTCTGTTTGTCGGTCCATGAATGATCGGTCATGCAATGAATCTGTATAAGATCAAGATAATCAGTGTTAAGCTCTTTCCGGAACCGGTCAATGACCACATCAGCATCAGGACGATCCGGTTCGGGGATCCCTCCCTGGCTAACCCATATTTTAGAGCTCAGAGTATAGGAATCCCTGGTAAAGCTTTTAAGAGCTGCTGCTGTAAAGGGATGCGTACCATAGGTGTCAGCACAATCAAAAAAACGAACTCCTTTTTCATATGCCTGACGTATAAGCGATTCTGCGACACCTGCTCTGGTAATATTCGAAGAACGGTTATATCCGCTGAATCCTGTCCCTATTCCGAGAAGAGTTGATTTTAATCCCGACTTACCAAGATTTACTATCTGGAAAGGATCTGTAGACGGCAATGCTGGTGTGGCCGAAAAACCCAAAGCAGCTTTTCCAAGCAGGACGGAGCCCGCACCTGCTGTAATGGTCGTTGTAACGAATTGTCTGCGAGTCAGTTTTCTTTTTACCATACTTGATATCAAAATTAAAAAGCAATTAAAACTTATTTATGTTTAAATCCGAACAACAGGAATCATTGGTAAATATAAAATATATTACTTCAATATGGTGACTTTAATATTGGAAGCATGTTGTGTATCGTGATAAATTCTCTGCGTTGCTTTTTGAAAATCACTTTCGGAACATTTATAGATATCTGTAAACTTTTGCGGATTTCTGTCAACCAGCGGGAACCAGGAATTCTGTACCTGAATCATGAGGCGATGTCCCTTCTTAAAGGTGTGAGCCACATCGGGTAATATATATTTAACTTCTGTCACTTTGCCCGGCTTAAAAGGTATGGGTTTTTCAAAGCTATTACGATATTTACCTCTGAACACCTCTCCGCGTATAAGCATCTGATAACCACCAAGAGGAACTTTAACATTGGTTGATTCTTCTGCTTTGGCGTCGGGAGGAAAAACATCAATTAATTTGACAATATAATCAGCATCAGTTCCGGTGGTTGAAACAAAAAGGTCAGCAGTTAGTGGTCCTGTTAATGTAATATCTCCAGTGAGAATATCTGTCTGATAGACCATAACATCCGGACGGCGTGAAGCAAATCTCTGATCATCTGTCATATATTCGGCAGTCCGGTGGGTATGAACAGCTGATGCATAAGGAACCGGTTTCAATGGATCTGAAACATATTCATCGAAACTGTTTTTTCCATCAGGAGCTGCAAATGAAATTGCTCCGGCTGGCTGAAAATATAGATTTTTTTCAACAACATTTTTTGGTGGCCAGGTATCAAAGCTTCGCCATTCGTTGGAGCCTGTAATAAATATCTCTGCCTCAGGAATATCCGGAGATCCTTCTCCTTTTAGGTAATAATTGAAGAATTGCTTTTCCTGTTCCTGAAATTTTTTATTAGCATCGAGTCCCCAGTAGATGTTCCCAAGGTTATTTGCTTTTCCAAAAGCCCACTGACCATGGGACCATGGACCCATAACAAGAAAATTCTTTGTTGAAGGGGAGTTTTGTTTTTCTATCGCCTCGTAAGTATGCAATGCGCCATAAAGATCTTCAGCATCGAACCAGCCGCCAACTGTCATAACAGCCGGGGTGACATTTCTCAGAAACGGACGTGGATCTCTGGTTTTCCAGAAATCATCATAATCGGGATGAGCAACAGCATCATTCCAGAATTTGACACTATCTCCAAAATACTTTAATGATATGTTCTTGTCTGCTCCAAGGGAAAGAAAGAACTCATAGCTATCCGGAACGGGCCATTTAAATGAAGGATAACCTTTTCGTGTCAGGGCTCTGTGGGGCATCCCGTTACTATAGTAGAAACTGAAACAATCGAGAAGGAAAAATGCCCCGTTATGATGAAAATCGTCACCAAGGAACCAGGCTGTTACCGGAGCCTGGGGAGAAACTGCCTTAACTGCAGGATGTGCATTGATAAGGCCCATCGTAGAATAAAAACCGGGATATGAAATACCAAAAATTCCCAGCCTACCATTATTATTCTTTACGTTTTTTATAAGCCAATCAACGGTATCCCAGGTATCTGTGGATTCATCAATATCTTTGTTGCTCTTTTTTATGGGAACCACAGGACGGATATCTTCGTATTCTCCTTCACTCATATATTTTCCTCTTACATCCTGAAAAACCATTATATATTCTGCTTCGGTATATCTTGAATAAAGCTGCATGAAGAAATTGAAGTTCCCGGGGCCTCCTGGCTCTATGTTGTAAGGTGTACGGTTAAGAAGAACGGGGTGAGCAACAGAATTGTTTTTAGGTATATATATTGAAGTAAAAAGCTTCACACTATCCCGCATTGTTATATAGACTTCCTGTTTATCATATTTCTGCTTTAAATCTTCAATTGATTGAGAGTAGGAGGAAGAAGATATAACCATCATAAGAATAAGTACGGCCGGATAGAAAGAGTAAAATGATTTTGATTTCATATTTTAATTTATAAGGTTCAAATTCATTATACCAGGCCAAGTTTAAAAAGCAGGTTTCCGGGAGGAACAGGCCTGCCTTTTTTTGTTGCCACCCCGGTTACTTTTGCATGGACAATAAGCTTCAGATCAGACAGCCTGTGTATGTCCTGAACGAAGACGATCCTGGCGTTTCCTTCTCTTATTATGTCCACGGTGACTATGAATTCATCGCGGCTCTTAAGAGGATACTTATAATCAATTTCCACTTTGGTAACAATAAGATCGATTCCCTCTTCATGAAGCTGAAAAAAACTGACCCCTTTCGAAATAAGAAACTCATGTCTTGCATGCTCGAGATAGTGTTGATAATTTGCATTATTTACAACACCCTGGAGATCGCATTCATAATCCCTTACAACAAATTTCAGACTATATGGCTGCTTTTTTTCTGTCATTATTTTGGGAAACGGCCAAAGAACTTTTTTAAACCCCCATGAAACTTATGGATACTGTTCGGTTTGTAATGCATTAGTATGCATTCCCCGGTAATAAATTTTATTCCTGAATCTTTAAGTTCCTGAAGGGCCTCTTTACTGTCAGCCATCTGTTGTATCCAGATCTGCTTTATCCCTTTTTCTTTGGCATCCCTTATCACGGATGCAGTTTTATCTTTTTTTGTAAAGACAATTATGCTCTGGACTTCCGGAGGAAGCATTTTTACATTGGGATAAGTTTTTTCCCCCATTATTTCTTCGGCTTGTGGATTTACCGGAATAAGTTTCATTCCCTTTTCTTTAAGCTCTTTGAAAACCGTATAGCCAAATTTCTTGGGATTACGCGACACGCCCACAAGGGCAATAGGCTGTGAATCAAGAAATTCATTAATCTGTTTTAACGTTGTCATAGCTTTGGATAATTTTAAAATTCAACACTTCTTCTCCTAAGTATAAAGACTTAAAATTACGATAAAAAAACCAACTGACATTTATTTTTATTTACTTGGTATTGAGGTTTTACAAATACCAGTAAAAATGAAAAATCAAGAAAACCGCAACGGATATCTGTTTTCAAAGAGATACTCAAATTATGTTTTCATACTTCTTTTTATGCTTTATGTGTTTGATTATGCTGACAGGATGGTTGTAACCTCAATGTTCACTTCGATTCAAAAAGACTGGCATATATCGGATACGCAATGCGGATGGCTTGTGTCTGTTATTTATCTGGCAATAGGGATTCTGACATTTCCTGTATCGATCCTGGTCGATCGATGGAGCAGGACAAAAACGATCGGGCTGATGGCAATTGTGTGGAGTCTTGCTACTGCACTGTGCGCCATTACCGGAAGCTACGTTCAGTTGTTTATGGCAAGGATCCTGATAGGATTTGGAGAAGCCGGTTATGCTCCGGGAGGAAGCGCCCTTATTTCCGGAATGTATCCCCTTGAAAAGAGATCAAAAATGATGGGCCTGTGGAATGCTTCTATTCCACTGGGTTCTGCTATCGGTGTTGGAATGGGCGGAATTATTGCACAATCTCTTGGATGGAAGCATGCTTTTGGTATTGTGGCTGTTCCGGGATTGTTAATAGCAATATTGTTTCTCTTTGTAAAGGACTACAAGACTGTCGATCTTTCTTTCATTGACAAAAGCAACAACAAAATAAAAATGGAAAAGAAAGACATGATCAGGGAGTTTATTTCAAAGCCGTCGGTTATTTATACTTATTTTGGAATGGCAACTGTTGTATTTGTAACTACAGCTATTATTGTATGGCTTCCCAAATATTTTGAGATTGAAAGACATATGGAGCCAAAAACCGCCGGATCGCTTGCGGGAGCTGTTATGCTTCTGGCACTTATAGGTGCACCTCTCGGTGGATTCCTGATCGATAAATGGAGAACCTCAGAACCAAGGGCAAGGTTGTTGTTCCCTGCACTTTCAACACTAGGTTCAGGAATACTCTTATTCATAGCCCTTGCGCTTTTAAAGGGAACCGGTCAGCTTATCGTTCTTTTCGCTTTTGGAATTCTTATTATGACTTTCATTGCGGGTGCGGCAGCGGTTACACAGGATGTTATACATCCTGGATTAAGAGCAACATCTTATGCTATAGCCGTTGCAGTTCAAAACTTAATTGGATCTTTTACTGCCCCGATTGTACTGGGAAAGATCTCGGATCTGTCTAATATAAAGACAGCGGTATCAATTCTGCCTTTCGTTCTGATGGTGGGAGCATTATTTTTCTTCCTGGGATCGAAGCATTATGTAAATGACATGGGAAGGGTGACAAGAATAAATCTTGAAACTGCGGCTTAAAAACCTGTCTATTTCTTTCTGGAGGTAGTGTACTGAACGAATTCCCTTAGTGATTCTTTAACTTCTGATTCGGGATAAGAATCAAGGATCGCAAGTGCCTTATCGCGGTATTGATTCATTTTAAGTTCAGCATATTCAATGCCTCCATAATCCATTACAAAGCTAATAACCTCACCAATTTCAGTCCTTGTCTTTTTCTTGCTTTTTACTATGTTAAGTATATGTCTCTTTTTAGAGTTTGGAGATTGCTCCAGGGCATGTATTAAAGGAAGAGTAATCTTTTTTTCTTTAATATCGTTCCCTACTGTTTTGCCTGTTAGTCCTGTTCCTTCATAATCCAGGATATCATCCCTGATCTGAAAAGCAATCCCGATATTCTCTCCAAAGTCCTTCATTAACTGGATCGTCTCTGCATCCTCTGATACCGATCTTGCGCCACAAGCTGTACATGCAGAAAGTAATGCGGCTGTTTTGCTTATTATAATCTTATAATAATCTTCTTCCTTAATATTTAATTTTCTTGCTTTCTGCAGTTGTAACAGCTCCCCCTCAGCCATTGACTTAACTGCTTCGGAAATAATTTCGAGCATGTCGTAACGCGATTTTTCAACACAAATATGCATTCCGGTTGAAAGCAGATAATCACCAAGCAGAACGGCTATTTTAGAGTTCCAAAGTGCATTAATTGAAAGAGACCCTCGTCTTTCATGGGCATCGTCAACTACATCATCATGGACAAGGGATGCCGTATGCAGAAGTTCGATACAGGTTGCCGCAATATATGTCGATTCAACTATTTCACCATTAAGTCTTGCAGTAAGGAAGACCAGCAAAGGTCTCATTTGTTTGCCCTTACGACGGAGAATATAGTTCAGAATGATATTCAGTAAAGGAATCTCACTTCGCATAGTCCTGCTAAAGTAGGCTTCAAATTCAGCCATCTCATTTTCAACAGGTTTCTTTATTCCGGAGAGAGCAGACATAAGTATTTATTTCGGTCAAATATAATAAAATCAGAGGTTCGAGATAACCTTTTTGGCAACATTCATCATATCAACATATTTATATATATTTGCCGGATGAAATTTATAAAGCATGGAATTTAAAGAACTTAGTCCTGAAAGTCTGGAAAGGGCCGCAGGAATGTTAAAAGCTATTGCGCATCCTGTACGAATAACAATTGTCGGATGTCTAGAGGATGGGAAAAAAAGAACAGTGACGGAAATTCACAAGCAGCTTGGAATTGAACAATCAACTGCATCACATCATCTGGGAATACTTAAAGACAAAGGAGTATTGGCTTCAAAAAGAGAAGGAAAGAATACGTGGTATTTTCTGAAACACCAAAATCTCAAAACAATTCTAAATTGTGTCAGTAGCTGTTGCCAGTAGCAAAACCCTGTTTCCTATTCAATTTATGTGATTAAGACAAGTTTCGGAACATTTTTTTCTGAAATAATATTATTGCTATTACTCCGCATGTAATCGACGAGTCAGCAATATTAAAAATTGGTCTGAAGAACACAAACGATTCACCGGGTCTGAATGGTGACCATTGGGGCCAATGAGTATTAATTATCGGAAAGTAGAACATGTCAACTACTCTTCCATGAAGGAACGAAGAATATCCGCCTCCCGGAGGGAAAAGTATCGCGTGCTGATTTAAACTTTCACTGAAGATCATTCCATAGAATGCGCTATCCAGAATATTTCCAATCGCTCCGGCCATAATAGCACTCACTGCAAGTATGAGTCCGAGATTTGCTTTTTTATAAATGAGGGATGAAAGAAACCAGCCTATACCAAAAATTGCAGCAACCCTGAAGACGCTTAGAATGAGTTTACCGGGTTTGCCTCCCATTTCCATCCCGAACGCCATACCATTATTCTCAATGAAATGTAAAATACCCCAATTACCAAAGAGGTGAATTTCCTGTCCGATCATCATATGGGTTTTGACCCATATTTTCAGAATCTGATCAACCAGCAGGATAAGCAGTATAAGTAAAACAGATTTCTTCCCTAATGACATTTTTATACTATTAAAATTGAAGAGCGCAAAATAGCAAAAAAAAGAAGACTGACCATCAGGTACCCATAAAAGAAGCGCAGCATTAACTTAATAATAAGTTTATTGCTGCGCAACCTCCGATTTAATGAGTGTAACGGAACAGAATTGGTCTTCTATTCAGTGATATTTACTGAGGTATGATTTTTGAAAAGATCAAGTTTTACAGAGAGCATCATTGTTAACGCAAGCAAAACAAAAAGTCCGATATTACCCGCCAGATATGCATAATCATTAAGGGTTAATAAAATGAAGATGAAGGAATAAAGAAAAACAAGCAAACCTGAAATTAAAAGTACTGTCGGGCGGTTTTTGAAAAGCGTCCGCAGAAAGTAAGAGATAAGTATTATCGTTGAAACGGCCGAGATTATGTATGCAGTATTAAAACCGGTATACTCACTCAGGGCGTTAAGCAGTGAAAAGAACAGTATAAGGCCCAGCGAAACCAGGAGATAATGGAACACATGAATTTTTTCTTTAATTGCCAGTTCTGTAAAGATCAATGCCAGAAAGGTAAGGGCTATGAACAATACGCCGTATTTTGCGCTCCTCAGCGACTTCTGATAGTGGTCAACCGGTAATATAAAATCGACACCAAATGAATCATTAACAGGATTATAGACACTGCCAGACCATATCTGGGGAAAGTTCCTGTTTAGATTTGTAACAAGCCATTTCGCATTGAAGCCCGAATCAGCAATCATTCTCTCAACCGGAAGGAAGTTTCCCTTGAAACCAGGTGAATTCCATTTTGAAAAAAGAAGTACTTCTGTTGTCTTTCCAACGGGGGTGAAGCTCAATCCTTCGGACCCCGACAACTTTAGATCTATTGAAAATGGAATTGTTTTTACACTGGCGGAGAGATGTACTGGAAAGCTTATACCTGAGCTGAAAAGACTGGCATCTTTCAATCCGGGGACGGCCTCCAAAACAGCAGAATCTGTTTTTAAGAAGATGCTTCCTTTTAACCCCCTGTTATCTGTAATTCCCATTGTATAGTATGAATCATTCCAGAGGATTTCACTTTTTTCTCCGGTATTCATTTCCGGAATAATAAATTCTCCTGAAGTTTTAAGCACGGCTGTGTAAACCACTGCCTGATAAATACTTTTGTGCCTCTTTTCGGTTTGTATGTCCCCTCTGATGTTAAGCGATTCGGGCATAAGGTGAAAGACAGATATGTATGGTTCGGCATCCTTTTTTGAAGGAAAAACCCTTACCGGGATATTCAGCACAGGTCCGGATATGACCTGTTGTCCGGCCCACTGAAAAGCAATTTCTTTTTTTACCTCTTCCGAGTTTTTTTGTCTTTCCCTGATAATTGATTTTATCATTTCAAGGGGGATCAGTAAAAACAAACCAAGAAATGCAAGCAACACCATCTTTATTGTCAACGAATGCTGCCATTTTTTTGTGTCATCGATTTCAATTTTCATAGTAGTAATTATTAATTTAAAAGTACTTTGATTTGCAAAGTTCAGATATAAAAAAAATTATTGTGATTTAATGATATCTTCAAGTGCCTTAATGTGACTTCTGAATAAGGTAACTCCTGTTTCTGTAATTGAATAACTGGTATTAGGCTTTCTACCGATAAACTGCTTATTTACCTTTATCAACTTATTCTCCTCAAGGGCTTTAAGATGACTTGCAAGATTACCGTCTGTTACGTCAAGCGTCTCCTTAAGATTATTAAAATCATAGGAATCATTAACAATCAGCACCGACATAATTCCCAGCCGGACCCTGTTCTCAAATAACTTATTTAAGCTGGATATTGCGACTTTCATCCTTCGTATTTTCTATACATGATAAGGCCATAGGCAAGGTTAAAAAATCCAAAACCAAGAATCCAGAAAAAAATTGCGGATCCCTGGAAAATAGCAGCGGAAAATCCTGTTAGTAATTCTGCTAACCCAAGATAAAAAACCTCGCTATATGTAAACTTGCCTGCACCGATAAGGGCAAGACCATAGAAAATCAGCATAGCCGGAACAATGAGTTGCCACTGGCTCTCGAGATAAAAAATCATAATAAAAAATGCACCGGCAATTAATGGAATAATAAGGCTCAGGAGCAATCTCCTTGATACGGGAGTCCATATTTTCTGACCTTTTCGATGGGCCTTCCTGTACGAAAAATACAAAGACCCTGCCAAGGCAAGTAAAAGCACAAGGAGAGCATCCGTTATTAACTTAATTTTAAGGGAGGTTATCTCCGGAACTGAAAGGCTTGAAAGGTTTTCATTGAAAAAGAATGATTTGCTTCTCAGGATTCCAAATTGAGCAATGCAGCCTGCGAGAATTGCTAAGAACCCGGCAAAAAGACCTGAAAGTCCGCTCAGCGAAAGAAACCTCGAAGATTCCTCCATGATCTTCTTTATGGTTTTTATGTCATCAGAATAATCTGGTTTGTTTTCCATGGCAATAAGTTAAAAGTACTTTGAAATACAAAGTAAGAACAAAATTTTATAATTACAAAATGAAAAGAAATATTTATTATTAGCCCTTTTTAAAATTATGATACTTTTAATTGAGATTCCTTTACGCAAAAGGTAAAAAAAAGAGGCTGTCCTTTTGAGACAGCCTCTATCTGTAATTAGTTCATTACGGACAAACAATATTTAGCTTATTTGCATCCCAGCAATACCAGGTATTGAGATCTCCCAGATAATCAACAGATTTTACATGACCGTTATGGGTGCCTGTATTCCATTCAACATTTACATCCGAAAACTTTACATTATTGTAGTAATGAATTGTATAATAGGCGTTCAGGAGCGTGCTGCTTGTTAATCCATACTCAATAAAACTATTCTTTAAGGAATTGTTTTTCATATAGGTGTATTTTACATATCCAACTGCCAGACCGGTTTTTGTCCAGTCAATCTGGAGAATTGCATCAGGTGCCAGCACACTTTCATATAGAATCCATTGCCCTCCGGTACCATCAAGCTTTGAAGTACCTTCGAACCATAGAAATTCTGTAAAACCTCCTGTTCCTTCCCTGGTAACGTACATTTTCCATTGAACGTCAGTAGCCCTGATAAGACCCGTAAGTCTTGCTTTATATGTAACATTTAAAAAAGTTATACTATAACTCCACTGCCAGTTTTTTGTAGAAACATATGATGGAACCTGGTTAATTGCTGCATTAAATGCTGCGACCGGAACAGCAAGAGTTGTGTTTATTATCAATTTCCAAACCCCGGCGACTGTTGCGGCATATTCCCAATTACTGTTTTCTGTACCTTTCTGGCCGGATATCAGTTCAAGTGATTTTTTCGCAGAAGAAAAATTACTGAAATCTATTGTCATAGATTCCTGAGGAGGCAATGTAGGAGCAACTCCCTTATCCTTTTTGCAACCGGGGAAAAAACCAGCAGAAAGAATAAGTGTAAGTAAAAGAGCAAGGATCTTTTTCATATGTTAGCAGGTTAATTAAAAAAAGTAAACGATATTGACCTGAATTAATTGTAGATTATTTGCAAAGATATTAAGATGGAATTTAAAAATTATGGAATAATTATTTATTATTCCGATATTTAATGTATAAATGCCTTATTTATTAGAAGAAAAAAGAATCTGAGGCTAAAATATTTCAATCATTTTTATATTTTTGAGTTTGAGGGATTTTGACGGTGAGCTGTGATTTAATTCTGCCGGCAAGTATTAAATACTCAACATTTTATTACCATGATAAAACATTTTCATGCAAAATTTAGATACTTACTCTCTCTTATTTTTATTTCTTTAATTATTTCCCAGGCTCTTTCGAATTCACCGCAGGTAACAAAAATATCTAAAGGAAAGTCAACGGATACGACTAAAGTTCAGGCAAAAGACACAACGAAAGTTCGGCCCGGGGATACCTCAGTGGTACAGGCAAAAGATACCAGTAATCTTAAGATAAAAGAAACCTCAAAACAACAGGAGCCTAACTCATTAATTTATAAACATACTACTTTTATTGCTGAAGACCTGATCAGAGGTGAAAGACTATTCTTTGGGTTGGTCTATCTTGACAATAAATCGGTTAGTTGTGTAAGTTGTCACAATGTCCAGGTCTCCGATACCCTGAACTGGAATCCTGATGCCCTTGAAATCTCAAAGAAATATCTTAAAAAAAGCGCCAATGATTTAAGCAGGGTGTTACTAAAACCGGCCGGCGCTAAGATGAAGCTTGTACATAAAGGATTTCAGCTGACCGCTGAAGATATAGTACTTATCAAAGCCTATATGAATAAATTCGCGGATATAGGGTTAAAACCCAATAAGCCGGTTATTACATATCTTTTATTACTTATTATTGCTTCATTATTATTCCTTTTATCGACGGTAGATATTATAATTAAAAGAATATTCAAAAATCAGCGGATAAACCGGGCCATACTTACTATAACAGGTATTTTTATTACCTGGATTCTTGCTGTTAATGCAATTGCCTTCGGACGATCAAAGGGATATGCCCCGGTTCAGCCAATTAAGTTTTCACATGCCGTTCACGCCGGACAAAATAAGACAGATTGTAACTATTGCCATTATACCGCAAGAACAAGCAAAACCGCCGGAATCCCTCCGGGAAGTATATGTCTGAATTGCCACTTCCTTGTACGTAATGGAACAAGGTCAGGAGCTACTGAGATTGCTAAAGTTTTAAAAGCGCTGGATGAGAAAAAAGCTGTTCAATGGGTAAGGATATACAGACTTCCCGATTTTGTATTCTTCAGTCATGAGCAGCATGTGAGTGCAGGACAAATTACATGCGATGCCTGTCATGGGAACGTTAAAGAAATGAACAGACTATACCAGGTACCTGATCTGTCAATGGGCTGGTGTATCAATTGTCATAAAACAAGAAAAGTAAATCTTTCGAACCAATACTATAAAACCTATTATCCTGATGTTTACGACTCTGTGAAAGCCGGGAAGATAGATAGTGTTATGATAGCCGGTATTGGAGGCAGGGATTGCGGGAAATGTCATTACTAACAGCAATCAGTATAATTCCTCAGGAATGAAAAAATATTGGAAAGATATTGAGTCAAAAAAAAGTAAAGAGAAAGTTGGTGGTATTGAAAAATCAGCGGATGATAATTACTTATTCGGACTTTTCAGCGACCGGACAAAAAAGCTGTCATCATCCAGAAGAGACTTTCTGAAATTATGCGGATTCAGTTTTGCCGTTTCTGCTCTTTCATCCTGCCAGTCAAAGATAAGCAAAGCAGTACCCTATGTTATTGCTCCAAATGAGATAACCCCGGGAGAAGCTCTTTATTACGCTTCCAGCTATATTAACGGCAATGATTATTGCAGCATCATTGTCAAAACCAGGGATGGACGTCCGATAAAAATAGAGGGAAATCCCGAATCGGGTGTCACAAGAGGAGGAACCAGCGCAAGAGTTCAGGCCTCTGTTCTTGATCTCTACGATGGAGGCAGATTTAATGGGCCGCTGAAAGAAGGAATTTCTTCAGTCTGGGAATCAATTGATAAAGAAATCACAGAAAAACTTCAGAAAATAGTTGATGAAAAAGGCACTATCGTACTCCTGACACCAACTGTTTTCAGTCCTTCCTCAGAAGGTGTTATTTCAGAGTTTCTCCTAAAATTCAAAGGTTCAGAATGGATTCAATATGATGCGATTTCATATTCTGCCATGCTTGAGGCGAATAAAATAAGTTTTGGAAAGCAGGTCATTCCCGACTACCGTTTTGACAAAGCTGATCTGGTCGTAAGCCTTGGCGCTGACTTTCTCGGAACCTGGCTTTCTCCAATCGAATATACAAAACAGTTCAGTTCAAGAAGAGATCCGGAGCTGAATATGAACCGGCTTATTCAACTGGAATCAAATCTAAGCCTTACCGGAAGCAATGCAGACATCAGAATTCAGACAAAACCGTCGCAGGAGACGGCAATTCTTTTGAACATTTATAATGAGATTTTAAAATCGGCAGGGAATCTTAATGTCAGTGTCCCTCCTTCACCAGTTGATATAACTGAAATTTCCCAAAAGCTTCTAGCATTACACGGAAAATCCATCGTAATTTCCGGTTCTAATGTCAGACAGGTTCAACTCATTGTAAATGAGATCAACAAACTGCTTGGGAATATTGGAAAGACTATATTATTCAACTCTTATCTGAAGACCCACACAGCACTCGACAACAATATGGAGGTGCTGACAGGAAAAATGCAGAAAGGGATAATCAGTGCACTACTGATATGGAATGTTAATCCGGCTTATACATGGTATAAAAGAGATGCTTTTACCGAAGCGATTAAAAAGGTAGGACTTACAGTATCTCTCTCCGGTTCTCCGGATGAAACCAGTAACCTTTGTCAGTACGTATGCCCTGATCACCATTACCTCGAAAGCTGGAATGATGCTGAACCGAAAAAGGAATGCTTCAGTCTTATGCAACCTGCGATAAGCCATATTTTTGATACACGTCAAATGGCAGATACTTTATTGAAATGGACAGGCTCAAAGCTGACTTTCCATGACTATATTAATGCTTATTGGGTTGATAATCTTATGAAGCGTCAGAAAGAGTATTCAGATCCAGTCACATTTTTTGATCACGCATTGCAGAAAGGGATCTTTGAGCCAGCTCCTGCATCAGCTGAAGGTGTTGAGAAAACCGGAAGGCCCGGCTCCTTATCGTTTAATAAGACTTCGATAAAAAGCGTGAATGAATCCGATAAAAATCTTTTCGAGATTGTCTTGTATGAAACCCTGGCTCTCGGTGAAGGGAGACAGGCCAATAACCCATGGCTTCAGGAACTCCCCGATCCTGTTACAAAGATCTGCTGGGACAATTATGCCTCTATTTCCCCCGCTATGGCCAGGGAATATAATCTCACTGATGGTGATGTACTAAATCTCGGGAAGGTGGAATTACCGGTACATATTCAACCCGGACAAGCCTACGGCACAATAGGTGTTGCCCTTGGATATGGCCGTTCAATATGCGGAAAGGTAGGCGATAAAGTCGGAACGGATGTCTGGCCATTGATTTCATCCACAG
>Ga0209226_10000353_pt1 | contig 27318 bp, 30 predicted proteins | sample BarGraNGADG00212_2_FD_184497 | JGI IMG/M metagenome (GOLD analysis project Ga0209226, IMG submission 184497) | Arctic peat soil microbial communities from Barrow, Alaska, USA - Barrow Graham LP Ref core NGADG0011-212 (SPAdes) (version 2) | ecosystem: Environmental > Terrestrial > Soil >...
GCCGGCCGTTTCTACGACAGCAGGTCCAATGTCCGCTCATACGTCGGTATCCCCGCCCGCCCGCCGAGCTTCGTGCACTTCAGAGCGGCGGCCGCCGAGGCGAACCTCGCGCACCGATGGGCCTCCCATCCGCGCGCCAGGCCGAATGCGAACGCCCCGTGGAAGACATCACCGGCTCCGTTTGTGTCCACTACGTCTACCTCGAACGCCGGCACGTGAAACTCTGCTCCGTCTGAGGTGGCGAACCAGGAACCGCGCTCGCCGACCGTCACCCCCGCGATGCGGCGCTCACAAAGCAGCCGGCGGACGCATTCGGCGGGGTCGGATTGGCCCGTAGCCTCCCGCGCGAATGTGTATGAGGCGATCAGCACGTCCACATGGGGCATGAGGTCCGTCACGCCATCCACGAACGTTCCCGCGTCCATCGAGACTACTCCGCCCGCCTCGCGAACCCATTTCGCGGCCTGTATTCCCGCGCGAATCTCGTGCCGGTCGAGGTGGAGGACCTTACACGAGGTTATGAGGTCCCTGTCGAGCTGGCTTGGCTCCAGAGGTGGTATGCTGGAGCGCGTCCAGAGGATGGTCCGTTTGCCCGAGGATCGCTCGACCATTATGAACGAGAACTGGGAGGATGCCCCCTCGCGCCGAACGACGCGCGAGGTGTCCACGCCCTCCCGGTCAAGCTCGCGGAGCATGAAGTCGCCGAGGTCATCGCTTCCGATCTGTCCGACGAACGCGGTCTTAGCCCCGAGCCGGGCGGCGGTGACGGTCGCAGTGGCCGCCGGTCCGCCGCCTTGTCTTGAGAACTCCTCAAGTAGCAGCTTGGTGTCGATCTCGGGCAGGCGCGGCACTACGCCGATGTAGTCCACCGCCGAATATCCCAACCCGATAACGTCGAACATGTTCGTCCTCTGCTTCTTACGCGTTAAACCGCCCGTACCACAGGTCAACTATCGCGTGCGAGAACCCCGGGTACTTTGCCCCCGGAGTAAGGAACTCCAGGCTTGCGCCGAGGCCCTCGTAACTCACGCCGACCTCATCTTTCTGTTCGTAGCAGATATCTACTATGCCTTTCTCGCACCAGATGCCGCTCCGCACGATTTCGAGCAGAAGCGGCTTGATGACACTCTGCCAGTAATCCCAGCCACCTTCCCGTTTCCCGTGGTCTATGGGAGCGGCCTCGTACGACTGGATGCCCGCGAGAATGGCGCGCTTCAGCGATTCCTCGGTGATCAGGGGCGCCAGGTGCTCCTTTCCATCCGCGCGCATCTTCCTATGGATGCGCTCTACCTCATCAGACAATAGCACCTGCCCCAGACTCGCCTTCATCTTTGGCCAGCTCGAAAAGCCCTTCTCTCGTGCGATGACCGATTGAGCGTCCGCCAGGCGGATGCTGTCCTTGGGGTAGTTGGGATGGTGGGCGGCGAATCGCTCGATTGCCGATGCGTCGCCGCCGCGGAACTGCTCGAGCAGCTCCTTGGCCTGCTTGCGGAGGTTCTCCAGCCGATGCGCGTGGATCTGTCCCCACGATTCTCTGGCCTGCTTGAGCAGGGCCTCCACATAGGGGTGCGCGAGACTTTGTGCCGATGCGTTTTCCATATCAATCTCCTCTCGATTTGCCCGTTGTCCGCCTATCAGGCTGAAAGAAGATTGTGTTCACTGCGAATCACAAGAAGGTGGGCACGGCCCTTTCCGCGGACTGGCTGCGTCCTTCCACGCCGATGGAAATATACCACGGTCGGCCATGGATGTCAATCGGGTGCCTCCAAGTCATCAGTATTCAGTTGTCAGTCATCAGTAACGGTTCCCTACTGACAACTGACAACTGTGAACTGACAACTCTCACTCGTCCAGCAACCCGTGCCGCAGGCCCATCGGCAGCGGTTTGGGTCGAGCGCACTTACTCTGAAGCTCGATGTGCTTGCCTGCGTCCGACGCATCGTGGAACGCGTGCATGATGTCCAGCACGTGGTTTGCAAGCTCACCGCTCGCGCGGTGCGGCCTGCCCGAGCGCAGCGCGTATGCCATGTCCGCAACGCCGATGCCTCGGCTGTTGTCGGCATAGCCGTGCGAAAGCGGGACATCGCTCCACTCGCTCGCGCCCGCTCTTCGCATGCGAATCGGGCCGCCGAAACCGTTCGGGTCCGGCACTTTAAGGCTGCCGAGGGTTCCGTAGATCTCGATGTTGGGAAGTTCAGCCGCCCACACGTCGAAGCTCGTGATGATCGTGCCAATCGCCCCGTTCGCGAAGTCCACTATCCCCGCGACGTGCGTCGGCACATCCACCACGACCTTGGTTCCGAACTTCGGCGCGCTGGTGATGGTGCGCTCGGGGAAGGTGATACGGGTCGAGCCGGTCACGCGCTTCGCCGGGCCCATCAGAGCGACCAGCGCGGTCAGATAATACGGCCCCATGTCGAACATCGGCCCGCCACCGGCTTTGTAGTAGAACTCGGGATCGGGATGCCAGCTCTCGTGGCCGTGGCACATCATGAACGCCGACGCGCCGATCGGTTCGCCGATCCATCCGTCATCGATGAGCTTCACGCAGGTCTGAATCCCGCCTCCCATAAACGTATCCGGCGCGCCGCCGACCCGCACGCCCTTGGCCTTCGCTGCCGCCAGCATCTTCTTGGCGTCCTCGCGGGTGATGGCGAGCGGTTTCTCGTTGTGGACCGACTTACCGGCCTCGATGGCAGCCAGCGCGACCGATGCGTGCGCGTTGGGGATCGTCAGGTTCATCACGATCTCGATATTTGGGTCCGCGAGCAGTGCTTCAGGGGAGGCGTAGGCCTTGCAGCCATGCTCCTCGGCCTTGGCCTTAGCTCGTTCCGGCAGCAGGTCCGCGCAGCCGACGATTTCGAGTATGTCAAAAGTCTTACCGGCCTGGAAGTATATCCCGCTGATATTCCCGCAGCCTATAATGCCTACTTTGGTTGGTTTCATTTCGCTACCTCGCTGCCCAGATCATGCCGCGCTTCAGAATCTCCAGCACTTCCGGCACGTCAAAGTCCGCCGCGCAATGTCCGAGCGAGGAGTAGAACACGCGCCCCTCGCCATATTTGCGCTTCCACACGGCGGGCATGATGCAGCCCTTGATCCAAGGAGCTTCGGCGATAGCCTCCGGGCCGCAGAGTATGGATACCGCAAGCGTTTCGTTCGATGGGTCAACGTGCATGTAGTACTGCTCGGAATGCATCTTGAAGTCCGACAGGCCCCGAATGATCGGGTCATCGGTGTAGCTGAGAAGCTTCACTTCGTACTCCACGCCTCCGCCGGGGTGGGCGACCCACTGCCCGCCGACCATGAACTGGTAGCCGGTGTTCATACGGAAAGCGTCTCCCGCTCCACCGTGCCAGCCCGCGAATCCGACGCCGCTGCGCACGGCCTGATCCATTCCGGCCCACTGCTCGCCGCTGATGTCGGTCATCGTAAAGCACGGCACGATCAGGTCGAATGACTTGACCTTCTCAACGTCCTTGAAGGCATCCAGCGTATCGGATACCTCGACCTCAAATCCCGCGCCGGCAAGCGCCGCGGACGCCCGTTCGGTGGTCTGCTTCGGTTCGTGTCCGTCCCATCCACCCCAGGCAAACAAAGCTCGTTTCATCAAAGTCCCCCCTGTGCATAGTCGGTAACTCCAAATAGGTTAGCATCAGGGGGTGGATAATGCAACGGGTTAGGGCCATTCTTCTCCCCGTTCGTTATCTACCAAACGGGTATTGACTATTGTACCCATATTGGGTACACTTGTACCCATTATGGGTACGACTTTGGATAGCCATAGCGTTGCTTCCGTCCTGTTCGGAAGGGCACGCACAGCCGTTCTTACGGTTCTCATGCGTAACCCGGATACCGAGGTGTACGTTCGGGAGATGGTACGATCCGCGAGCGTAGGCCAGGGAGCGGTTCAGCGGGAACTTGCTAATCTGGTGCGAATGGGTATAGCGATCCGCACTCGTCGAGGAAATCAGGTTTTTTACAGGGCAAATCGCGAGTCGCCGGTGTTTGATGAACTGCGCTCACTCGTCAACAAGACCGCAGGTGTCGCCGATGTGCTTCGCGCGGCCGTGGCCTCGCTGTCAGGCAAGGTGCGGTTGGCATTTGTGTTCGGCTCGATAGCCAAGGGAATGGACTCGCCTACGAGTGACGTAGACATAATGCTCGTTGGTGAGGTAACTCTTGCCCAAGTTGTCCAGGCATTCCAAGAGGCACAGGATACACTCTCCAGAGAGATCAACCCCTCCGTTTTCGCCCCCGCGGACTTTTCACGCCGGATCGCATCCAAGGACCATTTCATATCTTCAGTGCTTAGAGAGCCGATGATATACTTGCTTGGAGGAGAGGATGAGCTTAGGAGACTGGCTGGCGAAGGGCTGGCTGACCCGTCACAAGACAAGCCGACAGGAAGTAGCTGATCTGTTCAGGGCGGCGGACCGAGACTTGGACGACTGCAAGTCGCCGTCACTTAGTGCCGATTGGCGGCTTAGCATAGCACACAACTCAGCCTTGATGTCCGCGACTGTGGCGCTAGCCGCGAGCGGATACCGTGCCAGCCACGAAGCCTATCACTTTCGTGTGCTGCAGTCGCTACGATACACCCTCTTGCTGGACACGATCACCGTTGCACGGCTCGACGCATTTCGCAAGAAACGCAACATCACCGGTTATGAGCGGGCAGGCGCTGTATCCGATCAGGAAGCGGACGAAATGATCGAGCTTGCTGAGGACCTCAGGCAGCAGGTCGAAGCATGGCTTCAAGCCAACCATCCGGGTTTAGTCTAGGGTGCAGCCTTGCACAGCAGCCCTTTCGCCTTCTCCAGCGCCTTGCCCCGATGCGAAATAGCGTTCTTTTCGGACGACGTGAGTTCCGCCATGTGCTTGCCGAGGTCGGGGAGATAGAACACGGGGTCGTAGCCGAAACCGTTTGCGCCCTTGGGTTCATGCGCGATGACGCCCTCGACCGTTCCCTCGCACGTCTGCGCGCTTCCATCCGGCTCCGCGATGGCGATCGCGCACCTGAACCGCGCCGTGCGCCTGTCGTCGGGAATGTCTTTCATGAGATCGAGCAGCTTGGCGTTGCGCTCGGGGTCGGTCGGGGCGAAGCGGCTTGAGAGCACACCGGGCGCGCCGCCCAGAGCATCCACTTCCAGCCCTGAGTCGTCGGCAAGGGTCAGTTCGCCGGTGTAACGGGCATAGGCGGTCGCCTTGAGCACAGCGTTTTGGGTGAACGTGGAGCCGGTCTCTTCGACCTCGGGAGCATCGGGGTAGTCGGCGAGTGAAACGACCTCATACGGCAACTCGGAGAGCGCCTCGGCCATCTCCCGCGCTTTTCCGACGTTTTGGGTGGCGATTACGAGTCGCTTCACAGCACGTCGGCGAGAGTCGTCTTCACGGTCGCGATGAGCTCGCCGATGCCCTTCTGCGCGAGGTCCAGCAGCGCATCGAACCGCTTGCGGGTGAACGGCGCGCCCTCGGCAGTGGTCTGCACCTCGACTATCCTGCCCGCCGCCGTCATGATCACGTTCATATCGACCTGCGCGTTGGAGTCCTCCTTGTAGTTGAGGTCCAGCAACTCCTCGCCCATTACGACTCCCACGCTGATCGCGGCGATGAGGTCGCTGAAAGGCATCTTCTTAGCGAGGTTTCCCTTCTTCATATGAGCGCACGCGTCTATAAATGCCACGAATGCGCCGGTTACCGAAGCCGTCCGCGTGCCGCCGTCGGCCTGCAGCACGTCGCAGTCCAGCCAGACGGTGCGCTCGCCGAAGCCGTTCAGGTCCGTCACCGACCTTATCGCGCGGCCCACCAACCTTTGAATCTCCTGGCTTCTGCCATTCACACGGCCCGCCGACGCATCCCGCTGGGTGCGGGTCTCGCAGGATCGAGGCAGCATGCCATATTCGGCCGTCACCCAGCCCTTACCGGAGTTCTTGAGAAACGGCGGCACCTTGTCCTCGACGGAGGCCGTGCAGATGACCTTGGTGTCGCCCATCTCGATCAGGCAACTGCCCTCGGGGTACTTCATGAAGTTGCGGGTTATCTTAACCGGTCGAAGTTGATCGCTCGCGCGACCGTCCAGACGGATCATGTGATGTGTCTCCAGTTCTAAGTTCTACTTGTTCCACGGATGCGATCTGCCGCCCGAGAAACGCGCTGCCGAGCGCAGCGAAACCCGAGGCGTCTCCGCTCGCATAGAACTCATGAGCCGAATCAAGCCTCTCGCTTACGATGCCTCGCTCCAAGAGGATATTCTCAAGTGCGCTCACGGTTTCCTCCGCCGGATCGACGATTATTGCGTCAGCTCCCGCAGCGGACTGGATCGGGCCTCTCAAAAACGGGTAGTGCGTGCAGCCAAGCACAATAGTCTTGCAGCCCTTGGCGAGCAGCGGCTTCACATAGGTGCGCGCGGCTGCCTCGGCCTCTTCGCTATCCGCGAGGCCGGACTCTACGAGCGGGACGAACTTAGGGCACGCCTGCCCAATCACCCTGATGGACCCATCGAGCCGCGCAACGGCCCTTACATAAGCCTCGCTCTTGGTCGTCCCGGTAGTTGCCAGCACCCCAATCGGCGCTCCATTGGCGATGCTCACCGCGGCCCTCGCGCCCGGCTCGATCACCCCGAGGATGGGAATGCCGGGATACGCCGCCCGAGCGGCATCGAGCGCGACCGCGCTGGACATATTGCACGCCATCACGACCGCCTTCGCGCCCTTCCCGATCAGAAAGCCCACTATCCCCAGCGCGAACCCCCGAATCTCGTCGAGCGGGCGCTCGCCATACGGGACATGCGCGGTGTCGGCGAAGTAGACGATCCTCTCGTTTGGCAGCCGCTGCATTATCCGAGCGGCCACGCTCAGCCCGCCCAGGCCGGAATCGAACACGCCTATCGGAAAACTCACTTTACGCCCCCAGGTCGAAGCAGGGTGGAGTCTGCCCTGATTGGATCGGTCAGCTCGAGATGCCCGCCCAGTGTTTCGACCGCTTCCCCCTCCACCAGTATGCGCACACTGCTTACTTTCCCACTACTATTTGAAACGAGCGTGAGCACGATGGAGTTTACCGTGAGAGCTTCCTGCTCGGCACTTCCGGAGAAGTTGTCCGTAAACTCACGGCTCAGGTTGATGGTCGCAACTCTCTTTTGGACCCGAATGGGAGAAAGCAGCTTGGCGCCTTGAGGGATAAGCCCCGCGCAGACGCCGCCTTGTTTGTTCGTATCGAGCAGAGTCTTTAGCGCCGCGTCAAGTATATCACCTTTCTGACGGGTGGTTGCAGCTACCCGCGCGAGGTTGAACCCCTTTCTCTTGGGCAGATAGACATAGACCGTGCGCTCCGGGGCAAGGGGCACGGGGCGCTGCGTTACCGTGACGATCGGCTTCTGGGCGGGCTGTGTCAGATCAAATGGGTGTTTGCTGACGTAGAAGTATGCTCCTATCGCCGCCGCGCCGACCACGAGCACTCCCAGTATGAACAACTTTCCGGAGCCGGTGGATGTCCTCTTTTGTCTAGCCATTCATTAAGCCTCACTTACTTCGCGCCACAGTCCGCCTACGACCTCGTAGTGGCGACTCTCCGTCGTCGCCACGGGCCGAAACCTCGTAGTGGGCGACTCTCTATCGTCGCCAAAGGCCGGGACGGAGACCGGCCACTACGAATCGAGCCGCTACTGTATCGGCGTTCCTTGGACGTATGCTTTGAGCCCCGCAACGATCCCCGCGGCCAGCTTGGCCCTGTGGCTCGCGTCCAGCAGTTTCGTGCGGTCGGATGAATTGTTGACGTAGCCGCACTCGAGCAGCACACCAGGGATGCCGGTATTGGTTAGCCTTCTCAGCACCCCCAATCCAGTCATATACGGCAGCGTTCGATCGCTGCGAGGGTGCCTGTCGCACATTCCGGTGAACTTGCACACCCCATCGTGGATCGCGTAGGCCAGCAGCTTTGGGCTGGCCTCCTGCATGTGATAGTAGGTCTCGATGCCCGTCGCGCTCCCCGGCGTGATGTTGGAGTTGCAGTGCACGGATATGAAGAAGTCGGCCCCTGCATCGATCGCGACTTCCGGCCTGGCGGCAAGCCCCATCTGACTGTCAGTGTACCGAGTAAGCATGGTCCGCGCGCCCTGCTTGGTGAGGGCCGCCGCGAGGTCCTTGGCGATCTCTAAGTTGATGTTCTTCTCGCGAGACCCGCCGGCCTGAGCGCCGCTCTCCTTACCGCCATGACCCGGGTCGATCACCACGATCTTGCCTGCCAGCGTTCCGCCGGAGTGGTCCGGCGGCCGCACGTAGACCATAGTCTCCGTGCCCCTGACCTCCACGCTGTAGGCCATCGGTCTCGACAGCCGCAGCGAGAGCCGCACTCCGGAGGCGATCTTTGTTAGCTCGGGCTTAACAAGCGCGTGCGAGCCGGTCACGGTGCAGGAGTCGCCAAGCTGTGCCGCGGGCAGATCGATGCGAATCTCGGGAGGAGTCACGCTCAGCGCGGTTGTCGCGGTCGCCCTGCCCGACGTGGCAATCGCGACGTTGAAAGATCTCTCGTTCACTGTCTGGATGGCGATGCCGGTCACGGTGAAAGACCGGGCCGATGGCTGCTTGGCCGCCGGCTGGGTATTCGGAGTTGGAGCCGGGGTCAGGCCATCGCCCACTTTGAGCACAATCTGTGCCGCTGACCCGCTGGTTTCGAGATTGTAGCCGGTGGGCTTGTTGAGGTCGAGGACCACCCGCGCGGTGGTGCTATCGAACTGGCCCAGCCTCGCTTTCGCCACGGTCACAGCGCCTATGTAGACCTCTTTGGCCTCGGACGCGAGCTTCGTGTTTGCCACGTCCACCATTATCTTGCCGCCCCACGCCTTTGCGGTCGCATGGACGGGGAATGAGCAGTTGATTTTAAGAGTGTCGTTATCGAACTCGACCGAGTCGAGGTGCGCGAGCAACGTGAGCGTGCGCTTTGCCGCGTTCCAGGATCGTTCTCCGCCAATGAGAGTCACCACTTTGTCCATTGGGACCATACGAGCGCCGTTCACACTGACCGTTTCGATCGTGCCCGATTGCCCACCGGCGGCGGCCACGATCAGATTACCGTTGCCCGAGTCAACGTAACTCGCGCCGAGCATGGGAAGTATCTGAAGAGGGGCCAGCACGCCGGCGCCGTCGAAGACAGGGGTGGGGGCGAGAGGCGCCTCGCTCGTGCCGATGAGAATCCGCGCGGGAACCGTTTCGGCCCAAGCGCAAGAGAACATGCCCAAGCACACGACGAGCAGCGCCAGATATCTCATTACCCGTATCATCCGACTCCATCCTTGCGTAGTTCCAATTTTACTAGCTGGGCGGGGGAAATGCAAACGAGGAGACAGTCGTCAGTCGTTAGTCGTTAGTATGGGGCGCGGCTGCAGACCGCGCCCCATCGAGGCGTTTCCCAACTGACAACTAATAACTAATAACTAACGACTACTTCCCCGCCTTCTGAAACTTATGCGCCCCGTTGACCATGTGGCACGTCGCGCACGTGTCATCTGGGCCGGCGCTGGGCGCGTGCTTCTTGAGGCTTTCGATGGTTGATGAATGACAGGCAAGGCACTGATCATTGATCGGCTGCTTGAGCTGATGCGCGGCCTTGGCCTTGTCGCCGTGCGGATCGTGGCAGGTGGCACAGGTCATCCCGCCGGCGTAGTGCTTGCTTGTAATGAAGTCGTTATACTGGCGGTTTGTCACGCTCTCGGACGGGTCTTTGAGCTTGAAACTCTTGTCGAGGTCATCGCCCGGCAAGAACGTAGTGGGGAATGCGTATTTCCCGCTCGTGTCGGTCCCAACGGAGTGGCACTGCCCGCAGACCATGTCCTTCTTTTTGGAGTCGAGCTTCTTGAATGTGTTGATGTCGGCGGCGTCCATGCTCTCCGCATGAGCCGCGCCCGGCCCGTGGCAGCTCTCGCACCCGACTCCGAGTTCCATCCAGGTCTTGGCGTCCGGGTCGAAGTTGGTCGTGTGGCAACCGACGCACTGCGTGGCGCCGTCCACCGATGCAATGGCAGCCCAACTTTGGCTCTTCGTGTCCCACTTGCCCGGCAGGACCTTGAGGTCTTTGTCGAGGTAGTTCTGATAGGATTTGCCGAGGCCGAGGACGTACTTGATGTCCTCTTTTTTTACGGGTGACTTGTCGTCGAACTTGGCCACTATGGCCTCGGGCTTCTTGGTGGCGTCGGTCATGGCCGCGCGATGGGCAGACTTGGCATGCCCGGCTATCAGCGCGGCGTGAGTGCTCTTATGGCACATAGCGCACTGCTCGCTGCCTATATATTTCGCGTTCTTCTTACCCCACGCGGCATAGCCGGCTCCCAGAACCACCGCCGCCGCTATCGCCACTGCAACTATACGTCTCATCCCCAAAGCAAAGTCTCCTTCGAGTCACTCACTGACTCTCTTATAGACGCAGCCGCCACTTACCTCTGTCTCGTCTTCCGTTTTTGCGACCGGCGGGCAGGGGTATTAAAGTAGCGATATGAACGATCACTACGAATCAGAAGACCGTGACCTCTACGCGGAGGCTCTCGACGCGCTCCGCGGCTCCGGGGCGCCTTTCATGGTTGGGGGAGCGCTTGCCGTCCACCACTACTCCAACTGGTGGCGAAATACCCACGACATCGACGTCTACATGACGCGCGATGACGTTGCCGGGGCCGCCGAAGCGCTAAGCTCGGTCGGCTTCACGGACCTGGGGGAACAGGCGTCGGGCGACAGGCAGTGGATCTACCATTCGGGCAAACGAGGCCTCATCTTCGATGTGATATGGCGCTTTGCGAACCTTGCCAACTACATAATGCCGGACTGGTTCGAGCGCGCCCCGACAGGGGAGTTCCTCGGGATGCAGATTCAATTCATGCCGCTCGAAGAGCTGGTCTGGATCAAGGTGTTCGTCATCAACCGTCACCGCTGCGATTGGCCGGACGTCATGCGCCTGGTGCAGGCGCAGTGCCAAAGGCTCGATTGGCAGCGGCTGATGAGTTTGCTTGGCGAGCACTGGCTGCTGCTGGCGGGCCTCGTGGACGTGTTTGATTGGCAGCATCCGCAGTCGATGGGCTGCGTCCCCGATACTCTCAGAGATGAGCTGGCCCGGAGGCGGCTGGAGTATCGCCGGAACCCTCCGGCACATGTCAACCGCGAGCATTTGCTCGATCCATGGCTGCACCAAAGGGCGGATATATATGCGATTCGGCGCGATGAATAACCCAATGGTCGATGTGACCGAGGAGATCGCTTCTTTCAGGGACATCGGCTTCGATTTTATCGACCTTACGCTCGAACCCGACCAGACCTACTCGGCGAGTGTGAGCACGGACAAGATTGCAAACGCGCTCGACCAGGCCGGGATGTCCGCCGTCGGGCACACGGCATGGTATCTTCCGATCGCGTCGCCGTTTCCGGAGTTCCGCGAGCTGGCGGTCAAAGAGTTGGAGCGGTGCATGAGGGTGCTCAAGGACTTGGGCGTGTCCAAGATGAACGTCCACCCCCACACTCGTGTTATGCTGCACGACGAGGAATGGATCATCGCGCAGAACACCGACGCCATCGCGAGGCTCGCGGATCGCGCGAAGGAGCTGGACATGACTGTGCTGGTCGAGAACATGCCCGGCTTCAGCCGCGTCTCGCAGATGAAGCCTATATTGGAGGCGGTGACGGGCGCGGAGTTCCTCATGGACGTGGGTCATGCGAACCTGGACACGCCCTACAACCGCGCGGAGGAGCTGCTCGCGAACTTCGGCCACCGCCTGGGGCATGTCCACGTCTCGGACAACCGCGGGGGCCACGACGACCTGCACCTGCCTCTGGGCGTGGGCAACGTCAACTGGCTCCAGATCGTGCGGCTGATCAAGAACACCGGCTATGACGGCACCGTCACCATCGAGGTTTTCGGCGACGATGATGACTACCTCAAAATGAGCCTGCGCAAGATCAGGTATCTGTGGGAAAACGCGGAGGCGGGAGAAATACTAGGCCCCACCGGATAGACTCTCCCTCTCGATTCTCCATTGGTAACTGCTCCGGGTTGCTGGGCACTTTCGTCATCCTGAACTTGATTCAGGACCCATCCGAGATGCTGAAACGTCCCGGATCTAGTCCGGGATCAGCATGACGTGTGTGATCGGGCGGGATTTGCAATCCCGCCTGAAACCGAATCCCCGGGGTCTGCAACGCTGCCCCCGCCCTACGCGCGGGGCTTTCCCTTCTAACCTCTAACATCCAACCTCTAACCTCTAGATCGCCACTTCACAGCCCCGGCCCTTTGTGCTATAGTTGCGCTATGTTCACCAACACACTGTATTACGGCGACAACCTCGATGTAATGCGGGAGTTCATACCCGATGAGTCGGTCGATCTGGTTTACCTCGACCCGCCCTTCAACTCCGCTCGCGACTACAATGTGCTCTTCAAGCAGTCCAAACGCGATGAGAACCAGGCGCAGATAACGGCATTCACCGACACCTGGCAGTGGAGCAAGCGGCACTACGAGGAGTTCTTCGACGATCCCAAGAATGCCCGTCTCTATGACCTCATGTCCGCGCTGCACACCATACTCGGCCAGAGTGAGATGATGGCCTATCTTGTAATGATGGCCCCGCGAATGCTGGAGCTTCACCGGGTCCTCAAACCCACCGGCAGCCTTTATCTTCACTGCGATCCAATCGCGAGCCATTATCTGAAGGTGCTCCTGGACAAGGTCTTCGGACCGACCAGGTTCCGCAATGAGATAACGTGGAAGCGGACCAGCGCGCACAGCGATGCGCGTAAGTACGGGTGCAATGCTGACACCCTGCTGTTCTACACCGCAACCGATGACTACGCCTGGGCATCACAGTACACCGTCCACAGCGATGAGTACCTTGCTCGCTTTCGTCACAAGGACACGGATGGACGACCGTGGGCCGACTTCGATCTCACCGCGAAGGGTCTAAGCGGCGGCGGTTACGATTACGAGTATCGGGGTGTTCGGTCCCTGTGGCGCTGCCCCTTGGAGACTATGCGCAGGTTTGACGAGGAAGGCAGACTTCACTTCACGAGCAAAGGCGGCATACGACTCAAGCGGTACCAAGAGGATACCCCGGGCGTACCCCTTCAGAGCATCTGGGAGGACATCTCGCCTGTCAATTCCCAAGCCGCCGAGCGCATGGGCTATCCCACCCAGAAGCCCCTCGCGCTTCTCGAACGCATCATCAACGCCTCCTCCAATCCCGGCGATGTGGTTCTCGATCCCTTTTGCGGGTGCGGCACGGCAGTTGTCGCCGCCGAAAAGCTCGGTCGGCACTGGATAGGCATCGACATAACCTATATAGCGCTGGACCTGATGATCAGCCGCCTGCTCGGGGACTTCGAGCTAAAGCGCGGGGTGGACTACGACGTAAAGGGCGATCCCAAGGACGCCTACACCGCTAGCAAGCTCTTCGAGCAAAGCCCCAAGCAATTCGAGATATGGGCGGTCGGGCTTGTCGGCGGAGTCCCGCAGCCGGAAAAGAGCGGCGACAAGGGAATCGACGGCAAAGTCTACTTCCAGGACCTCCTAGGCAACCTGCAATGCGCCGTCTGCCAGGTCAAGGGCGGCCACCTCACCACGGGCGCTGTCGACGCGTTCGCCCACGTCATTGAGCGAGAGAAAGCCGCAATGGGGTTCTTTATATGCCTGGAGCCACCAACCAAAGGAATGTACAATAGGGCCGAGGAGATCGGCTTCTTCGACTCTCCCAGCGGCCGCAAAATCCCCAAGTTCCAGATTCGCACCATCAAGGAGCTTCTCGACAAAGGCAACGACTTCGACTTCCCCATCGGCTACTCCCTCAAGAGCGCGTCAGGCAAACGCCTCACACGCGACAAGGACCAGGGGAAGCTGGAGATGTGAGCTAGAGGCAAATGGGCAATGTGCTGAACCTGATCACAACAGACGGAACCGTCGATGCCACGAAGATAGCCGCTTGGATAGGCTGCATAGGCGTTGTTTGGGCCGGGCTCCGCAAGACCGTAAGCGCATTTCTGAAATTCATTGCGCGCCCTCGGATTGCGGAGCCCACATACGGCTGCGGAGAATCCGTCCAACGGCGTTGGCCTCATCTCTGTGTGGACATCGAGAACTCAGGGCGCTCGCCGCTCAATATCGAACAGGTGAGGCTGGAGTGCAATACGCATGGAACGCATTACCGCTGCGTCCTGCCCCCGGATACCGATGGCCCGATACCGGCCAAGCGAGGCATTGACCGCGACGACAGCAACGGCCCATGGAAGCGTGCGTTCTTGATGCCACAGCCTGATTCAGCCTCGGAAATGGAGGGCCTCAAGATGATCCTGGACGCTGATGTGCCTACACTACGCCTTCAGGTGTGGGTAGTTGGTCAGGACCGTCCCTTGTGGGAGAGAAAGGGAGATCAGCTAGAAAGGTTGCGGTTCATCATTGGCCATGTTATTAGGGGGCATGAGGCAAGACAGAGCGGGGAAGTCAGATAGGACTTGTTCTATGCTTCGGCACCGGCCTGAGGGTCACCGCCGCACCTGCTTCGGCGCAAACTGCCGCTCGAAGCATCCGCTTAGCTGAGTGGGCTGCGAATGGTAGGCTATCTGGTGACGATTCTTCGGGAGGCTTTTTGACCCGAAGATGGCACAGGCTACTGATAAGGGCTGTCGGCAACAACCTCAGGCACTCTTCAAGCCCTACTCTATATCAGCATCAATGGACTTCCGAGCGTAGTCCAGTTCTTCGAGCGATATGCCATGCTTTGCACTCAGTTCCGCGAACACAACACTTGCCGGCCGGGACTCTCCTCGCTCGGCCTCTTCGAGTCCTTGCCTGATAGCTTCAAGCGTTTCCACATAATCGAGCTTCTCCAGCATTGCCTGATAGGACTCTGCGTCCTGTATAACCAGCTCGGCTTTTCCATTTACCGTAAGCACCATCGGAGTTCTCTTCCTCTTGATCTTGCCGACGCATTCCTTTGAGTGGCGCACAAACTCTGTAAGTGAGCGTATTTCAGTTAGGTCGATCATAACACACCTCTTCGACTGCAGCATGGAATAACCTGCTAATTACATGATACCACAACTCCAGTGTCCTTGCTATCCCGAAATCAGTTTCCACCCTCCCTTCAGCGGCCTCATTCCCCTCAGCGCCTCAGCGGTTCCCCTCCCGGACTTTCAACTTTCAACTTTGAACTTGTAACTGTTCCCAACCCGTGAACAACATTTAACTGAAATATACCAGCGATTTCCCTGCAAAAGTGCCTACTTGTCGTACTGTGTACATGGGGGAAGTTTTCAGTTGACAGTCCTCAGTTCTCAACGGCACTTCCCTACTAACAACTAACGACTAACGACTGATAACTATTTAACTCAACAAAACGAAATCCCGCCGCTCAAAATCTGAGCGTGGGCTGAGCGTGAGCTGAGGGGCAATTCGTTCGTACAAAACCCCGATTTTCCCTCGTGCGAAACGTGTATAAACGAAGTGATAGCCTCTACGCCACGCTGAGCGCCGTCAGAAGCTCGCCGAGGTTGCGCGACATGAAATCGACCGCGCTGATTGCCCTGCGGTAGTCCATTCGGGTCGGGCCGAGCACGCCGATAGTCCCCGCCGCGCGCCCGCCAATTCTGTAGCGAGCGCCGACGAAGCCGCAGTCGGCATAACCGGCTCTTCCACTTACTTACTGTGGTCGGCGAGACAGCGTAGGTCTGAGCCAGTTGCCTACAACTGCAATCGCTGGATCGAAACAAACAACGTTGTCTTGGACTGGTGGTTGCATTAGAATGAATACGCATGCAGACAGCCCCTTTCGTAGATTGGCGTCTACCAAGGAGACTACTGCATGCAACTCATCTAATCAAGTCCTACCGTCCATAATGTCATGAGACTTAACACCTATTCCCTATTTGTTGCCTCGCGCGGATACGACCGCCCCGAATGTCTTCAGCAGTATGCTCAGATCGGCCGGCAGCCCGAGGGCTCGGCAATACTGGGTGTCATAGGCGACCTTTGTTTCCACGTCCAGGTCGTCCCTGCCCATGACCTGAGCAAGACCAGTTATCCCAGGGCGCACGCGATCCACGCCGCTTTATGCGGGTACCTACGGCCCGCTGGGCAAGGCTCCGGCGGGAAGCTCGATTGTCTGGTATGGCGTTCATGCTTTCGAGATGCTGCAGCGCGCCATGGGCCGCGGGGCAGTCGGGGTGTTCGCCAGATCGGACAAAGCCGGTGTTGTGGCCTGGTGGACTATCCGGAGGCGCGCCGGGGTGTGGTGGAGCTTACGGAGGGCGCGTATGCCTACGGCGGCTGCGTCCGCGAGAAGGGAAAGGCCGCGCCCTACACCTGCGATAACAGCAAGCTCTACACGACCCAGCTCGAGAAGGTGGTAGCGTTCTTCAAGGGAGCCGAGCCGCCCGTTTCGCTAGACGACGCGCTGGAGGTCACCGCCATGCTCGACGCCGCCGAGCGGTCGGTGCACAGCGGCAAGACCGAGGCGGGGTAGGGGAAAGCGGATACGGTTACAGTGAGGAATCAAGTTGCCCTCTCCGCCCGGAGGGGGCATCTTTTCAGTGTCAGCTATTCGACACGTACACGGTGACCCTGGAGACGCTGAAATCGACTGTCACTCGGGCGCTTGAGAATCCTAGCCCTGCTATTATTGGTGAGACGCATAGAATCGTCAGGCCGACCAGTGCGGCGTAGGAGCATGCGATAACCAATCTCTCTTAGCCGTACGTGACATCCCGAAGGCCCTTTCTGAACTCAAGCGTCTGCAGAACTGGGGAAGTTGGGTTAACGCAATTGTCTCGAAGCTGGGTAATGCTCAGTGCTCAATGCTAAATGAGGCATGCTGCTGCGAAGGTTGAGCCTATATGTACGAGAGTATCCTGTCGCAGACCATATCTACAGTGTCCATGGGCATATGCGAATAGAGCGGCAGAGCCAGACTTCGCGCGGCAATGCGCTCAGCGATCTGTAGGCGAGATGCGCATCCGGGCTCGATGTCGCGGAACAGCGTCTGGTTGTGCAGTGCGGGGTAGAAGTAGCGCTTCGTCTGGATGCCGTCTTCCTTGAGCCGGTGGTAGAGGTCGTCCCTGGTGATTGAAGCCACATCCGGATCGAGCAGGACCACCATGTAGTTGCGTGATGAAGTCACATGCTCCGGGATTATCTGGAAACTGGTCCCCGGGATGCTTTCCAGGCGCTCGCGGTACCTGGCCATCAATGCGGAGCGGTTCGCGATCCACGTGCCGACCCGCGCGAGCGACCACTTGGCCACCATAGCGTTCACCTCGGTCATCCTCGCCGACAGGCCAAGCCAGTTCATGTCCTCGCCGTCCGGGGCCTTGCCGTAGTCGCGCATGAAGCGGAGTTTGTAGGCAAGATCGTCGTCATTGGTCGCAACGAGTCCGCCCTCCATAGCCGTCACGACCTTAGTCGGGCTCATGCTAAACACCTCGGCTGACCCGAAGTTGCCGAGCGCCTTGCCCTTGTATGTGCTCCCGAGTCCCTGGGCTGTATCGTAAAGAAGCTTGAGACCGTGCTTGTCGGCCAGCTTCGCGTAGCCGTCCAGATCACCCGGCACACCGAATATGCAAACTGGGAAGATGGCCGACGTTCGCTCGGTGATGAGTGACTCGGCTTTGGCGACGTTCATGGTAAAGCTGTCCGGCTCACTGTCGCAGAAGACCGGCTTGAGTCCATTCCAGAGAAGCGCCTGCGAGGTCGCGGCGAAAGTGAAACTGGGTGTGATGACCTCGCTGTCCTTCGGCAGTTCGAGTGCTCGCATCAGCAGCATCAGTCCGCTGGTGCCTGATGAGACGGCAACGGTGTGTTTGACGCCGGTCAGCTTGCACACATCCGCCTCCAACTCGGCCACGTGTGGCCCGACGGTAACGCGGCCGGATACGAACACGGCTCGCATTTCCTCCATCAGCTCGGCCGGGTCGGGAAGCGTCGGCGATATTATGGGGCACACTTTCTGTTGGCTCATTGGAAATGCTCCTCGCGATTAAGTTTCAGTACGAAGTTGCAGCATAAGCGTCGCAATGGTATCTGCTCAGGCTAACACCAAGTCCAATTGTTCAAGTGAAGCCACTTCTGCCTTTGCGGCATGCTCATCATTAGCCGAGTCCTTCCCAAAATGCAGTTGGCCTCTGGTGCGTATTCGAATAGTCTGCCATCCCAACGCATTGGGGGCGATGAAGTCTTTCTCAGGGTTATCCGCCACGTAGACAAACTCCTCTGGTTCAAACGACCACAAGTCCATCAATAGACAAAAGCTCCGTGGATGTGGTTTCCAGTAATGCTTTCCCCACACATCAGTGAACACCGCAACTTCCACGAGTTTCGAAAGGCCAAGGCTCTCAAACTTGAGACGTTGTGCGCTGTGAAATCCATCAGTAATGAGTGCAATCTTGACGCCTGAATCCTGCAGAGTCCGCAGAAGCTGGTCCGCACCACAGATCATGCTGATGTTTGGCACGTGCGAACGATAAGCTGTGACAAGATCCACCACCGAGAAGTGCTTCGATAGCTCAGGGTATTCCGCCACCAGCAGGTCAAACGTGTTGCCGCGTGTACCGTTATCGAACAACCGCGCGAGCGAGGTTCTGACGCTTTGCTCCGTAATGCCCACAGTTGCGCTGACCATTTGTGCAACAGCCTGAAAACCGCTCATTACGTAATCTCGTTCGAGATACAACGTGTCATCCAAGTCAAAGACTACCGCGCGCGCTAATGCCAAAGTGGATCCTCCACAAAGAGTTCCGTGTAATGCCGGGTCATCGACAGACCTCTTTGGTAATCCCCAATAGCCGTGGGAACAGCCTCCCCGCAGCAATCTTTCACAATCCACTCAGGATACCTGCCACCGGCCGCATAGGCAAGTGGGAAGCCTCCACCGAACCGCGGGTTGATCTCGTTCAGCACAGGCCCCTCTGGTGTCAAGAATGCCTGCAGAGTCATCGGACCCACGCCCCCGCGCAATGCAACTAGTTCCAGCACTCTGGTAACCCACGGCCTGAAGTCGTCATCAGGTATCGTGAGACCTTCGACAGACTCGCCGCCGACCGTCTTGATGCGCAGGCGAGGCACATAATGGCAGACATCCCCCTGGAAGTTGATATATGCGTCAACAGTTATCTCCTGTCCAGCTATCTCTTCCTGGATGATTGGGTCAGGCACGATTCTTAGAACACTTGATAATGTTTCTCGGCTGGCATGAAAGACATTCTGACTCGCGCTTCCTGCGCGTGGTTTCACTATCATGCACGGAGGCATTTTATTGGGCGAGATGGTTTCTGGAAGCCAGGACATAGGAACGTCGATGCCTGATTCTGAGAAGTATGTATAGGTCAACCACTTGTCGCCGGCGATCCCAACGATCTCTTCTGAGGAAACAAGCGCAACACAGTTGTGATCACCGAACTCCAGCTTATACGCGGCCAGAACTGGTAGTTCCGTATCTATTGTTGGCACAATAAGTCTGATGTCATATTGGTGCACCACGGCAAGCAGTTCCTGGATGTAATTCGGCGCTTGAATTCGCGGAAGACGTAAAGCTTTGTCAGCCATATACAGAGCAGGCGCAAGAGGGTCAATATCACCAGCAAATACTCTGCTGCCCATGGAATGGACCGCATCTTGGAATGCTCTAAGTAACGATGTCCGACGACCTGCGCTAGTTATCAGTACGTTCATCCGCTTTTCCTTCAAACACTGGCATAGTTGCATGTCCTTGAGCATTGATTCCGGTCCGTCTAAAAAGTTCGCGCAAGGTCACAACAAGAATTTTCAGATCCAACAATAGATTGTGGTTATCGACATACCACACGTCGAGGTCGAACTTGTCCTCCCAGCTCAGCGCGTTGCGGCCGTTCACCTGCGCCCAGCCTGTTATCCCTGGTCGCACCTCGTGCCTGCGAGCCTGCACTGGAGAGTACCTCTCCAGGTATTCGACCAGCAGAGGGCGCGGCCCGACCAGGCTCATGTCTCCTCTAAGCACATTGAAAAGCTGCGGAAGCTCATCCAGGCTCGCGGACCTGATGAAGCTACCAACGCGAGTGAGCCGTTGCTCGTCAGGCAGCAGTTTACCCTCGGCGTCTCGGTCGTTTTTCATGGTGCGGAATTTGTAGAGCGTAAACAGCTTCCCCAAAAGACCGGGACGCACCTGCTTGAAGATCACGGGCCACCCCATCTTGCACAGCACCACGATGGCCACGGCCAACATCACAGGCGAGAACGCCACAAGCAGCACACACGCCACAAGAAAATCGAATATGCGCTTTGCCAGCATTCTACAGATCCGCCTCAACCGGAAGTGCCAGGCCTCTGTCCTCGAGGAGGCGCGTATACTCGTTATACACCGCCTCCCATACGTCCTCCCGCCGGAAATGCTCAAGTATCCGCTTTCTCGCCGCATCGCCGTGCTTGCGCCGAAGATCCGGGGACATCAGATAGGCAGCGGTCGCCTGGGCAAGAGCGTTCGCGTCGCGCGGCGGGACGAGCGTGCCGGTGACTCCATCCTCGATGGCGTCCACACATCCGGTAACCTGTGTCGCAACCACCGGGAGCCTCATAGAGGCAGCCTCCATAGGCACAACGGGAAAACCTTCCCGATAGGTTGGCAGAACCAGGACATCCATGGCAGCATACATTCGGTTCGGGGATGTATCCCACGGCAGGTTGACCATGTGCGTGCGCGGATCGCTCTCAAGCGCCTGCCTGATCTCAGCCGGAACCAGAGTACAATCCTGAGACTCATTTGCTGCTCGTTCGTATTTGCTGCATCGTGCTATCGGGATAGCGCCTCGTCGTAGAGCGAGTCGTGGGCTTTGAGAATTGCGCTCAGCTCGTATGGGCCCTGCATTTTTGCTCGCCCATTCCGTCCCATTGCCTTTGCTTCTTCGGGGTGCTCAATCATCCAGGTTATGGCATCGGCCAACGCCACCGCGTCCTTGGGCGGGCACAATATCCCGCAGCCGTCGTCTAACAGTTCGGTCGTGCCGCGTATCCTGCACCCTATCACAGGCACCTCCAGGCTCAGTGCATCCATAATGCTGCGCGGCAATCCCTCGCGGATAGACGGCAGAATCATTGCTCTCGATGCAGTCAGCAGCGCGGAAAAATCCTTTCTGAAGCCCAAAAAGTGCACCATATCTTCGACTCCGAGTTGACTCGCGAGCGCCCGCATCTCGCATTCGAGGGGGCCTGCGGAGGTAAGCGCAAGGTGGGCCTTGTGATGCGCGTTTACAGCGGCTATCGCCCTGATCGCATCACAGTGGCGCTTCCCGGGGTTGAACTCAGCCGCCACAAGAAACAGCGTGCCATCATCCCCAAGCTCGAACTCCTGCCGAATCCGTTCGACGGCTTCCCGTGACACGGTTTCCGGGTTGAAATACCCGGCCGTGTCCACGCCGATGCCGTGAATGTGGAGCAGCCGGTCTTCGCTCACTATCCCCAGGCTCAGAGCGCTCTGCTTGTCTTCCTGATTTGTCACCACGAGATAGTCCGTGTAACGGCCGGCAAGCTTTTCCATACGGACATAGACGAAGTTAGCGAGAGGATTGCCCAGGGGATGGAAATGGAACCCGTGCGCCGAATAGATGACCTTGGTCTTGTTCGCGCTTCGCAGTTGCCTCAGCGCGTAGCGTGTGACGAACCCCGCGATAGGAGTTGTGACATGCACGATGTCGTATCCCTCGCGAGCCACCAGATCGTATATCATTCGCGGCGCTCGGAAGTAATTGCCCTTGTCCAACGGGCTTCGTCCCCAGTCTATCTCAAACACATTGTCGAACTCCGCTGCGCAGTCGGCCGCAGAGGTGACTCCACTTGCGGCGGCGTCAACCCGCCAGCCTTTGGCGCGGAAATGTCTGGCGAACGGAAACAGGAATGCTCGCAATGTGTAGGGGACAGTGGTCACAAGTAAAAGCCGGGGCATCCTGACACATCCTCATTTTGATGGGTAGATAGCTCCTGCTTTATGTGCATCTCTTACCCATTTGCAGCTACTCAGCCTGCCTCGAACTCCTTCGCCGGCAATTAGCCGATTCCTCCTTGCCCCATAATACGGCCTGCACCCGTATCAGGCAATCATTGACGTTTCGTCACGAGAACGTCGCCGCTCGGCGCGGATCGGAGGACATCCGCGTTCATCGAGTTTCCTATGCCCGTGTTCTTGCCGACGACCAGAATCCCGGCGCCCACAGTCAACCACTCCGGTTGGCTATTCAGGTGTACCGTCTTGACCCGCGTCGGGCTGAGGCGAGATCACCGTTGGGGCATCGACCGCTGGAGTCTCAGCCGCGGAGGCGACTTGCGCCGACGATTCGCCCAGGTAGTAGTTGCTTGCAATGGCCTGCCTGTATGAGGACAGCACGTCTGAATCGTTGGTGACGCTGTAGTCATTGGCCGGTTCGTACTTGGCAAGGTGTTTGGCGGGACTCGACGCCGCGGCGTGCCGGCGCGCACTGGGCTGTGGCTGGTTCTTGACCGCCCCAATGCCTCGAGGCACGATCACGAAAGCTGCTGCCGCGGTAAGCAGAGTGCCGCAGCCGAGAACAGCAAGAGACTTGCGGGAACGAAACAGCTTCATACCGGCCAATCGGTGCATGCTACCGGCTCGATACGTCTCGGCTGCCTGCTGTGCCATCTTATCATCGAGCCTCCCATCTCCCGCGCCGCCCCAGCCTCTTTGTGCTGGCTCATCAGTATATTACCAGTATATCCGCACGCCGCCGCCCAAGTCAATGGCGCGGCGATTCACACCCCTGCCCGCGTTTGCATACATGTCGCCGCCGGGATCACCGACGGCCCCAACCCCTGTCACCGTCTGTTATAATAACTCTTGTGAGACCAACAACTGTGCTGACACTCATCATCATCGCCGCGCTGTTCTCGCCCGTTCTTGCGGGGGAAGAGGCCTGCCGCATTCGGGTCCATAACGAGGTCAACGGGCTCGTGCAGGTGAGCGTGGACGGGGGCGTCACGTGGGGGACCGTCGGGCGAGTCAGAAGTCCGGCGAACGCGCGCATAGCCGGGTTTGCGGCGGCTTCTTATGTCCCGCACGGCACCGTCGCCGCGACCGCGGTTCACGGCATTCGCATCAAGACCGGTCAATACTCGCTTGGGGTAGGCAAAGCGCAGAAGGCGATGCTTTTCAGCATCGAGCCGCTGGAGTTCTCTCGTATTCCCAACGGCTACGGCGGACATCTGCCGAGGTCGTCGGGGGTCTACACCGACATCTTCGCGGGGCATTCGATCTTCCGCAACCAGTCGCCTTATGTCGGCAACGCGGTCTATGTGGAGCGCGATCACAAGCTCCAGCTCGTGCCTGAGGACTACACCCCCATCGAGGGCGAGACGTTCGTGATAGCCGTCATCCGGCCTCCCCAGATGGGCCGGGACATCATGTCCCGGCCCATCCGGGGGATCGAGTTCGAGAACAACGCGCAAGGCAAAGTAACCGTGCGATACACAGACGGCTCCAGCGAGGTGATCGCGTCGGTCGATAGGCCCGTCAAAGGCACGGGTCGATACGACGGCGCCACGTTCACCGGCGTCGGCGCGGTCAACACCAACCACGGCGGCGTGCTGACCATATCCACCGCCCCGATCTGCCTGCCGATGACGCAGGAGGGCGGGCCAACCGAGACGCGCGGCGGGTTCATGATCCAGCCCTATTTCCACGCTGCCGAGCAGGACGAGCAGAAGCCGCAGGTGATGGTCGTCGGGCCGAAGGACTCCAAGAACCCCCGGATCGAGGGGACCCCGCCTTTGTTTTTCGGCAACATCAACCTGACCCGCTACTGGGGCGATCCCGATCACTCCTACCGCGCGCAGGTCAAGATCGACGACGGCCCCTGGGAGGACACGCCCCAGATCATCGGCAAGGTTGATGACGCGTTCACTCCCGCGTATCTAAACACCTACTTCGCCTCCAAGGGTGCGCCACGGAAGATCACCCAGGGGGTCACCGCGATTCGGCTGCTTTTCCCCAACTACGACCCGGCGGTGCTCGCGCGCGACCTCGCGCGGGAGGTGACCGATTACACAAAGCGAGTGACGGACGTTAAGGCCGTGAAGGGGATTGTCATAGTGAAGCCATTGAGACCGATCGGCGGTAACGCTCTGGTGAACTTCTACGTGGACGGTTGCCTCGTCACGACCGCCAGCGCCGACCGAGCCCAATGGGATTGGGACACAACCAAGGTCGCAAACGGCCTGCACGAGACAGAGATCGAGACCGAGGGTATGCCGAGGGCGGAGAAGCGGGTGGTAATGGTGAAGAATCGAAACACTTGACACAGAAAGCGATTTTTGGGCAGTTTGATGTATGTCAAGAACAAGCACGGCCTACATGGGTATACTGGAGCACATACTACGCTGAAGGGAGAGCGATAACGATGAGAGAGATGTTCACCGTAATGCTGATTGGGTTGGTCGGTGCATTGCTAGTCCTTGCGAGCGGCAAGCTAGTCTATGCCCACTGTGACACGATGAACGGTCCCGTGGTGAGCGCGGCTCGGAAGGCGCTTGAGACCGGGGACGTGAACCACGTGCTCATCTGGGTGAAGAAGGATGACGAGGGGCAGATACGCGCGGCGTTCAAGAAGGCGCTCGAAGTGCGCAAGTTCAGCCCTCAGGCGAAAGACCTCGCCGACAACTACTTCTTCGAAACACTGGTGCGAATCCACAGAGCCGGTGAAGGCGCGCCGTATACGGGCCTGAAACCGGCGGGCGAGGGGGTCGGACCGGCTGTGTCCGCCGCGGACAAAGCCATTGAAAGCAGCGATCCGAAAGAGGTGCTGCGCCTGGTTTCGGACGCAGTGGATGCAGGCTTGAAGGCGCGCTATGACGAAGTGATGGCGAAGTCCAAGTACAAGACCGACGATGTGAAAGCAGGCCGCGAGTATGTGGCGGCATACATCGAGTTCGTGCACTACGTGGATGGGCTATACGATGCCGCCGAAGGCGCGGTACCCGAGGACGCGAGTGGGGCGCAGGCGACCGGCCACAAAGATTAGGCTATCGCTGAGGACCTCTGGATGGAAGATCATTGCTTGACCCTTGCATGCCAAGTGGATTGCCTGGCCTTTTGGACCCATTCGTCCACTTCGGCGACGGGCAAGTCGAGAATATTGCCCCAAAACCGCAGCCTGCGAGGGTCGAGTCCGCCGCCGTTCTTGGCAAGAAACCAGTCTCGGATAGCCCCATCTCCCACGGCCTTGCGCAACCAGGTGATGGCCTGCCAGTCGCCTCGGTCAAGCACTCGCCGGATGATGAAGTTGGCGTGCTCGGACAGGTCAAGCGAGTCGAAATCGGTGTCCCAGAACAAGTTTTCGAGGTCTCGTGGCAAGCCCAACGGTTTGCGTCTCCCCAAGAGAACGGGCTGCCTTTATTATACCACGTCTGGGGTTTGGCCGGCGCGATTGGCGCGCCTGCCTGGCCTTTGCTACGTTCCCAAACTGATCTTGGTGCGGATAAGGCGGTAGATGGCCTCGCGGCCGAGAGTGCCTTTGAGGTGGCCGTCCTCCATCACCATCAGCCGGCAGACATCCGGCGATGCCAGCTTGGCGAGCGCGTCCCAGGCGTCATCGTTGGCGTCGATCTTGAAGGCTCCGTCGATGCGGTGGACGATGGCCTCGACCGGCGTGAAGTCCCACATCTCCGAGCGGACCGTGCGCACCTCCTCGGCCCCGACCACGCCGATCACTTCATCACGCTTCAGCACCGGGTAGCAGGAGTACTCGTGCCTCAGAAGCTGCTCATCGACGAACTGCCTGACGGTCATTTCCGCCGCGATTTCGGGCACATCGGTGGTCATCACCTTTTCAACCGGGACCCCGGACAACGCCTGGCGCACCACGAGCTGCTCGTAGCCGCTCCGCGCGGCTCCCGTGAGGAACCATCCGATGAAGATCAACCACAGCCCGCCGATCAGCGCCCCGATGGCCACGATGTTGAAAAAGCCAATCGCCATCAGCAGGTAGCCGAAGACCTGGCCTGAATACGAGGCGGCGCGGGTGGCTTTGGTCAAGTCATGGGTCGCGCCCCAGATGATCGACCGCAGCACGCGGCCCCCGTCGAGCGGGAATCCCGGCACGAGGTTAAACGCGCCCAAGAAGAAGTTGATCATCGCCAGGTAACCGACGAGCGCGACCGCGGCAACCGGCCAGTGGGCGTTCATCCCCGCCAATTCCAGAACGCCGAAGAACACCGCCAGCGCGAAGCTCGTCACTGGTCCGACTATCGACATCCAGAACTCCTCGGTGGCCGATCTCGGCTCCTCGGCGGTCTGCGAGACTCCTCCAAATATGAACAGCGTGATTCCCTTGACCTCAATGCCGAATCTCCGCGCGACGACGCTGTGGCTGAGTTCGTGAACGAGCACGCTGGCGAACAGCAACAGCGCGGCGGCCACGCCCAGCATCCAGTTGGTGGGTGCGTCGAAGTGGTGGCGCAGGCTGGGGAAGTAGCCGCTGGCGAGCGTGAAGACCACCAGGAAGAAGATGAGCAGCCATGACCAGTCTATGTTTATCTCGAAGCCGAGTATCTTGCCGAGCCGAACTCCACGCATTGATCATCCTCCAACGCCATTACCGTCTACGCACCTTTACCCAAGTCCGCGCGGAAACAAACTCATCTATTGAAGAGGCTGATGAGAGCGATCGGGTGACAGGTGACAGGTGACAGGTGTCGGGTGTTGGGTCCGCCATTGTCGTTAAGTTGGAAACCCAGGGTTCTGAGGTGGCGGCGGCCTCGCCCGATCACTTCACGCAGGGATCAGGGCGACTCTGCAACTCCTCTTGCGTGAACCGGGGTTGCCGCACGAGAAATCCAGTTCCTTATGTAGAGCTTTGCACGCGCGCCAGAGCATATCGAGTGCGCTGCCGTCGTAGTCTGCGTTCTCCAGTTGCGATACCATCGATTGAGTAACCCCCATGGAATCGGCAAGCTGAAGCTGGGTGAGTCCGGCTTCCTTGCGCATCTTGATGATCGCTATCCCGACGCGCACCCGCAGCTCTTCCTCCAGCACCTCGTCATCCCAATTCGGGACCTGCTCCCGGTATCGCCGGTCCAGTATCTCTAGCGCGTCAGTTATCCTCTTCTTGCCAGGCATAGGTGAATTATACCATATAACGAATAATCCAAAGCCGGCTCATTCGGTGCGTATCTGTTCAGTCTCGCGGGAGGAGATACCGCTAGCAGCCATCGGATAAAGTCGCATTTTTTGACGATGGATGAGGAGTAAGTGGTGTTGGCGTCGAATTCAGCATTAGTGATTGCTTGCTGGAGGCGATGCTTTGAGCCAGGGACGCAAAGAAG
>Ga0209226_10000358_pt1 | contig 26917 bp, 26 predicted proteins | sample BarGraNGADG00212_2_FD_184497 | JGI IMG/M metagenome (GOLD analysis project Ga0209226, IMG submission 184497) | Arctic peat soil microbial communities from Barrow, Alaska, USA - Barrow Graham LP Ref core NGADG0011-212 (SPAdes) (version 2) | ecosystem: Environmental > Terrestrial > Soil >...
AGAGCGACTGGGGCGGGAGCCGCGCCGATCTTCGTCCCTCGCCGACCAGCTATTCCGCGTAGAGCTTTTTCAGTTCTTCCTTGAGCGCGGGCAAAACCTGGAACAGGTCGCCCACAATGCCGTAGTCGGCCACCTTGAAGATCGGCGCCTCGGGGTCCTTGTTCACCGCGACGATCACCTTCGAAGACGACATGCCGGCCAGGTGCTGGATCGCGCCCGAAATGCCGACGGCGATGTACAGGTTCGGCGAGACGGTCTTGCCCGTCTGGCCGACCTGGTGGGAGTGCCCGATCCAGCCCGAGTCCACGGCCGAACGCGACGCGCCCACGGCCGAGCGCGGGATGATCGCCGACAGGTCCTTTAACATGGCGAAATTCTCGGGCCCCTTGAGCCCGCGTCCCCCGCTGATGACGACCTCGGCCTCGGCGACGTCGATCTCCTCGCCGGATTCCTTGAGGACCTCGGCCACCCGGCCGCCGATCGCCCCGCCGGGGATATCCACGGCCTTCACGATCGTCTCGCCCGCGGCGCCCGTCCGGGGCGCGGCCGGAGCGAAGATGTTCGGCCGGAGGGTCGCGATCTGGGGCGTGGATTTGAGGGCCACGGTCACGAACGCCTTTCCGGCGTAGACGGGACGGGTGAATTCGAGCCGCCCGCCGGCCGCGCCGACCTTCGTGCAGTCCGAGGCCATCGCCACGCCGAGCTTGGCGGCGAGCCGCGGGGCGAGGTCCTTGCCCATCGCCGTCGCGGCGAAGAAGACCGCCGCCGGCAGGAGCGCGTCGACGAGCGCCTTCAGGGCGAGGGCGTAGCCCTGGGCGGAATAGTCCGCGAGAAGCGCATTTTCGAGCCGATAGACCCTGGCCGCGCCGCGGGCGAAGAGCTCGGCGTCCAAGCCGGCCTCCGCCGGTCCGACGAGCGCCGCGCCCACGGTCGCCCCGAGCTCGGCCGCCCGGCGGCCGGCTTCGCCGAGGGCTTCGAGCGAGCTTTTCTTGATCTTCCCTTCGCGGATTTCGATGAATACGAGCAGCATGCCGGCCTCCTTCACAGGACCTTGGCTTCGCCGCGGAGCAGCCCCACCAGCGCCTTGGCCGCCTCTTCGGGCGTGCCGGGGATGATCTTCCCCGCCTGGCGCGCCGCCGGGGTTTCGATCCTCACCACCTCGACCCGGGAGGCGACGTCGTCCGGGGTCAACCCCAACTCGGCGAGCGTGACGACCGGGATCATCTTCCTCTTCGCGGCCATGATCCCCTTGAGCGTCTCGTAGCGCGGTTCGTTCAGCCCCTTCTGGGCCGACACGACGGCCGGCAGGCTGAAGGCGACCTGTTCGACCGCCCCCTCGATCTCGCGCCGGGCCGTTCCCTGCGCGGCCTCGATCTCGAGCTTGACCGCGACGTTCGCCTGCGGCAGACCGAGGAATTCGGCCACCATGGACGGCACCTGGGCGTTGTCGGCGCCGACGGATTGCTTGCCGAAGAGCAGCAGGTCGAATTGGGGATACCGCTTGCGGACGACCGCGGCGATCAGCCGCGCGACCCGCAGCCCGTCATAGGTCTCCTTCGCCTCGTCCTTGATGAGGACGGCCTCGTCCGCGCCCATGGCCAGGCACTTCTTGAGCACGGTCAAGGTCACATCGGGGCCCACCGACAGGACGGTGACCTGGCCGCCCTTGGCTTTCTTGAGGCGCAGGGCCTCCTCCACGGCATATTCGTCGAAGGGGCTGATGACGAAATTCAATCCGTCCTCGACGACGCTCTTCGTCTCGGGATTGACCCGGATTTTCGACTCCGTATCGGGGACGCGTTTCACAAAGACCAGGATGTTCATGGGGTCCGTCCGTCCTTTATTCTTCGAACCGGCGGAAAACGAGCGAACCGTTCGTCCCGCCGAATCCGAATGAGTTGCTCAAGGCGTACACGATCTCGGCCGGCCGGGCGACGTTGGGCACGTAGTCCAGGTCGCACTCCGGGTCCGGATTCTCGTAGTTGATCGTGGGCGTCATGATCTGGTGCTTGAGGCACAAGGCGACCGCCCCCGCCTCCACGCCGCCCGTGGCGCCCAGCAGATGCCCGGTCATGGACTTGGTCGAGTTCACGCCGAGCTTGGCGGCATGCGCCCCGAAGAGGCGCTTGATAGCCGCGGTCTCGATCTTGTCGTTGAGCGGGGTCGATGTGCCGTGGGCGTTGATGAACTGGACGGCGTCGGGCGCGATCCCGGCGTCGGCCAGCGCGAGCCGCATGACCCGCACCGCCCCGTCGCCGTCCATGGCCGGCGCGGCGACGTGGTAGGCGTCGCCCGTCAGGCCGTAGCCGACGATCTCGGCGTAGATCTTCGCCCCGCGCCGGAGCGCGTGGCCGAGCTCCTCGAGGATGAGGACGCCCGCCCCTTCGCCCATCACGAAGCCGTCACGCTGCGCATCGAACGGCCGGGAGGCCCGCTGGGGTTCGTCGTTCCGCTGGGACAGGGCCTTCATGGCGCAGAAGCCGGCGACGCCCAGGGGGGTGATGGGGGCTTCAGCTCCGCCGGCGATCATGAGGTCGGCGTCCCCGCGGGCGATGAGCCGGAAGGAATCGCCGACGCAATGCGTCGCCGTCGTGCAGGCGGTGACCGAGGCCAGGTTCGGCCCCTTGGCCCCGTACCGGATGGAGATCTGGCCGGAGGCCTCGTTGATGATCGTCGAGATCAGAAAAAAGGGAGAGACGCGGTCGGGCCCCCTCTCGAGCAGGATCTTGTGCGTGTCCTCGATCGTCCCGATGCCGCCGATCCCCGAGCCGACGTCGACCCCGCACCGGTCGCCCCGCAGCCGCTCGAGCGGAATGCCCGAATCCTCTACCGCGAACTGGGCCGCGGCGATGGCATACTGGATGAAGGGGTCCATTTTGCGGGCCTCTTTCCGGTCGACGAAATCGTCGGGATCGAAATTCTTGACCTCGCCGGCGATCTTGGTCGAGAACTTGGCCGCGTCGAACTTGGTGATCGGGCCGATGCCGCTCCGGCCGGCGAGCATCGCCTCCCAGTTGGAGAGGGTGCCCACGCCCAGGGGGGTCACCAGGCCGACCCCCGTGATGACGACTCGTCGCTTCGTTATGTTCTTTGTTATGTCCCCCGTGTCACTTAACATGGGTCATAATATAGTCCATCGCCTTGCCGACCGTGGTCATCTTCTCGGCGTCCTCGTCGGGGATGTCGAGCCCGAACTGGTCTTCGAGGGCCATGACGAGCTCCACGGTGTCCAGGGAGTCGGCGCCCAAATCGTCGATGAAGGACGCGTTTTCCGTGACCTGGTCTTCGCCGATGCTCAGCTTGTCCGCCACGATCTCCTTCATTTTCTTCAACAGTTCGTCTTTTTCCATGGTGACCTCCATTGAAATTAATATGTTGGGTAGTTCTACATATACATGCCGCCGTTGAGCTGCAGGACGTGGCCGGTGATGTAGCCGGCTTCGTCCGAGCAGAGGAACTTCACGGCGGACGCGACCTCGGCCGGCGTCCCGAATCTCTGGAGCGGGATAATGTCGAGGAACATCTTTTTCACGGCCTCGGGCAGGTTCTCGGTCATGGGCGTGGCGATGTAGCCCGGGGCGATCGCGTTGACGGTGATCCCGCGGGAAGCCACTTCCCGGGCGAGCGACTTGGTGAAGCCGATGAGGCCCGCCTTGGCCGCCGCATAGTTCGTCTGGCCGGCGTTCCCCATCTGCCCGACCACGGAGGCGAGGTTGACGATCCGCCCGCCGCGCGCGCCGAGCATGCTCCGGATGGCGGCCTTGCAGAAATTGAAGGCGCCCTTCAGGTTGACGGCCAGGACGGCGTCCCACTCGTCCTCCTTCATCCGCATAAGGAGGTTGTCGCGGGTGATGCCGGCGTTGTTGACCAGGTGGTCGATCTTCTTGAATTCGGCCAGGACGGACTCGACCACGGCCGAGGCCCGGTCGAATTTGGACACGTCCGCCTCCCGGACCGCGGCCCGGCCGCCGGCGGCGGCGATCTCGGCCGCCACGGCCTCGAGCTTGGTTTTCTGGATGTCCACGAGGACGACGGTCGCGCCTTCCTTGGCGAATTCGAGGGCGATCGCCTCACCGATGCCCTGGGAGGCGCCGGTGATCAGGGAAATTTTGTCGGCAAACATCATGTCACGCCCTCGCTTCGCCGGCGGGGCAGGCCGCCTTGGCGATCTCTTCCCGGATCCGGTCCTGGATCCCGTTGGCCACGAAGTCCCGGGCCAGCCGGACCGCGTTGCGCACCGCATTCGAGCTGGATCGTCCGTGGCCGATGATGCAGACGCCGTTGAGGCCCAGAAGCTGGGCCCCGCCGTATTCGGAATAGTCCACCTGCTTGTAGAGCTTCTTCAGGTGCCGCTTCATGAGCAGGAACCCGATCTTGGCGAAGAAATTCTTCATGATCTCACGCTTGGCCATGGAGAAGAGCGTCTCGATGACGCCCTCGCTGACCTTGAGGGCCACGTTGCCGGTGAAGCCGTCGCTGACGATGATGTCCGCCCGGCCCGAGTAGATGTCCTTGCCCTCGACGTTGCCGATGAAATTCAAGGGCGACGCCTGGAGCCGCGTGAAGGCCTCCTTCGTCAGCTCGTTGCCCTTGGACTTCTCCTCCCCGATGCTCATCAGGCCGATGCTCGGGTTCGGGAGGCCCATGATCTGCTGCATGAAGATCCGGCCCATGACGGCGAACTGCTCCAGGTCCTCGGGGGCGCAGTTGGCGTTGGCCCCGACGTCGAGAAGGAGGGTCATGCCCTTGAGCGTGGGGACGAGCAGCGACAGGGCCGGCTTGTTCACGCCCGCCAGGGCGCCCAGGACCTTGCGGGACACGTAAACCACGGCCGCCGTGTTGCCCATGCTGACGAACGCGTCGGCCCGGCGCTCCTTGACGAGCTGGACCCCGACCCGGATCGACGAGCGCTTCTGGTGGCGGAGGGCGAAGATCCCGTCGCCCATGCCCACGGCCTCCGGGGCGTCGATGATCGTGATGTTGGCCGCCGCGCGTCCGAGGCGGTCGAATTCCTTTTTGATCAGAGCTTCGACGCCGACGAGCAGGACCTCGAGGTTGAAGTCCTGCGCCGCCTGGACCGCTCCCCTCACGGCGATCCGGGGGCCGAAATCGCCCCCCATGGCGTCAACGGCGATTTTCAAGTGGGCCGCTCCGGCTTATTCTTCGGCTTGCTTGACGACTTGGCGGCCCCGGTAAAAGCCGCATTCCAGGCAGGCCCGGTGGGGGAGCTTGGGCGTCCCGCAGTTGGAGCAAAGGGAGAACGACGGCACGACCAGGAAATCATGGGCCCGCCGCCGGTTCTTCCGGGAATGGGAATGTCTTCGTTTTGGATTCGGCATGATCTTTATCTCTTGTCTTTCAATAGATTTTTGAGTTGGCTCAGCCGGCCTTCGGGTTCCTGGGCCAGGCAGGCGCAGTGGCTGTCGCGGCGGATCTGGCCGCAGACCGCGCAGATCCCTTCGCAGCCCTCCGAACAGAGGGGCTTGGCGGGGAACGTCAAGTTCAGTTGTTCGAGGATCACCTCCCGGATGTCGATCTCACGGTCCTTGTAGAAAAGCTGGTCGAGGTCCTCCTCGCCGAGCCCGTCCTTGAGCTCGTGGAGCTCCTCGGGCAGGAAAACCAGGTCGAACCTGGAGTCGACCGGGAACTCGAACGGGGTCAGGCACCGGCTGCAGACGAAGCTCAGGTGGGCGGTGACCCGCCCCTTGACCCGGACCTCCTCGCCGATCTTGTCGACGGCCACGTCGGCGTGGACCGGCTGAAGGAAGACAACGCACTCCTCCACGAGCTCGAGGCTCGGAAAATCGAAGTCCCGCCTGATCTTCAGCCCTTCTTTCGGTATCCTGTCAACGTCGATCTGCATCGTTTTCGTCCTGTTAAGTCGCACTATTATACCACTTAGCCGCTCGATGTCAACAAAACCGGGGGAGGCGGAGGGGCCCGGGGGGAGGGCGGTCGGCGCCTAATCCAGTTGATTCCCGGCCGGAATGGGTCAATAATAGGCCTGACGTGCGGACCACGCGACCATGAGCGAAAAAAAGCTATACCTCATCGATGGAAACTCGCTTCTCTACCGGTCATACTACGCTCTCCAGCGCCTTTCGACCTCGCAGGGGTTTCCGACGAACGCCATCTACGGGTTCATCACCACCCTGCGGAAACTCATCGCCCGGGAAAAACCAGGCTGGATGGGGATCGTCTTCGACGCCCCGGGCCGAAAATTCCGGCACGACGTCTACGAGGACTACAAGGCCCACCGCAAGCCCATGCCGGACGACCTGGTCGTCCAGGTCCCCAAGCTCAAGGAGGTCATCGGAGCCCTGCGGATCCCGGTCTTCGTTCATCCGGGATACGAAGCCGACGACGTCCTCGGGACGCTGGCCCGCCGGGCGGCCGCCCGGGGCTACGCAACCGTCATCGTCACGACCGACAAGGACCTCCTCCAGCTCGTGGACGAGGTCACGTTCGTCTATAACCCTTCGAAAGACATCCTCCTCGACGAGGCAAAGGTCCGGGAGGTGTTCGGCGCCCGGCCGTCCCAGGTGGCCGACATCCTCGCCCTCTGGGGGGACCCCACGGACAACGTTCCCGGCGTCCCCGGGATCGGGGAAAAGACGGCCAAAAACCTGATCGAGGAATTCGGCTCGCTCGACAACCTCCTCAAGGACCCGGCGAAGATCCGGAACCCGAGGGTCCGGGCCAAGCTCGCCGAAAACAGGGACAAGCTGGAAATGAGCCGGAAACTCGTGGCCCTCGAGACCGGGCTGGATGTGGACTTCGAGCCCGACCGCTTCGTCCTGGGCGAGCCCGACCGGGAGGCCGCCCTGCGGCTCTTCCAGGAGCTCGAATTCACCTCGCTCGCGAACGAATACAGGCACGCGTCGGCCGCGGAGGGCCGAACTTACACGGCGATCTTCGAGGAAAAGGACCTGAAAGCCCTCGCCGCCCGGATCCGGAAGGCCGGACGGGTCTCGTTCGATACCGAGACGGACAACATCTTCCCCACCCGGGCCCGCCTCGTCGGCATGTCGTTCGCCCTCGAGCCCGGAGAGGCCTTCTACCTCCCCCTCCGACATGATTACCAGGGGGCGCCGCCCCAGATTTCCATCGAAAAGGCCTTCGACATCCTGGGCGGCGTCCTCGAGGACCCGGCGGTCCGGAAGATCGGACAGAACATCAAATACGACGCCATCGTCCTGGCCCGCGAGGGGATCGACCTCCAAGGGATCGATCTGGATACGATGGTCCTGTCCTACCTGGTCGAGCCGAACTGGGGACGGCACGGCCTGGACCGGCTGGCCATGGCCTACCTCCACCTTCCGGCGATCGCGTACAACGACGTCGTCGGCAAGGGCAAGGCCGAGACAACGATGAACAAGGCTCCGATCGACAAGGTGACGCCCTACGCCGCCCAGGACGCGGACTACGCCCTCGAAATCAGCCGCCTCCTCTGGCCCCGGGTCGAGGCCGAGAATCTCGACGCCCTCTACCGGAGCCTCGAGCAGCCGCTGATCGAGGTCCTGGCCGACATGGAGCGGATCGGGGTGAAAGTCGATGGGGGGGCCCTCCGGACCCTCTCGGCCGAGCTCGAAGCGGACCTCCGCCGCCTCGAGAAGACGATCTACGAGACGAGCGGAACCGAGTTCAACATCAATTCGCCCCAGCAGCTCGGCCATATCCTGTTCGAGAAGCTCCAGCTGCCGACCTCCCGGAAGACCAGGGCGACCAAGGGCTTTTCGACCGCCCAGGACGTGCTCGAGGCGCTGGCCCCGCTCCATCCCCTGATCCGGCAGGTCCTCGATTACCGCCAGACGACGAAGCTGAAATCGACGTACGCGGACGCCCTGGCGGGCCTGATCGACCCCGCGACCGGCCGCATCCATACGTCCTACAACCAGACGGTCACCTCCACGGGACGGCTGTCAAGCAGCGACCCGAACCTCCAGAACATCCCCGCCCGCAGCGAGACGGGCATGCGCATCCGGCGGGCCTTCGTCCCCGAGAAGGGATGCCTTTTCCTCGCGGCGGACTACTCCCAGATCGAGCTCCGCGTCCTGGCCCATATGTCCGAAGACCCGGCTCTCATCGAGACGTTCACCGCCGGCCGCGATGTCCACCAGGAGACCGCCGAGCGCGTCTTCGGCGGGGCCTCCTCGCTCTTCAAGGACGAGCCGCGGCGGCGGGCCAAGGTCATCAATTTCAGCATCATCTACGGCGCCTCGGCCTTCTCGCTGGCGAAGGAGCTCCAGACGTCCAACGCCGAGGCCCAGGAGTTCATCGACCGGTACTACGTCAAGTATCCAAAGGTCAAGGAGTTCCTGGACCGGATCGTCGAGGACGCCAAACGGACGGGCTATTCCGAGACGATCTTCGGCCGGAAGCGCCAGGTCCCGGAGCTCCGGCAGCCCGACAAGATCGTCCAGCAAGCGGGCCGCCGGATCGCGCTCAACACCCCGATCCAGGGCACGGCCGCGGACCTGATGAAGAAGGCGATGATCGACATCTGGCGCGAGCTCCGGAAACGAAAGCTCGGGACCCGGATGATCCTCCAGGTCCACGACGAGCTCGTCTTCGAAGTCCCCGAGAAGGAGCGGCCGGCCGTCGAGCGTCTGGTCCGGGAGAAGATGGAACAGGTCTGCCCCCTCAAGGTCCCCCTTCATGTCACGATCGGCCGCGGGCCGACCTGGGCGGACACGAAATAGCCTCCTCCGGAGATCGCCATGCCGTTTTTCGCGAAGCTCGCCGAAAAGCTGACGCCCCCGGCCCGCCGGAAGGCGCGTTCCGCTCCGCTCAAGAACGAAGCGGCGGCCGGCCGCCTCCGCGAAATCTGCGCCGCCGCCGAGTCCGAGGCGATCGCCCGGTTGGGGAGCCGGGCGGCCGGGCTCAGTGCCGACGAAGTCGGCGAACGCCTGAAAGAATACGGCCCCAACACGCTGGCCGGCCCGAAAAAACATCGTGTCCTAGCCGACCTTTTCGAGCGCCTGGTCAACCCGCTGGTCATCCAGCTCCTCGTCATCTGCGCGATCTCATTCCTCATGGGCGACCTGAAATCGACCGCGGTGGTGGGCGGCATGATCCTGCTCAGCGTCATGCTGGCCTATGTCCAGGAGCGGCGTTCCGGACGGGCGGCCGAGGAGCTACAGAGTCTGGTCCGGGCGTCGGCCGTCGTCGTCCGGGCCGGCCGGGAGATCGAGATCCCGCTGGCCGAGATCGTCCCGGGCGATATCATCGTCCTCGCCGCCGGCTCGATCATCCCGGCCGACGCCCGGATCGTCCAGGCGAAGGACCTGTTCGTCAGCCAGTCCGCCCTCACCGGCGAATCCCTGCCGATCGAGAAAGGCTCGGCCGCGGCCGGCATGTCGGGCGTCGATCCGCTGGACCTCCCGAACGCGGTCTTCCAGGGCAGCACCGTGGTCAGCGGCTCGGGCCGGGCGCTTGTGGTCAACACCGGCTTGGACACGTTCCTGGGCGAGATCTCGGTCCACCTCACCGCCCGCAAGGAGGACACGAGCTTCGACCGGGGCATCCGGTCCTTCGTCTGGCTCATGATCCGCTTCATGGTCGTCATGGTCGCGGCCGTCTTCCTGATCGTCGGCCTGACCAAGCACGACTGGCTCTCGGCCCTGCTCTTCGGCCTGGCGGTCGCGGTCGGGCTGACGCCCGAGATGCTGCCGATGATCATCACCGTCTGCCTCTCCAAGGGGGCGATGGCCATGTCCCGGAAGAAGGTCATCGTCAAGAAGCTGAAGTCGATCCAGAACTTCGGGGCGATCGACATCCTCTGCACCGACAAGACCGGGACCCTGACCCAGGACCGCGTCATCCTCGAGCGCTACGTCGACGTCACGAACCGCGACAGCGAGGACGTCCTGCGCTACGCCTACATGAACAGCTATTACCAGACGGGGCTGCGGAACCTCCTCGACAACGCGATCCTGGCCCACGAGGAGCTCGACGTCGAGAAGACGGCCCGCAAGGTGGACGAGATCCCCTTCGATTTCAACCGGAAGCGGATGTCGGTGGCCATCGACTTCGAGGACACCCACGTCCTCATCTGCAAGGGCGCGGTGGAAGAGATCTACGCCGTGTGCGACCGCTACCAGATCGACGACGAAATCTTCCCCCTGATCGACATGATCAAGGCCGACCTGATGGAGGAATACCGGGACCTCAGCGCCCAGGGCTACCGGGTGATCGCCGTCGCCTACCGGGAATATCCGAACGACAAGGAGGTCTTCGCGGCCGCGGACGAGTCGGGCCTCGTCCTCCTCGGCTATCTCGCCTTCCTCGACCCGCCCAAGGACTCCGCGGCCAAGGCCATCGCCGCCCTCCGGACCTCGGGGGTCCGGGTCATGATCCTGACGGGCGACAACGACATCGTGACCCGCAAGATCTGCCGGGACGTGGGACTCGAGGCCAACCGCCTGGTGACGGGCCGGGAGCTCGCCGGCTTCGACGCCGCGGGATTCGACCGGGCCCTCGCCGAAGCGGATGTCTTCGCCCACCTCAGTCCCATGCAGAAGGAGAAGATCATCCGCCGCCTGCGCGAGCTCGGCCACGTGGTCGGATTCCTGGGCGACGGCATCAACGACGCTCCGGCCCTGAAGGCCGCCGACGTCGGGATCTCGGTCGACACGGCCGTGGACGTGGCCAAGGAATCGGCCGACATCATCCTCCTCGAAAAGAGCCTCCTCGTCCTCGAGGACGGGATCATCGAGGGACGGAAGGTCTTCGCCAACATCGTCAAGTACGTCAAGATGGGCGCCAGCTCGAACTTCGGCAACATGTTCAGTGTCGTCGGGGGCAGCTATTTCCTCCCCTTCCTCCCCATGGCCCCTATCCAGGTCCTGACGAACAACCTCCTCTACGACATCTCCCAGACCGGCATCCCGACCGACAACGTCGACGCCGAGTTTCTCGAAAAGCCGCGCCGGTGGGACGTGGGGTACATCAAAAAGTTCATGCTCTTTATTGGTCCGATGAGCTCGATCTTCGACTACGCGACCTTCTTCCTGATGCTATATTTTTTCAAGTGCGCCCTGTTCGGGAAACCCGGGACCTCGGCGGCCATGAACCTCTATTATGAGAGCTTGTTCCATACCGGCTGGTTCGTCGAGTCCCTCCTGACCCAGACGCTCATCGTCCACATCATCCGGACGAACAAGGTCCCGTTCTTCCAGAGCCGGGCGAGCGGGCTCATGACCCTTTCCACCCTGTCGATCATGGCCGCGGCCGTCTTTCTCCCCTATTCCCCCCTCGCCCCGTTTCTGGGATTCGTCCCGCTTCCCCCGATCTACTGGGCCTGGATCGCCGGCTTCCTCCTGGCCTACGGCGTCCTGACCCACCGCGTCAAGCGCTGGTTCACCAAGAAATTCGGAGGCTGAACATGAAGAGCCTGTTGGATGCCCTGCAGGACGGCCGCCTGGTCGAGCTGTCCGTCACGGACAAGGACAAGGCCCTCGAAAACCTCGCCCTGCTCGTCGAGGCCATCCCCGACATCGGAACGCAGATGGACATCGTCCGGGACGTCAAGGAGCGGGAGGCCCAGGCCAACACCGGCATCGGAGACGGGGTGGCCATCCCCCACGTCCGGACCGCGCGCGAGGGCGAGCTCCTGTGCGCCGTCGGCTGGTCGCCCCAGGGGATCGACTACGGCGCTCCGGACGGGAAGAAAGTCCACCTCCTCATCATGTACTATGTTCCCGATTCCCGGCGGCCGCTTTATTTCCGGGAAGTTTCGGGGCTGGCCAAGGCCATGAAAAGGACGGAGTCCATCGAGGCCTTCGCCGGAATCGAGGACATCCAGACCGTCCGCCACAAGCTCCTCGACTGGGTGGCCCTGGCGATCGACGAGGCGGTCCCGGACGCCAAGGCCCGGATGATCAAACTCGAGGTCCGGCAGGCCGCGGCCGTCCCGGCCGGCGCCGAGGCGGAGAAGGCCCGCCCCGCAGCCGCGATCGTCCCGTTCCGCATCCTGGCCGACGAATCCCAGCGGTTCCTGGTGCTCTCCCAGGACGCGAAGCTCATCGCCGCCCTGGAGCGGCCGGGCGAGATCGAGCGGCTGCTCGCCGCCGGGGAGGGAGCGGACGTCGAAGGCTACAAGGTCGCCCTGTTTTCGACGACCGTTTTCGCTCTCAACCGGACGGTTTACGAGGGCATGGCCGTCCGGGTATCGGCCTAGCGGCCGGAACCTCTGTTTTTTTTGGATTTTTTTCGGAAAATTTCCCGCCGCGCCTTGTCTGGCCATGGGGGGTGTGCTATAAGCGATCTGGGGAAGAACCAAGATGGCGACGTCCGAAAATTCCATCGTCGAAATCCTGGACGCGAACGTCAACCTGTTCTTGTTCTTCTCCGACATCCTCGGACGTCCGGTCGTCGGCGCCGACGGCGCGCCCATCGGCAAGATCGCCGACCTCAAGGTCAAGCTGGGCGAGCTTTTCCCCCGGGTTTCGAGCCTCGCCGTCCGGAAGCGCAGGCAGAAGGGCCTCTGGGAGCTCGACTGGCAGCAGGTCCAGGACCTGAACTCGAACGCCGTCAGCCTCAGGGCGGGGGCGGAGCAGGGGTTCCGGCCCCTGGAGGTCAAGAACGACGAGATCCTCCTCCGGGACGAGCTCCTGGACAAGCAGGTCGTGGACACCTTCGGAGCCAAGATCGAACGGGTGAACGACATCCATCTCCTCATCGTCAAGCAGGACCTGCGGCTGGTCCACATCGATTACGGGATCCGGGGCATCATCCGGCGGCTGGGCTGGCTCCGGGCCCTCGACGCCGCGACCAACTGGCTGTTCGCCTACCAGATCGGGGAGAAGATGATCTCCTGGAAATTCATCCAGCCGCTGCTCTCCGGCCTCGTCCGGGGGAGCCTGAAGCTCAATGTGACCTCCCGCAAGATCCATGAGATCCATCCTTCGGACCTGGCCGATATCATCGAAGAGCTCGACACGCTGAACCGGTCCTCCGTCTTCCGCGCCCTGGACCTCCAGACCGCCGCCCAGACACTGGAGGAGGTCGAGGACCCCAAGCTCCAGGTCGCCCTGATCGAATCGGCGCCCGCGGACCGGGCCTCGGACATCCTCGAGGAGATGGCCCCGGACGAGGCCACCGACCTCTTGGCCGACCTGCCCGAGGAGAAGGCGCAGCGTCTCATGCGGACGATGGAGAAGCCGTCCCGGGAGGTCATCGAGGGGCTCCTCCAGTTCAAGGAAGGCACGGCGGGCAGCCTGATGACCACGGACTTTTTCGCGGTGGGGAAAGACCGGACGATCGGCGAGGCGATCGAGGAGTTCCGCAAGACGACCTATCCCCTGGAATCGGTCGCCTACATCTACGTCACGGACAAGGACGGCCGGCTGGTCGGCGTGTCCACGCTCCGGCACTTGGTCATCTGCGAGCGGGACATCCCCCTGCGGAAGCTGATGAACCCCCACCTCATCTCCGTGACGCCCGAGGAGGACGCGGACATCGTCAAGGACCTTTTCAAGAAATACAAGTTCCTGGCCCTCCCGGTGGTGGACGAGGAGCGCCGCCTGACGGGGATCATCACCCTCAAGGACATCATGCAGGAGCGGTTCGAGGAATAAATGGCCGACGGCATCCTGAACGCCGAACCGGTGCGGAAGCGGAGCCGCTGGAAGGGCCTCCTCCTCTTCCTCGCGGTGGCCGGCCCCGGGATCATCACCTCGAACGTGGACAACGACGCCGGCGGCATCGCCACGTACTCCATGGCTGGGGCCCATTTCGGCACCAACCTGCTCTGGTCGCTCATCCCGATCATGGTCGCCCTGATCATCATCCAGGAAATGAGCGCCCGGATGGGCGTCGTGACGGGCAAGGGCCTTTCCGACCTGATCCGGGAGCGGTTCGGGGTGAAGATCACGGTCTCGCTGCTCTTCGCCCTGATCCTGACCAACTTCGGCAACGTGATCGCCGAGTTCGCGGGCGTGGCCTCGAGCCTGGAGATTTTCCACGTGCCCAAATACGTGTCGGTGCCTCTCGCGGCCGCCGTGGTCTGGCTGATCGTCGTCAAGGGCAATTATAGATCGGTCGAGAAGATCTTCCTCTGGGCCTGCGTGTTCTACGTCACGTACATCGTCGCCGGCTTCCTGGCCAAGCCCGATTGGACGGCCGTCGGCCATACCCTGATCGCGCCGAGTTTCAAGATGTCGTCGGAGAGCCTGGGAATGATCATCGGCCTCGTCGGGACGACGATCGCCCCCTGGATGCAATTCTACCTGCAGGCGGCCGTCGTCGAGAAGAACATCGCTCTCAAGGACTACAAACACTGCCGGCTGGACGTGATCGTGGGCAGCTTCGTCGTGACGATCGTCGCCGGGTTCATCGTCCTGACCTGCGCCGCCACCCTCTTCAAGACCGGCATCCGGGTCGAGACCGCGGCCGACGCCGCCCTGGCCCTCGCCCCCCTGGCGGGCAAGTATTGCTCGGCTCTCTTCGCCTTCGGCCTGCTCAACGCTTCGCTCTTCGCCGCCTCGATCCTTCCCCTGTCCACGGCCTTCGTCGTCTGCGAGGGGATGGGGTGGGAGGCCGGGGTCAACAAGAAGTTCTCGGAAGCGCCCCAGTTCTACGGGCTGTATTCCGTCCTGATCTTCTTCGGGGCGGCGATCATCCTCATCCCCGGCATCCCCCTGTTCCCGGTGATGTACATCTCCCAGGTCCTCAATGGGCTCCTCCTGCCCGTCATCCTGGTGTTCATGCTGCTCCTCATCAACAACAAGAAACTCATGGGGGCGTACACGGGCAAGCGGGCGTACAACGTCATTTCCTGGACGACCGTGGGGGTCCTCGTCGTCCTGAGCGTGGTCTATCTCGGGAGCCTGCTCGGGATTTAGCCGGCCGCTTCGGCCGGGACTACAGGGCCTTCGTCCAAACGCGGAATTTCTTGTAGAGGACGCCGCCCATCTTCTCCATTTCGGCCCGGACCTTGACGTTGCTCTCCATCTCGTGATGGGTGTCGAGGATGTCCATGCCGGCGGCCGAGGCGGACCGGAGCATGGCCACGCCCATCATGACGTCCAGGCCGAGGCCGCGATACTCCTCCTTGACCGCCGCGAGGAGGAGGTCGAGCTGCTTCGTCTTCTTCGCCGCCCGGAGGACCTTGATGAACCCGAAGGGAACGAGCCGGCCGCGCGCCTTCTGGATCCCCTCGGTCATGTCGGGCATGGCGATGATGAATGACACGACCTGGTCCCCCTTCTTCACGATCTTGACGAACCGGGGGTCGACGATGGGCAGGTAGCGCTTGGCCAGGTCGTCCATCTCCTTGTGGTCGAGCGGCGCGTAGCCGTAGATGTTGCTGTTGACGTAGGCCTCGTTCATGAGCTCGAAGATCGGGTGGATCCAGGGCTTGAGATCCTTGCGCTTCTTGAACTCGAGGAGCGTATAGCTGCCCTTGCGCCGGATGCGGTCGTGGATCTTGACGTAGAACTCAGGGAGCTCCTTCGGCACCGGGATTTTATAGACGTAGTAGTCGATGTCCTTCGCGTAGCCCATCTCCTCGATGTAGCGGGGCATCCACTCGAAATTGTAGTAGGTGGCGATCGTCGCCCGGTTGTCGAAGCCCTCGATGAGCCAGCCCTCCGGGTCCTGGTCGGAAAAGCCGTAGGGCCCGATGATCCGCGTCGCGGCCTTCGGCCGGGCCCAGTCCTCGACCGCCCGGACCAGGGCCTGGAAGAGCGCCTTGTCCTCGCCGCACTCGAGATAGGCGAACCGGGCGATGTCCTCCTTCCGGTAGGCGTTGAACCGCTTGTTGATGATGCCCATCACCCGGCCGACGACTTCGCCGCCGCGGCGCGCGAGGAAGAGGACGACATCGCAATAGTCGAAGGCCTTGTTCCGCTTCCGGGTGAAATATTTCTTGTCGTCCATGTAGAGGGGATGAACCCAGTTCTTGTGCCCGGCATGGATTTTCTCGGGGAGATAGATGAACGTCTTGAGTTCGGCGGGGGTTTTGACCTCCCGGATGTCGATGCTCATGCGGCCCTTCCTTCCTTCCGGTGTTTCCGAATAGATCTGTTATCCTACAAACAGGGGTAAAAATCAACTTTTTCCGGGCGCCGGCGGGGGGCGCCCGGGGCCCGTTTCATGTATAATAGGGAGGAAAAAGTCCTTCACGAGGAGACGACAATGACACGCACAAAGAGCGCCTTTCTCGCCGCGGCCGCCCTGCTCATCCTGGCCCTGGCCCCCTTCGCCCGCGCCCAGGAGGCCGACGCCGAAAACTGCAAAGACCATCCGCTGCTCTCGCGGATGAAGAATTTCTACATCACCGAATGCGAAAAGCGGTTCGACGCCGTCGAATTCAATCTCGCGGACGGTGCCACGAAAAGCTTGGAGGGCCAGAAAACAAAGGTCCGTTACGGCCTCCAGGAGAACATCGCGAGGCCGAGCCTTCTCCAGATCCGGAGGAATTACGGCAACGCGGTGAAAGCGATCGGCGGCGCGGTCCTCTACGACGGGGACAACGAAGCAACGTTCCGGGTGGCCAAGAACGGGAAGGACATCTGGGTCAAGGTCGAGGTCTGGAACGACGGCCAGAATTACGACTTGACCATCCTCGAGATCGAGGCCATGTCGCAGGAAGTCACGGCCGACGCCATGTACGACGCCCTCTCCAAGGACGGGTTCCTGGCGCTCTACATCAATTTCGACACGGGGAAATCCGAGATCAAGCCCGAGTCCCAGGGAACGGTCGGGCAGATCGCGGCCCTGATGGCCGCCCATCCCGAGCTGAAGCTGAGCATCGAAGGCCATACCGACAACGCCGGAACGCCCGCCGCCAACAAGACCCTGTCCGAGGCCCGGGCCCGGGCGGTCATGGCCGCCGTGGTCAAGGCCGGGGTCGGCGCCGCGCGCCTCGCGGCCGTCGGCTGGGGCCAGGAAAAGCCGCTCGCCGACAACCGGAGCGAGGACGGCCGGGCCAAGAACCGCCGCGTCGAAATCGTCAAAAAATAGCGGCGTTCGCCGCCCCGATCGTCTCCCCGGGCCGCCCGAAAACAGGGCCGTTGTCCGGTTCTGGAAAAATCTGTGGATCGCCTGAGGACGGAGTGTGAAAATCAGTTGACAAACTTTTTTTTGCTTATTAGAATGAGTCTTAATTATGGGGATTAGGCTAGTAACCCTATAATTTTAGTAGAGTTAAGAGAAGGGTCGCCCTCAACGTAGCCGACGCATTTTCCGCCTCCGCCTAGCACCGCTCCAAGCGCGGGAAACGGCATATCGCGGGGCAAACCCAAGCCCTTCCCTGCGCCACCGGATGCGCTGAAAGCCTGCAATGAACATTGAGACAATAACCCTGCTCACGGTTTTTGTCCCAATCGTCGGCTCCTTGACCATCCCGCTCGTAGGGCTCCTCTCCAAGTCCGCGCGGTCGGCCTGGGCCGTCGTCCTGGGCGCCGTCACCGCGTTCCTGCCCATGCTCCTCATCCCCACGGCCCTGGCGGGCGGCGAGACCATCCTCCGGAAAGCGTTCGTTCTGGGACTGGACTTTGTCCTGATCATCGACCCCCTGTCGATCTTCATGGCCATCGTCTCCTCGTTCGTCGGATTCCTGATCATCGTCTATTCGCTCGGGTACATCCGCCACGAAGAGAATCAGAACGAATATTACCTTCTGGTGGTCCTCTTCATAGGATCGATGATGGGGCTGGTTTTTTCGGGGAACCTGATATTCCTGTACGTCTTCTGGGAGATCATCGCCATCTGCTGCTGGCGGCTCATCGGCTTCTACCGGGTGAAGGAGTTCGTCCGCAAGGCCGACAAGGCCTTCCTGGTCACCTTCTTCGGGGCCGTGGTCATGCTCCTGGGGTTCGTCCAGATCTTCGGTAAGACGGGCACCTTCGACCTGACCGCGATGCGCGGGGCGGTGATCCCGGGGAGCGCCGTGCTGCTCATTCTCGTCGGCATGTTCACCAAGTCGGCCACGGTGCCGCTGCACACCTGGCTGCCGGACGCCGGCGTCGCGCCGAGCACGGTCACGGCCCTGCTCCACGCGGCCGTGCTGGTCAAGATCGGCGTTTACGCTTACGCCCGCATCTTCCTCTACGCCTTCCCCCTTCCCGGCGCCTGGCCGAAAGTCATCCCGATCGTGGCCGTCGTCTCGAGCCTGGTCGCGGCCGCCGCGGCCTTGGTCGAAACCGACTTCAAGCGCATCCTGGCCTACTCGACGGTTTCCCAGATCGGCTACATCTTCCTCGGCTTCAGCATGGCCAACGAGGCGGGGGTCTCGGGCTCGCTCCTCTTCATCCTGATGCACGGGCTGGCCAAGGCCGGCCTCTTCCTCTGCGCCGGGATCGTCATCCACGCGACGCACAAGCGGGACATCCGGGAGATGGGCGGCCTGATCAAGACCATGCCCTTCACCGGGGTGGCCTTCCTCGTCTGCGCCCTCTCGGTCATCGGCATCCCGCCCTTCGGCGGGTTCTTCTCCAAGTTCCTGGTTATCATGGGCACGGTCAAGGCCGGCCAGGTCGGCCTCGCGGCCGTGGCCCTCTTCACGGCGCTCCTGACGATGCTCTACCTGCTGAAGGTCTTCAGCCTGGTCTTCCTGGGTGAGGCCAAGTCCCCCGCCCCCGAAAAAACGAAATCCATGGTCTTCGTCGTCAGCCTGCTGGCCGTCCTCTCGCTCGCGGCGGGCATCCTCGTCGCCTACCCGACGAAGATCGTCCAAGCCGCGACGACCCATATCCTGGGGATGCTCAAATGACGCCCAATACCCTTTTATGGCCCATCCTCCTGCCCGCCCTTGCGGCCGTAGTCTCGCTGGTCATCCCCTCCCGGGTCAAATGGATCCGGGAAGGGATCTCCCTCCTCGCCTCGGCCGTGATGCTCTATCTCGGGTTCGCCCTGTTCGCGGTCAAGAACCTTGAGCTCCGCATCCCCTGGATGGGGCAAGGCATCAATTTCGACTTACGCCTGTTCCACTTCTCGGCCTTCATCCTCCTCGGCCTCTCCGGGTTCCTGTTCCTGATCACGCTCTATTCGACCGTCAAGATGAAAGGCCACCCCCGCATCCGGGAATATTACGCCTACGTCCTCCTGTCGGCCGCCCTGGCCAACGGGGCGGTGCTCGCCGACAACTTCGTGCCCCTGGTCTTTTTCTGGGAAGGCCTCCTCGTGACCTTGTACGGCCTGATCACCCTCGGCCGGAAAGAGGCCAACCGGACGGCGGTCAAGGCCTTCATCATCAGCGGCCTGTGCGACTTCTGTATGATCCTGGGCATCGGCATCCTGTGGGCCCAGACCGGCACCCTGACCCTGTCCCAAATCTCGGTCAAGCCCGAGGGCCTGGCCGTGGCGGCCTTCATCCTGATGATGATCGGGGCCATCGGCAAGGCGGGGGCCATGCCCTTCCACACCTGGATCCCGGACGCGGCGATCGACGCCCCGGTGACCTTCATGGCCTTCATGCCGGCGGCCTTCGAAAAGCTCCTCGGGATCTACCTCCTGGCCCGGATCACCCTCGACCTGTTCAAGCTCGAAAAAGGGTCGGGCCTGTCCCTCGTCATGATGATCATCGGCGCCGTGACCATCGTTTTCGCGGTCATGATGGCCCTCATCCAGAAGGACCTCAAGCGGCTGCTCTCCTACCACGCCGTGAGCCAGGTCGGATACATGATCCTGGGCATCGGCACGGCCATTCCGATCGGCATCGCCGGCGGGATCTTCCACATGATCAACCACGCCATGTACAAGTCCGGGCTCTTCCTGAGCGCCGGCTCGGTCGAATACCGGACCGGGACGACCGAGCTCAAGAAGCTCGGCGGCCTGAGCAAGGTCATGCCCCTGACCGCGGCCGGCTTCACGGTCTGCGCCCTGGCGATTTCGGGCGTCTGGCCGCTCAACGGCTTCGTCTCCAAGGAGATGATCTTCCACGGCGCTCTCGAAAGCGGCTACACGATCTTCGCCATCGCCGCCTGGGTCGGCGCGATCTTCACCTTCGCCTCCTTCCTCAAGGCCGGCCACTCCGTGTTCTTCGGCCCGCGCTCCGAGGAAAACCCCGTGGCCGCGCCGATCAAGGAAAGCCCGGCCCCGATCGTCATCCCGATCCTGATCCTGGCGCTCCTCTGCATCACCTTCGGCGTGGCGAACAAGCTGCCGCTCACGACCTTCATCCAGCCCATCCTCGAGGGCCACGTCGCGGCGGGCGAGTCCATCGACTTCACGGGCCACGCCCTGTCCGTCTTCAATCCCGTGGCCGGGATCTCGATCCTCTGCCTGCTCCTGGCGCTCGGCCTGCATTTCTTCGGCTGGAAGCGCGGCGGCAAGAAGGCCTACCTGGCCTCCGAACCCGTCCACAAGTTCCCGGTGATCCATACGATCTACGACTGGGCGGAGAACCGGGTCTTCGACCTCTACGAGCAGGGGGTCATCGTCCTCAACGGGCTGGCCGTCGTCCTGTACCGGGGGATCGACCGGCCGATCGACTTCGTCTACGAGAAGGTCGTCACGAAAACGGGCGAGGCCTTCTCCGGTCTCCTGCGCAAAGCCCACACCGGCCACTACGCCAATTACCTGGCCTGGTGCCTGGGCGGGCTGATCGTGATCGCCGTCCTGATCAACGCTCTGATCAAATGACATCGCAAGAATAGAGGAGGACCTTTGATTTTTCTTTTTATCGGTTTGCCTCTCGTGGTCGCCGCCTTCATGCCCTTGATCGGGAAGATCTCCAAGAAATTTCTGCCCGATCTCCTGGCGAACGCCGTCTTCCTCGTTCTGTTCGTCCTGGCCGCGACGAGCGGCCGGCAGCTGATCGCCGGGGGGCCGGTGCTGCAGAGCCTGTCGTGGCTGGGCGAGCCCGTCGCGGTTCAGATCGCGGTGGACGGCTTCAGCCTGCTCATGCTCATGGCCATCGCCCTCGTCACGCTGTGCGTCGGCCTGTACTCCATCAACTACATGACTCCCTACGGCTCGAAGGCCAATTATTACGCCCTGCTGCTGATGATGGTGACCGGGATGAACGGGCTCGTGCTCGTCACGGACCTGTTCCAGGTGTATCTGTTCCTCGAAGTGGCCGCCATCGCCTCGTACGCCCTGGTCGCCTACGGATTGGAGCACGACGAGCTCGAAGCCTCGTTCAAGTACCTGATGTTATCCGTCGTCGCCTCCGCCGCCGTCCTGATCGGGATCGCCATTCTGTTCGGCATGACGGGCAGCCTCGGCTTCGCCGGCGTGGCCGACGCCCTCCGCGGCCTGGATTCCAAGCTGGCCGTCGGGGCCTGCGCCGCCCTGTTCCTCATGGGCTTCGGCCTGAAGGCCGCCTTGATCCCGTTCCACGCCTGGCTCCCGGACGCCCACCCTTCGGCCCCGGCCCCCATCTCGGCCATGCTGTCGGGCCTGCTCATCAAGGTGTCCGGCGTGTACGCCCTGACCCGGATCTTCTTCAACGTATTCGGCCTCGCGCCCGGCGCTTGGCTGTCCCAGATCCTGATGGGCCTCGGTATCGTCTCGGCCGTGATCGCGGCCTTCCTGGCCATCGGCCAGAAGGACCTGAAGCGGATGCTGGCCTACTCCTCGATCAGCCAGGTCGGCTACGTCGTCCTGGGGATCGGGATCGGCACCCCGCTCGGCGTCGCCGGCGGGCTCTTCCACCTCTTCAACCACGCCCTGGCCAAGAGTCTCCTGTTCTTGAACTCGGGGTCGGTCCAGCAGGCTACCGGGACGCGCAACCTGGACGAGATGGGCGGCTTGGCCAAGCGGATGCCCGTGACCGCGGCCACGAGCCTCGTCGGCTCGCTTTCGATCGCCGGCGTGCCGCCCCTCGGGGGGTTCTGGAGCAAGCTGATCATCATCATGGCCCTGGTCCAGGCGGGCCACGGCGTCCTGGCCGTGGCGGCCGTGCTGGCCAGCGTCGTGACGCTTTGGTACTACCTGGTCATCCAGCGCAAGGCCTTCTTCGGCAAGCTCGACGAAAAGTGGAAGGCCGTCAAGGAGGCCCCCTTCTGGATGACGGCCGCGACGGTCATCCTGGCCCTGCTCGTCATCGGCACGGGGATCTTCTTCTCCGCCATCTTCAAAACCTGGATCCAGCCCGCCTCGGACGCGCTGGCCAAGGGGTTCTAACCATGAACTGGCAAATACCACTTCTCTGCGGGGTCGTCGTGTTCTGCGGACTGGCGATCCTGGCCAAGGACCTCATCAAGGCCGCCATCGGCCTGGCCGTGGCCAGCGTCCTGCTCGGCATCCTGTTCTTCACGATGAACGCCCCCTATGCCGGCGTCTTCGAGATCTCGGTCGTGGCGGGCCTGATCACGGTCCTGTTCATGCTGACCATCGCCCTGACCAAGGCCGAAGGTGAGGTCAGGGAGCGCCGGTGGGTCAAGATCGCCTTCCCCCTGTTTTTCGTCGCCTTCATCGTGATCGACGTCCTGGTCATGAAGAGCCTCCTCTCCAAGGTCCAGGTCGTCGCCTCCGGGGCGGAGAGCGGATCGTTCGGCGACGTTTTATGGAAGCAACGGACGTTCGACCTGATCGGCCAGCTGGCCGTCATCCTGGCCGGCGTCTTCGCCGTGCTGGCGCTCTTCCGAAAGAAGGACAAACATGATTGACACGTGGTTCCTCTACCTCGGCTTCGCGGCCGGCCTCCTCTTCATCGGCCTGTATGCCCTCCTGACCATGAGGAACATGATCAAGCTCTTCATCGGCTTCGAGGTCGTGAGCAAGGGCGTGAGCCTGGCCCTCCTCGGCACGGGTTTCGCCAAGAACAACATCCTTCTGGCCCAGAGCCTGGTCATCACCTTCATCGTGGTCGAGGTCAGCCTCGTGGCCACGGCCCTGGCGATCATCGTCAACGTGACCCGGCACACCCAGAGCCTGGACATCCGCAACCTGACGAAACTGAAAGGGTGACCCATGAAAGCGTTCGATTATCTCCTCTCCCTGCCCGTGGCCTTCCTCCTCTTCACCGGGATCGCCGCCCTGATCTACCTCCTGGGCAAGCGCATGGCCCCCAAGCTGAACAAGGCGGGCGGCAAGCTCACGACCTACGCCTGCGGCGAGGACATCCCGGGGGTCAAGATCCAGTTCGGCTACCGGCTCTTCTTCTTCATCGCCCTGTTCTTCACCATCATGCACGTCGCGGCCCTCATGATCGCGACCGTCCCGGCCGGGAAGATCGTCTGGTTCGCCGTCCTCTACCTGGCCGTGATCTTCCTCTCCATCATGGCTCTCGTGACAAGGAGTTGACATGTTGAATCGTCTCGTCCGCTGGTCCCGGATCAAGTCTCCCTGGATCCTGCATTTGAACTCGGGCGCATGCAACGCCTGCGACATCGAGATCGTGGCCGCGCTCACCCCCCGCTTCGACATAGAGCGGTTCGGCGTTCTCCTGAAAGCCACCCCGCGCCACGCGGACGTCATCGTCGCCACCGGACCGGTGACCCGGCAGATCAAGGACCGGATCATCCGCATCTACGAGCAGACCCCCGAGCCGAAGTTCGTCGTGGCCGTCGGCGCCTGCGCCATGTCCGGCTGCGTCTACCGGGGCGCCTACAACAGCTTGGGCGGCCTGGACCAGGTCATCCCGGTCACGGCCTACGTCCCCGGCTGCCCCGCCCGACCCGACGCCATCCTGGACGGCGTGGTGAAGCTGTTGGGAACGCTTTAGGATTCGAGGGCCCCATGACCGACCTTGAGAGACTCGAAAGTTTGAAAACGGCCCTCGGCGGCTCGATCGTCGAGATTACGAACCCGGCCCGGCGGCGGATCTTCGTCACCGTCGACCGGGCGAACCTCGCCGCGGTGATGACGACCCTCCGCGACCGCTTGGGCTTCATTTACATTGCCACGATCAGCGGCGTGGACGCGGGCGAGGCCTATGAGATCCTGTACCACATGGCCGACGCCCACGGCAACGTGAACATCCGGATCCGGGTCCCGAAGGCCGACGGCCACGTGACCAGCATCACCCCGATCATCCCGGGCGCGATCTTCTACGAGCGCGAGCTCCAGGACATGTTCGGCCTCGTCGTCGACGGCCTCCCCGATCCGCGGCCCCTGATCATGCCCGACGACTGGCCGGCCGGAAACTACCCGCTGCGCAAGGACTGGAAGTTCGAGCGGCCCGCGGAGATCATCCCCGGAGGGAAAAAATGAAGTTCAACCTCCCCATCGGGCCCCAGCATCCGGCCCTCAAGGAACCGATCAGCCTGCGGATGACGGTCGAAGGCGAGGTCATCCGCGACGCCGACCTCCGGCTCGGCTACAACCACCGCGGCCTGGAAAAGCTCGCCGAAGAGAAGAACTGGACCCAGAACATCTACCTGGTCGAGCGGATCTGCGGGATCTGCTCCCATTCCCATTCCACCTGCTACGTCCAGGGCGTCGAGAAGCTGATGGAGATCGAGCCGCCCAAGCGGGGGGCCTACATCCGCTACCTCGTCTCCGAGCTCGAGCGCATCCACAGCCACCTCCTCTGGCTGGGGGTCGCCGGCCACGAGGCGGGCTTCGACTCGTTCTTCATGTACACCTGGCGCGACCGCGAGGTCGTCATGGACCTCCTGGAGATGATCTCCGGCAACCGGGTCCACTACGCCATGAACACCCTCGGCGGCGTCCGCCGCGACCTCGACGGGACCTTGATCCGGAAGATCCTCGACGGCCTCGTCGTCCTCAAGCAGCGGACCGAATACTACTTCAAGCTCGGCGCCTCCGAGCCTACGTTCGTCGGACGGCTGGCCGGCGTCGGCTACCTCTCCAAGGAGAAAGCGATCGCCCTGAGCGCCGTCGGTCCGATGGCCCGCGCCTCGGGCATCACGGCCGACGTCCGCAAGGACGACCCGCATGCTGTCTACGACGAGGTGCCGTTCGACGTCTGTTCGGCCGACTCCTGCGACGTCCTCGGCCGGACCGTCGTCCGGATCAAGGAGCTCTTCGAAAGCTACAAGATCTGCGAGTTCCTGCTCAAGAACCTCCCGGCCGGCGACATCGCGGTCAAGGCCCCCAAGAAGGCCAAGCCGAACGAGGTCGTCAGCCGCTACGAAGCGCCCCGCGGCGAGAACATCCACTACATCAAGAGCAACGGCACGGACAAGCCCGAGCGGCTCAAGGTCCGGGCCCCGACGCTGGCCAACTACCCGGCGGCGATCGAGATGCTCAAGAACGGGTTCATCGCCGACATCCCCCTGATCTTCGCCGCCATCGACCCTTGCATCTGCTGCGCCGAGCGGACGGTCGAGCTCGTCAATGCCCGGTCGGGCGAGGAGCGGATCGTGAGGTTCAGCGAGCTCCGGAAGCTCGCCGGCGAGCGGTTCGAAAAATCCCCGGTAAAAAGGAATGTGGAATGGCCGTTCTGAAAACGATCCTCTATCTTCTCGTCTATCCCGGTCTCCTCTTCCTCTTCGTCTACGGCACATTCTGCGAGTGGTTCGACCGGAAGGTCTACGCCCGCCTCCAGAACCGGATGGGCCCGACCCATACCGGCCGCTGGGGCATCCTCCAGCCCGTGGCCGACTTCTTCAAGCTGATGGCCAAGGAAGACGTGGTCCCGACCGCCGCCGACAAGACGCTCTTTACCCTGCTCCCGATCGTCGGCCTGGCCATCGTCGCCACGGCCGGCCTGCTCCTGCCCCTCTGGAGCCCGAACCCCGAGGCCGCCGGCCTGGTTTCGTTCTCCGGCGACCTCATCGTCCTCCTCTACCTCCTCAGCCTGCCGACCCTGATCTTCTTCCTCGCCGGCTGGTCGTCGACGAACCTCTTCTCGACCATCGGCGGGACCCGGGTCCTGACCATGCTCTTCGGCTACGAGGTGCCCCTGTTCATGGCCGTGCTCAGCCCGGCGATCCTGGCCAACTCCTGGAGGATCGCCGAGATCGGGGCGTTCTACCGGGCCAAGCCCCTGCTCCTCCTGCCCAACATCATCGGCTTCTTCGTCGCCCTGATCTGCGTCCAGGCCAAGCTCGAGCGGACGCCGTTCGACATCCCCCACGCCGAGACCGAGATCGTCGGCGGGACGTTCACCGAGTATTCGGGCAAGAAGCTGGCCTTCTTCCGACTGATGATCGACATCGAGCTCGTCGTCTCGAGCGGCCTCATCGCCGCGATCTTTCTGGGCGGCTTCGGCGGCGGGGCTGTCCTCGGCTTTATCCAGTTCGTCCTCAAGACGCTGGCCGTGATCTTCCTCCTGTCGCTCATCCGGGCCCTCACCTCCCGGATCCGGGTCGACCAGGTCGTGTCGTTCGCCTGGCGGACCATGGCCCCCCTGGCCGTCCTCCAGCTGCTGATCGTCATCGTCATCAAGGGATTGATCCAATGAAAGTCGCGGTATTTCTCCCGGAACTGCTCCGCCATCTGTTCAAGAAACCGGCCACGGTGGACTACCCGTTCAAGAAGCTCCAGGTGCCCGAGGGCTTCCGCGGGACGCCGTTCCTCCACCCGGACATCTGCATCGCCTGCCGCGCCTGCGAGCGGGACTGCCCGGCCGAGGCGATCGAGATCACGTCGGTCAACGACGCCGAGAAGAAGTTCAAGATGGTCATCCACAACGACCGGTGCGTCCACTGCGCCCAGTGCGTGGACTCCTGCCCGACGAACCCGGTCAAGGCCATGGAGATGGACCATCTCTACGAGATCGCCGCTTTCGACCGCCACGCCCTCAAGAGGGACTGGGTCTTCGTCCGGGCCATGCCCAAGAAGGAACCCAAGCCCGCGGTACCGGCCGTGCCCGCGACCCCGGCCGAGTAACGTCCGACCCGATGGGGGCGCGGATTCCTGTCCGCGCCCTTTTTTTTCGCGTAAAATCAATCTGCTATACAAAAGGAGCAGCACCGTATCCCCCGGCCCGCTGTCCGCCCTGGCCGAGTTCGGGGGCGCCGCTCAAAAACACGCGAATTCCCCCGGCGAGGGTTAGAAGCTGGCGCGGCTCCCGCCCCAGTCGCTCTCGCGGCTCACCCCCAAACCGTGGGCTCCA
>Ga0209226_10000359_pt1 | contig 26891 bp, 18 predicted proteins | sample BarGraNGADG00212_2_FD_184497 | JGI IMG/M metagenome (GOLD analysis project Ga0209226, IMG submission 184497) | Arctic peat soil microbial communities from Barrow, Alaska, USA - Barrow Graham LP Ref core NGADG0011-212 (SPAdes) (version 2) | ecosystem: Environmental > Terrestrial > Soil >...
AAGCCTGCGATGAGATCGCAAGCCGCATCAACTCTATCATCCGCCGCAATCTCGCCAACCCGAACTTCTTGGACTAGCCGCAATGCCGGGGAAGGGAATGCAATCGCGAAATCGCGAAAGTGCGAAAGCGCGAAAAGGGAAGATACCTTGAAGAGCAAGACTGCCAAGAAGGGAATATCGAGCAAACGACGCGAGGCCCTGGCTGCTTACGGCTTTCTGGCGCCGAACTTCCTCGGGTTTCTGGCGTTCACGTCGATCCCGGTGATCGTGTCGCTGGTGATGTCTTTCACGCAGTGGAACATCTTCAAATCGCCGACGTGGGTCGGGGTCGAGAACTTCAGAGCGCTGCTGTGGTTCCACCGCGAGAGCGGCCGGCTCGTATCCAACGATCCGTTCTTCTGGCAGTATGTCTACAACACGGTTTATCTGATGATAGGGATTCCCATCGGCATGGCCGGCAGCCTGCTTGTCGCGCTGATGATGAACCAGAAGCTGAAGGGCATCGTGGTCTTCCGCACGCTGTTTTTCCTGCCCGCGGTGTGCTCCGGCGTGGCGCTGCTCATCCTCTGGAAGTATCTCTACAACGCCGACATCGGCCTCATCAACAAAAGCGTTCGCGCGATTGGCGGGGCGATCTACTCCAACCCGATCACGGGCGTGGCCTTTACGGCGCTGTGGGCCGTCGTGTTTGGCATTGCCGTAGTGGGCACCGTAGCGGCGCTGCTGGCGCTGGTTGCCTATATCTTCGCCAAGCTGCGCCTTGAGTGGGGAGAGGGTGTCTACCGCGGACTGGTGATTGTTGCCGGCGCGGCGATTTTCGTATTGATAGCGGTGCTCGGTCGTGATTTTCACGCCGCGGTCAGCGGCTTCTGGTCGAACCCTCCGGACTGGCTCGGGACCGTGCAGTGGGCTAAGCCGGCGCTCATCGTCATGGGCCTGTGGGGCGGGCTGGGCGGCTACAACATGATCCTCTACCTCGCCGCGCTGCAGGGTGTCCCGGGTTCGTACTATGAAGCTGCTGAGATCGACGGCGCGGGGCCGTGGGCCAAGTTCTGGTCGATCACCTGGCCGATGATCAGCCCGACCACGTTCTTCATCCTCGTAATGAGCATCATCGGAGGGTTCCAGAGCGGGTTTATGACCGCCAACGTGATGACGGGCGGCGGGCCTGCCGGCAGCACCACGACCATCGAATACTACCTCTACCAGACCGCATTCGAGAAGTTCCACATGGGCTATGCCTCCAGCATCGCATGGTTCCTGTTTGCGGTCATACTCGTGCTGACGTTGCTGACGTGGAAGCTCGGCGGGCGGGTGGTGACCTATGAATAGAACCCGGCTCGTGAGATTCGCCCTATATGTCGTGCTCACCCTGGGCGCAATCACGATGCTCGTTCCATTCGTCTGGATGGCGGTGACATCGATCAAGCAGCCCAGTGAGGTGTTCGCGCCCGGCGGCGGGATCAAGTGGCTGCCCGAGCACTTCTTCTGGCGCGATACGATGGTAAACGGCGTCAAGGTTCGGGCGTGGTGGGGCAACTACCCCGACGCGTGGAACGAGATCAGCATTCTGCGGCTGTATCTTTCGAGCATATTCGTGGCGGTGGTGGGCACGTTCGGCCAGGTGCTGACCAGCTCGATGGCCGCTTACGCGTTCGCGAGGCTGCGCTTCCCCGGCCGCGATAAGCTCTTCTTCGTGTATCTGGCCACGATGATGATCCCGGGCTCAGTAACGATGATCCCCGTGTTCGTGATAATGAAGCACTTCCATTGGATTGACACATACCAGGCGCTTATCATCCCTGGCCTTTTCAGCGCGTATGGGACCTTCATGCTGCGGCAGTTTTTTATGGGGCTGCCGACCGAACTGGAGGATGCGGCGAAGATCGACGGCTCCGGCTACATCGGCATCTGGGCGAGGGTCATCCTGCCCCTCTCAAAGCCCGCGCTCGCGACCCTCACGACATTCACGTTTATGGGTTTCTGGGGCAGTTATCTGTGGCCGTTGGTCGTCACCATTACCGAACCCATGCGCACGCTGCCCATCGGCCTGCGATACTTCGTCGGCCAGCACGCGACCAACTATACCCAGCTAATGGCCGGCTCGATGATGGCCGTGATCCCCGTCCTGCTCCTGTTCATCTTCAACCAGCGCTACTTCGTGGAGGGGATCAAGCTATCGGGTCTGGGCGGCAAGTGATGCAACTCCGGCTTTCCCAGTCCGCGTAGGCGGACTTTGTGTTGAGTTGCCTCGAATTCATTCGAAGGGGTTGGAGAACAAGTTGAAACAAGCACGAATACTCGCTATTGCACTCATCCTACTGGCGATGATCGCCAGTGCCGCGACAGCCGCAAACGACGCGCCATTCTTCTTCATCCAGCTCGCCGATACGCAGATGGGCTTCACGAACAAGAACGTGGACATGATCCCTGAGATTGAGCACTTCAAGAAGGCAATCGAGCACATCAACCGCCTGAAACCTGCATTCGTCCTCATCTCAGGGGACATGGTCAACACCGCGCACAACCCAAAGCAGATTCGAGCGTTCTGGAGCATCGCCCGAGACATCAGGCCCGACGTTGGGTTGTATCTGCTTCCCGGCAATCACGACGTGGGCAACAAACCCACGGCTGAGGACGTTCGCTCGTACACCAAGCTGATGGGAAAGGACCACTATAGCTTTTCCTACAACGGTTCTGAGTTTCTGGCGCTCGACTCTTGCCTGATCTCAGACTTGCCCGACAAGCGCCTTCGCGAGGAGCAGCAAAAGTGGTTCGAGACCGAACTTGCCGCGGCTCGCGCAAAGAACCCGGCACACATATTCGTGTGCGACCACCACCCCTGGTTCCTCAAGGATCCGGCGGAGCCGAGCAAATACCAAAATGTCCCCCTGGCCTACAGGCGTGTCTACCTGGACCTGATGAACCGCTATGGCGTGGACTATGCCCTTTCCGGTCACCTGCACTACGAGCTGATTGGGCACGATCGCAATCTCACGCTGCTCATCGACGGTCCAGTGAGCAAGTCGTTCGCAAAGCCGCCTGCTGTTGGCCTTCGTATCGTGCGAGTATACAAGGACCGGGTCGAGCACCATTTTTATGCGCTCGATAAGGTGCCCGAGAGCGTGAAGATGTAGCTTGGATTCCGGAACCCGCATTCCGCAACCGTACACGCCTTGCCGCATCCCCGCCGTTGAGCTAGAATATACCAATGCAATCATTCACACTACCCAACGGAAAGCTTGTCGAAGCACCGGTCCATGTTTTCAACACCGTCATCGTCGGCGCGGGCGCGGCGGGGATGAACTGCGCCGTACACCTCTATGAGTTCATGGCGGCAAACGGCGTCGATCACCCCGAGGATCGTATCGCCATCGTCACTGCCGGGGCGCACTTGGGCGCGTCTCGAATGAGCGGCTCCGACAAGCAGACCTACTACAAGCTCGGCGCCAGCCCCACCGTCGCCGATTCCGCGATGGACTTCGCAAAGACTCTCACCGCATTCGGCTGCTGCCATGGCGATATCGCTCTTGCCGAGGGCGAGAGCGCGCTGCGGGAGTTCTACCATCTTGTGCAAGCTGGAGTCCCCTTCCCGCACGATCCAGAGGGCGCGTATATCGGTTATAAGACCGATCACGACCCCCACGAGCGCGCGACCTCCGCCGGCCCCAAGACATCCAAGTATATGACCGAGTGCCTGCAGAAGCAGACGGATCGCTACGGCATCCGAATCTTCGACGGCCACGAGCTTGCGCATCTCATCAGAGGCGACAAAGGCCGCATTGTTGGCATCATTACCATTGACATCCACCGGATCGACGATCCTTCGTTCGGCATCACGGTCTTTCTCTGCGAGAACCTCGTGCTCGCGGCCGGCGGGCCTGGGGAGCTTTACGAGGTGAGCGTCTACCCGGAGGGCCAGACCGGCATCCACGGCCTCGCGCTCGCCGCGGGGCTTGTGGCGCACAATCTGACCGAGTCCCAGTTCGGCCTCGCATCGACCAGGTTCCGCTGGAACGTTTCCGGCGCCTATATGCAGGTCATCCCGCGCATATTCTCCACCGATGAGAATGGCGGCGACGAGCGCGAGTTCCTTGCGCCCCACTTCAGTTCGACCGCGAAGATGGCCTCGAACATATTTCTCAAGGGCTACCAGTGGCCCTTCGATCCGCAGCGCATACTCAACCAGCAGTCCTCGCTGATCGACGTGTTGGTGTACTATGAAACGCAGGTGCTCAGGCGCCGCGTGTTCATGGACTTCACCCGAAACCCGGAGGGCAGCGAACCGTTCGATCTCAACGCAATGGATGACGAAGCCGTAACCTACCTGCGGCGCAACAAGGCGCTTCAGCCGACCCCCATCGCGCGCCTGGAGCACATGAACCCGCTCGCGATAGACATCTACTCCGAGCACGGTATCGACATTCGCACGGAGCCGCTGGAGATCAACGTCTGCGCGCAACACCATAACGGCGGGTTCGTTGTGGACAAGTGGTGGCAATCGAGCATCCCGCACACGTTCGTGATCGGCGAGATGGCCGGCACCCACGGCGTCAAGCGCCCCGGCGGATCGGCTTTGAATGCCGGTCAGGCGGGCGGGCTCCGCGCCGCCGAGTACATCGCCAACGTCTACGGCGCTGATCTCGCCTCGGCGAAGCTGTCGAAGCGCGTCAAAGACCAGATCGAGTGCATCTACCAGAAAGCCGTTGACCTGATGGAAAGCTCTCACGGCGTTTCTCCCCGCGAAGCGATCTCAACTATCCAGCGCAACATGTCACTCTGCGGTGGTCACATCCGGCAGCTCGAAATGGCTAAGTCTGCTAAAGAAAAGGCGATAAACCTATACAAGATGCTGCGAGATGGCGAGATGAAGCTGGACAAGCGCAAGGACTTGATTCACGCAATCCGCGCCGAGCACCTCGCGCTCGCCCAGGTCGCGTTCATGGACGCCATCGTGGAGTACATTGCCTCGGGCGGTGGAAGCCGGGGGTCGTTCATGGTCATTCGCGAGGACGGAGACGTGATCTCGCCCGATCTCATCAATCCCGCGACAGGCAAGCCATTCGCGTTCGTGCCCGAGAACGAGGAACTCCGCTCGACCATCGCGGAAGTGGAGTTGAAGTCCCTGGAAGACGCGACCTTCGAGTTCACGCGCGTCCCCGTCCGCCCGATTCCGGTGCGCGACGAAGCCTTCGAGCTTGCGTGGACTGCCTACCGTACAGGCGAGGTGTATAGGAAGTAGATGGACATCGGCAAGCTTCCTCCAGAGATACTAACCCGCCTGCTTTCTCGCACGCGCACGGACCCCAGTGTGATCATCGGTCCGGCGTATGGCGAGGATGCGGCGGCGGTGCGGTTCGGCGGAAAGCTGTTGGTGGCAGCAGCCGATCCTATCACGTTTGCCACCGATCGGGTCGGTTACTATGCCGTGAGCGTCAACGCCAACGACATCGCCGTCCTCGGAGCTATCCCGCGCTATTTCCTCGCAACCATTCTTTTGCCCGAAGGCAGTGCCGAATCCGACGCCGAGTCTGTCTTCAACGAGATCGAGGACGCCTGCCGCGCGATTGACGTGACGCTCATCGGCGGCCACACCGAGATCACGCCCACAGTGAGCAGGATCGTGGTTTCCGGCTGCATGCTCGGCGAAGCGGACGAGAATGGCCTCGTGCGGACGTCCGGCGCGCGGGTGGGTGACGCGCTCGTTCTCGTGGGCGGGATCGCCATCGAGGGCGCAAGCATCCTTGCGCGGGAGGCGAAAAGTGACCTGCTGGCGCGTGGCGTCGATGAATCTGTGATCGAACGCGCGCGAGACTACCTCGATGATCCGGGGATATGCGTTCTCCGATACGCTCGAATTGCCATGTATATCGGTGGCGTGACCGCCATGCATGATCCCACGGAGGGCGGGCTTGCGACCGCGCTGCGCGAGCTGGCGGCCGCTTCCGACAATGGCATTCGAGTTGACCGGGCCTCGATACCGGTGCTGCCCGAATGTAATGACTTCTGCCGGGCATTGGGCATCGACGCGCTTGGCCTGATCGCCTCCGGCAGCCTTCTGATCGCCGTCGATCCGGGGTCCGTGGAGGGCATGCTGAACGGATTTGAGCAAGCGGACATACCCGCGCGGTGTATTGGGTCTGTGACCGCTCCAGATGACGGGATACGCTTCGATGATGGCGCTCCCCTGCCGTCGTTCGACCGTGACGAGATAGCCAGGTATTTCGATGAACGAAACCAAAGGAGATGTGAATGCTGAGACGGGTATTTCTGGTATGTAGTTTGATTGCGGGGCTGTGCGGCCCGACGTTCGCGAGCGATCTTTCGCAGGCCGCTGACGGCAAGCTCGCCGTGCTCAATGCTATCGCTCATGCGGTGGCGTTGAGTTGGCGATACCACGTCGGCGATGCCTCAGATGCCGCGAGCCCATCGTTTGACGATTCCTCGTGGAAGGCGCCCGACGGCGACTCGTTCCAGTGGGGCGATCAGCCCCTGTGCTGGATGCGCGCGAAGATCACAGTCCCCAGCGAGATCGCGGGCGTCAAGATAGCCGGCAGCAAGATCACGTTCAAGTGCGGCGTTGACGACGACGGCGTCCTCTTCGTGGACGGCAAAGAGGCGCAGCAGTTCCACTGGGACGGCGGAAACATCGTTCTCACGGACAACGCCGAGCCCGGCCAGGTCTTCGTGATTGCGATCAAGGGGATCAACGCCGGCGGGCCTGGGAGGCTTCTATCTTCCAACGTCGAATTCTCCGCGCTCAGCGAGGTCACCGGTGAGGTCGCTAGGCTGCTGGACTCATACCAGCGCGCCAGGATTATCTACGACATGTCCGACCCGGCCAAGCGCGCGCCATATCTTCCCGTAATGAACAAGGCGCTGGAGCAGGTGGATACGGACGCGCATGCCGCAGGCAAGAATGACGCTTTCATCGCTTCAGTGAAGTCCGCCCAGGAGCAAATGAAGCGCGTGAGCGAACTGGTAAGAAACCTCACCATAGATATGGTCGGTCACGCTCATATAGACATGAACTGGCTCTGGCTGTGGCCGGAGACTTTGGATGTGTGCAGGAACACCTTCTCCACAATGACGCGGTTCATGGACCAGTATCCGGGGTTCGTGTTCTCCCAAAGCCAGGCTCAGACCTATCTGTCCATGCAGCAGACCGCGCCTGAGCTATTCGCCAAGATGAAGGAGAAGGCCAAGTCGGGGCAATGGGACGTGTCCACGGCCAGCGCTTGGGTCGAGGGCGATATGAACATGCCCAGCGGCGAGGCAATCGCGCGGTCTTTCCTCTACGGCAAGCGCTATATTATGAAGGAGTTCGGCATAGAGCCGGTTGTGGGCTGGTCGCCGGACACATTCGGCCACGCGTGGACCATTCCCCAGATTCTCGTGAAAAGCGGCATCAAGTACTACTACAATATGCGCACGGGACCGGGGTATCCTCTGTTCTGGTGGCAATCTCCGGACGGGTCCCGAGTGCTGGCCTATCACTATCGCGACTACAACGGCAACGTCGAAGAGAACGACCTTCTCGGGGCCGCGATGGAGTTCACGAAGAATACCGGCGTGACGAACTACATGCACGTGTATGGCGTGGGAGATCACGGCGGAGGGCCGACCGAAGCAATGCTGAACACCACAATCGCTCTCCAGAGCCGCGACGATTACCCCAAGATCAAGTTCTCCAAGGCCGTGGATTACTATGAGACGGTGTTGAAGTCCAAGCAGGACTACCCTGTCTGGAACAATGAGATGAACTTCGTTTTCCAGGGCTGCTACACTTCGCATGCGGACATCAAACGCTGGAACCGCGAGTGCGAGAACATGCTGACGGCCTCCGAAACCCTCGCCGCGATCGCCACGAACTCCAAGGCTGCCTACCCGACAAAGGCGTTCGAGGATTCCTGGCGCAAGACATGTTTCAACCAGTTCCACGACATTCTGGACGGCACCGCGATTCACGCTTCCTACGATTACTCGCGTGAACTCCACGACGCGGCGATCAAGCAGGCCGGCTCGGCGCTTGACGCAGCCGTAAACGCGCTGATACCCGCCATTAGGACCAGCGGCAAGGGCGTCCCGATTGTCGTGTTCAACCAGCTTTCGTGGACTCGAACGGATATCGTGAGCGTGCCGTCGCCGTTTACCGGCGGTGGTGAATTCGCGAGGGTCGTTGACGAGACCGGCAAGGCTTACCCCGCTCGCATCGCGGACGGCAAGCTCTGCTTTACCGCGCGCGGCGTTCCGGCTGTTGGTTATCGGGTGTTCTGGGCGAGTCAAACGGCTGCTCCCGTGGCGAGCGCGGTCAAAGCGGATCGTTCCATCATCGAAAACCAGTTCTTCCGCGTTCAGGTCGATCCAACCTCCGGCGTGATTCGAAGCATATTGGACAAGGCCACTGGCCGCGAGGTTGTTGCGCGGGGCGGGTCGGCCTCCCTGTTGCAGATTCTACTCGAAGGTGAGCATGGTGGCAACGCATGGACTATCGAGGGATATACCGGTTCAGAGGACCTGACAACCGCGCGCGGCGTGTCTTTGGTGGAGAACAGCCCCACGAGGGCGAGTCTGGCTGTGGAGCACGATTACCGTAAGTCGAAGTTCACCCAGGAGATCAGCCTCTATGATGGCGTGCCGAGGATCGACATTCATCTGCGCGCGGATTGGCAGGAGGTCTGCGAGGACAAGCCCACGCCGCTGCTCAAACTCGCGTTTCAGACCAGCGTCAGCAATGGCAAGGCGACGTTCGAGATTCCCTTCGGGAGCATCGAGCGCCCCACGGACGGCGCGGAAGTCCCGGCGCAGAAGTGGATAGACCTCTCCGAGCCCGGCTATGGAGTAAGCCTGCTCAACAACTGCAAATATGGCTTTGATGTCAAGGACAATGTCATGCGGGCGACGGTCCTGCGCGCGTCGAGAGACCCCGACCCCGTGCCGGACAAGGGCGTTCAAGAGGTCACATACTCGCTCTATCCTCACTCCGGCGACTGGCGGGCCGCCGGAACGGTGCGCAGGGGATACGAGCTTAACGAGCCGCTCATCGCGCGAGCCACTAAGCCTCACCCCGGAGCGCTGGCGTCCGCGCGATCATATCTGTCGTTCTCGGAGCCGAACCTGGTTATGACGGCGCTCAAGAAAGCCGAGGATGATGGCTCTTTGATCGTGCGCTTCTACGAGACCGACGGCAAGCCCTGCAAGGCGACCGTGACAGTCAATCTGCCCGCGCGGGCAGTAATTGAGACCGACATCCTGGAGCGGCCCGTGGGTAAACCAATGCCGCTGAAGAACAAGCGATTCACCGCCAATGTCGGCAAGTGCGAGATCAAGACATACAAGTTGCTGAGGTAATCCCTTCTCTAACTTTTAACTTGTAACTTTTAACTTTGAATTGGAGCCTTCCTTGGGTTATCTATATCTTGCGCTCTCCACCGTGCTGATCACGGTGTGGGCGCTGTGCTACAAACTAGCCGTCAGACATAACTGCGAGCTTAGATCGGTGAACATGTGGGTCTACATCGGGTCCACGGTGATCATGCTCGCATACTTCTTCGCGACCGGACAGAAATGCTCCGCCGCCGCGGCGCTGCTTGGGTTCGGCACCGGCATAAGCTGCTACGTGGCCACGCTGACCTTCTTCTACCACATGCGCACGGGCGTGTTGGCTGTGTCATGGACGGTGATCGGGCTCGCGGTGGGGTTCCCCGTGGCGGCATCGATTGTGTTCTGGGGGGAGCATCCGACCATCAGGCAGCAGATCGGGCTTGCTCTCATTCCGATTGCCATCATACTCTGCAATCCGGGTCGGGGAAAGGCGGAGTGCAAGTGAGCCTGTTCCTGTTGATCGTCGCATTTGTGCTAACGGGCGTCAACTCGATCTCCAACAGGGCGCTTATCCCGCTGCACTTGGATGGCTATCGAGCGTTGTACTGCGTGGGATTCTGGGGTTCGGGCGTCGTGCTGGGTCTGATCAATCTCGCGGTATCCAAGCACGAGGTCGGCAAGCAGGATGCCGCAATCGGCATCACGATGGGTGTCACCGGCGCTGTTGCGCTGGTTCTGCTCTTAGTCGCTTTGAAGACCGTCCCGGGCGTGGTGGCGTTTCCCGTGCGAAGCTGTGGCAACACGACGCTAACTGCTGTCATTTCATATCTGGCGTGGCGGGAGCGCGTAACGCCGCGCCAGTGGCTGGGCATCGGCTGTGGGGTTGCGGCGATCTACCTTCTCGTGTGAAAACCGTAGGGGCGAAGCATTCGCACGATAAGCTGTCAAGATTAGTCAGCCTCTCTGCGAATGCTTCGCCCCTACAAGGCAACGCGTACAACAAAGCGGGGCGGACGCTTGTATGATTCCGGTGAGGCACTCTAGGTTGTAGAATGGAGTGCCGGGGTGGAGGGGAGGCAAATGCTTCTGCGTTCTGTTGGAACGACAGACTGGCGAAGATATCCCCCACCCACACTGTAAGCGTCAATAGGAATCTAACGGCACCTGTTGGTGACCGTCGATTGTCGCAAGCAAACGCTGGTGTGGTTCCACCCCGAAACTACAAGCGAGGTCATTATATCATGGACGTGAAGAACTACGGGGTGGATGTAAGCAAGAACAAGTTGGATGTGGCCTGTGATGGGCGGGTTGTGCAGATCGACAACGAGAAGAAAGCGATCAAGTCGTTTGTGAAGGGCATGGAGATCGGCAGCCTGGTGGTGATGGAGGCGACGAACACGTATCACTTGGAGATGGCGGACATCTGCCACGCGCGAGGGATGCGGACGTTCGTGGTGAATCCACGGATCACCAGCCACTATCGGAAGGCCAACGGTTTTCGGGGCCACAATGACCGGATGGATGCTCTGGCACTTAGTCGATACATCGAGCGGGAGCACGACGGGCAGCGGGAGTATGTTCCGAAGTCGGCCGATCAACGCAGGCTGAAGACTCTTGTGCGCAGGCGGTGGAAGCTTGTGGGAACGCGGACTCAGCTGCAAGAGAGTCTGGGGTCGATGAAGGAGTTGAGTCGTGAGGTTGAGGCTCTGCTGGCTGGTATAGATGCCCTGATCGCGAAGCTGGAGATGCTCATCGACAAGCAACTTGAGGGCAATGATGATAGGGCTCGCCTTGAGACGATAAAGGGCGTAGGCCCGATAGTGAGCGCTGTCTTGATCTCGGACCTGGCTTGCTGCGAGTTTGCCCGTGCCGACGCTTTTGTCGCTTTCTACGGGCTGGACCTTATGCCGGACGACTCGGGCAAGCGTAAGGGTCGTAGGAAGCTGTCCAAACAGGGAGATCGCTTGGCACGGGCGATGCTATACAATGCCGCAATGTCCGCAGTCAAGAGCAAGGTCTGGAAGCCGATGTATGATAGATGTCAGGCCAGGGGGCTCACTAAGGTCCAGGCGCTGGTTGCAGTGGCCAGGAAGATCGCCAGGACCGCGTGGTCGATCTACACTCACAAAACCACGTTCAATCCCGGCAGGCTTTTTCAGGACTTGACATGAACCATAGAATGCTTCGCCCCTACAAGGCAACGCGTACAACAAAGCGGGGCGGACGCTGGAGGAGTTTCGTCCGCCCCTGCACTCTCCCGGACGGGGCAGTGATGACTGGTGCCTCGGGCCTGCTTTTTGTGATCCGTGCTGCGGAGACCATCCAGGGTCACATTCGCAGCTTCCGCATGCACCACAGCACGGATCGCTGGGGGAAACCGGCGCCACGCCTGGTCCCTGTTCTCCGCTTGCGCGGATTACCCACCCCAAGCGCACGCACCTGTTCTATACCCACGTAGCAGCCAGCCGAACCGTTGAAACGTGGGATGTTAGGAATCATGGTGGGAATGGGTATACCTGTCGGGCACAAAGTGGCGCGAGAGGCCGCTGATGGAGGGGAGGCGCAGGCCCATGCTATCCGGGTGTTTCATACACAGCGTGGACGACAAGAACCGAATATCGCTTCCGGCGCGCTTCAGGAAGGCGATGCCTGAGAGCTTCATCCTCACGAAAGGCCTGGACGGCTGCCTCTGGGCCCTGCCGGATGAGCAATGGAAACTCGTGCTCGAACGGTCGGATGACTCACAGGCGATCCAGCGTTTCTTCGTCGCCTCGGCCTGCGAGTGCCTGCCTGGCGCAAAGGGCCGCTTTCTTCTGCCGGACAGCCTTCGCAAGCACGCGGAGATCAAGCCGGGCGAAGAGGTCGCCATCGTGGGGTTGCGCAATAGAATCGAGATATGGAGCGCGCGCCGCTGGGAGGCCGCAAACTCCCAGATATCAAGCGAGCGCATCAGGCACGAGCTGCCCGAGTTTTTCGCCTCCGCCGATTGACAAATGGCCCTCCATCTGCTAACTTTTATGCGGCGTCCGATGAGGCGCTCATTTTGTGTACGGATGGGAGGAACCAAGCAGATGGCGAATGTGGTTGTGGTTGGGATGCACTGGGGTGATGAGGCCAAGGGCAAGGTTGTGGACTACCTCGCCCAGCACGCTGACTTCGTTGTCAGGTATAACGGTGGCAACAACGCCGGGCATACGGTCGTGGTGGGTGATGAGGTCTACAAGTTCCATGTGGTGCCGGTCGGCGTGCTGCACGAGAACGTCACCCCGATCATAGCCGATGGTGTAGTTGTGGACCCCAAGGTTCTGGTGGGCGAGTTTGCAGCGCTCCAGAAGCGCGGAATCAGCATTGAGAAGATCAAGATCAGCGGCAATGCCCACGTGATCATGCCCTATCACAGGCTCCTCGATGTCCTTGAGGATGAGCACAAGGGCGACAGGAAGGTTGGCACCACCGGTCGCGGCATCGGCCCGTGCTATGCGGACAAGATGTCTCGCACCGGCATCAGAATTCTCGACCTCATCGACCCCGAGCGGTTTCGGGCGCGTGTCGCCGAGTTCCTGCCTCTAAAGAACGATATGATCACCAAGGTCTACGGCGGCCAGCCGTTCAACGCCGAAGAGATCATCAGTGAGTATGTCGGCTATGCCAAGGTGATCGCGCGGTTCGTCGCTGACACCGCGGCAATCCTGTGGGAGGCCTCGGAGTCCTGCGCCAGTATCCTCTTCGAGGGCGCGCACGCAACCCTGCTGGACATTGACCACGGCACGTATCCGTTCGTGACGAGTTCCCACTGCATCTCAGGCGGCACGACAATCGGTACCGGCGTTCCGCCCACGATGATCGACCGTGTGGTTGGCATTGCAAAGGCATATACGACGCGGGTGGGGGAGGGTCCTTGTCCGACTGAGCAGAACAACGAGATCGGCGAGAAGATCCGTGAGCGAGGCCATGAGTATGGCACGACGACCGGCAGACCGCGCCGTTGCGGATGGTTCGACTCCGTCGCTGGCAGATACGCAGCTCGTGTGAACGGCATGACCTGCGTCGCCGTGACACTTCTCGACGTGCTGAGCACGTTCGACACGCTGAAGATATGCACGCACTACCTGATCGACGGGGTCAAAGTGTGCAACTTTCCCGCCGACGCGGTGACCCTCGCAAAGGCCGTTCCGGTCTATGAAGAACTGCCGGGCTGGGCGGAGGACATTTCCGGTATCAAGACGCTTGCGGCGCTGCCCGAGAACGCAAAGCAATATGTGGCCAGAATCGCCGAGCTTCTCGAAACGCCGGTTTGCATGGTCGGAGTAGGCGCGCGCCGCGACCAGTCGATAATACTCGATCCGGAAATGATGGAGATGTAGTTCGGAGAATTCTCAATTCTAAATTCTCAATGGTCAATAGGGGAGGCCGATGGACGGAGCAAAGCCGAATCCCGTTCTGGATAAGAGCTATGCGTTCGCGCTGAAGATCGTGCAACTGAGCAGGCATCTGCAGACAGCGAAGAAGGAGTTCGTTCTGTCAAAGCAAGTGCTGCGCTCTGGAACCAGCATTGGCGCGAACATTGAAGAGGCCACCGCGGGCTTAACCAAGAAGGACTTCACGGCGCGGATGTGTGTCGCCTCCAAAGAAGCGCGGGAGACCAGATATTGGCTGAGGCTTCTGAAAGACTCGGATTACGCCGCCGAGACGGTACTGGAGCCGCTCCTGGCCGACTTCAACGAACTGGTCCGGTTGCTTACAGCTATAGTGAAGACTGCTCAGGAGACCTGCTAGCCAGGTCTCCTATTTATCATTCATCATTGACCATTTAGAATTGGGTGATGGCTATGTGCAGGTTGGCATGTGCGGCGGTGATATTGCTGCTTGCGTTGAGCAGCGCTCGCGCGTCCGGTCCGAGCGCGATTGACTGGTTGACGAAGGCCGAGGTCTACAACGGCTGGTATAAGGCTTGGGACGATGTCGCGATTGCGAAGATGCGCGGCACGCCGTTTGTCATTGGCTGCCCGCCGGAGAGGAAAGTCGTCGATAAGGCGCACGCGATGGGCGTTCGAGCGCTCACCTACGTCACCTTCTACCAGATGCCGGGCAAAGGCGTCTACCAGCACGCGGACCTTTCCCAGCACCCCGACTGGAACATCATCACGCCTGAGGGCAAAGATGGCATTTCGGTTTTTGTGGAGTCGGAGGGCGCCGTGGGGTGGGTTACGGTGTGCCAGAACTCCCCCGGCTACCGCAAGGCAATGCTGGACTACGTGAAATTCGTGATGGATCAGGGCGTGGACGGCCTGTTCATCGACAACGGTTGCCCCGAGGTAGTCTGCGAAGGGCCTAAGTATGGCCGGCACAAGCACATCTACCCCGGCAAAGACAACATGTATGCCTATCGCGAGCTGCTCAAGGACGTGAGGGCCGAAGTCAGGAAACACGGCGCGGACAAGGTTACCATCGTGAACCCCGGCGAGCCGCGAGAGGAATGGATCGGCGCTTGCGACGGTCAGATGCTCGAGTCCTACATCTGCACCTGGGCGTCGGACCGGCGTTGGCACAGCGAAGCGCAGTTGCTCGACTTTCAGAAGAGGTGGGCGTCGTTTCCAGATCGCGGCGAGGTGGTTGTGGCGTTGTCCTACCTCGGGCACACCAAGAACCCCAGGCGCGAGGACGCGTTCTACTGCTATGCGTGGGCGCGAATATCCGGCTTCGTGTGGGCGGACTGGTATACGGGCGGAAACGACGTCACTGCTATCTACAAGCTTCGGCTGGGGCAGCCTACGGGCAAAATGGAAACGGGCGACGGCTACTATCTGCGCAGGTTCGAGCGAGGCATCGTAGTCGCGTCCTCCGAAAAACGCGGTGCGGCCCTCGACCTCGGTTGCAATGGCGTCAAGGGCGTGCTGGATGTCTTTGAGGGTAAGCATCTCAAGCCTGGCGTGTCGGGCGAGTATCGTGTCGCAATCGAGCCGGGGCAGGGACGGGTCTACCTCTTGGATCGCCCGTAGCCCGCATTGCCGGCGAGGAGCACGAACGAGATCGCGTTTGCATATTGACCCAACCCGCCTTCGTGCTGTATAGTAGAGCTTAACACCACACAGGATTACGCTAGTTGGAAGACACCTCCCCTAAAAAGCGAAGAACCGGTATCACGTTGCGGGCCATCATCATCGGCCTGATTCTGATACCCATCAACGGCTACTGGATCTTCATGACCGAGATCATCCGGTATCAAGGTCACCCGACTACAATCTCGCTCTTCTACAGCTCTGTCTTCAATCTGGTCGTCCTGATCGGCATCAATGGTCTTCTCCGTCGGTTTGCCCCCCGCTGGGTCTTTACTCAGAGTGAACTCATCACCATCTACATAATGGTTAACATCGGCTCCGCGCTGGTGGGGCATGACTCTATCCAGATACTTGTCTCCATGATGCCCTACGCGAAGCACATCACGATGGTGAACCCCGACGCCAAGTGGGGGCCGCTGTTCGCGGACAACCTGCCGGGCTGGCTGATCGTCAAGGACCCGGTTGCGGTCAAGAACTTCTACCTCGGCGGGCAGAAGTTCATCAGTCCCGAGAACTTCAACGCGTGGAAAGTCCCTGTGCTCTGGTGGTCGGCGTTCATAATCGTGCTCGGCGGCATGTTCCTGTGCATGAACGTGCTACTGCGAAAGCAGTGGACTGAGTGCGAGAAGCTCAGCTACCCGCTGGTTCAGCTTCCGTTGGACATGACCATCGAAGGCGCGCCGCTGTTCAAAGATAGCCTGCTCTGGTATGGCTTCTGCATAGTCGCCGCGATCGACATCTTGAACGGTCTGCATGTGCTCTATCCCGCGATCCCCGGCATACCCATAAAGCTCGGGGATCAGTCCTACATATTCACCACGCGCCCGTTCAACAACATCGGCGGGCTGTGGGTTATGTTCTATCCGTTCGGGATTGGGCTCGGAATGCTGCTCCCGGTCGATCTGCTGTTCTCCTGCTGGTTCTTCTACCTGTTCTGGAAAGTCGAGCTGATTATGTCGGCGGCGCTTGGCTACAACTCGATACCGAATATGCCGTTCATAAACGAGCAGTCCTTCGGCGCCTACATGGGGATATGCGTATTCGCGCTGATGGTCTCGCGGAGGCACTTCATCGATCTCGGCAAGCACTTCATTGGGCGCAAGAAAGATATGGACGATGAAGACGAGCCCATTCGCTATAAGTCGGCTATGTGGTTCATTCTCTTTGGCGCGGTGTTCCTGTCGATTTTCTCCAGGGCGGCGGGTCTGTCACCCTGGCTGATCCCGCCATTCTTCCTGATATTCTTCGCGATGAGCATAGCCGTCACTCGTATGAGAGCCGAGCTCGGTCCCCCCGCGCACGACCTCCACAACGGCGGTCCCGATAGGATTATTTCGTCTCTGCTCGGACCCAGAGAGCTTGGCACACAGAGCCAAGGCGTGTTCTCTATGTTCTTCTGGTTCAACCGTGCCTACAGGTCCCACCAGATGCCGTTCCAGTTGGAAGGCTTCAAGATGGCGGAGCGGACGCGCACGAGCTATCGGGGGATCTTTGTCGCGATTGCCATCGCGACTGTAGCAGGGACTTTCATCGCATTCTACGTGATCCTTGCGCTGCTCTACAAGCACGGCGCCGGGTCTGCCACTCTTGGCCCGCCGAACGTGCCGATGATCTTCGGCAGCGAACCGTGGAATCGAATGGAAACCTGGGTGAAGTCTCCGGCGTCGCCGGACACGAACACCGGCATCGCCATCGTGGTCGGGTTCGCCATGACGATTCTGCTCAACTCTCTCAGAATGAAGATGAGCTGGTTCCCGTTCCACCCGGTTGGCTTCGCTGTGTCCGGCAGTTGGTCGATGGGCCTGCTGTGGTTGCCAATGCTCATCGCGTGGGTTGTCAAGCTCGTCATGCTGCGATACGGCGGCCTAAAGCTCTACAGGCGCGCGCTTCCGTTTTTCCTTGGGGTGATTCTCGGCGAATGCGTGGTGGGCAGCTTCTGGACCATCTGGGGCATCATCTTCAACCTGCCTTCATACGCTTTCTGGCCCTGATCGCGTTTAGTAGGGGCGAAGCATTTGCCATCAGGCCTTTCGATCTTGCAAGCTTCAGCAGCAAATGCTTCGCCCCTACGGTCTCCGGTCAGCGCCAATGCCACCCCTCGCCCGATAGGTTCAATCGCATAACAGGCCCTCACCGCCTCGGCGGTCCTCGAACGCGGGCGCTCTCCCAGCATGACGATTTCCCCTATCCCGAGACGGCTCACGTATCGCGCTAGCGCCTGGCGATCGAGGTTCCGAGGCAGCAGGGCGGTTGGCGCGCCGGTTGAGTAGCTGACGACCCACGGGTTGTTGGAGGCGATGCTTGTCCCCGCGGGCAGACAACGCGCCATGCGCTCTGAGATGCCCGGCGCCAGTGGCGCGCACTCCCCCGCCGTGTAGGATGCCGCGGTGAGACATCCCCACACGTAGACCACGGCCGTGGCCAAGCATGCGACTGTGGCAATCCATTTGACAGGGCGCAGCTTTGCATTCACCAGACCGGCCGCGCAGAATGGCAGAATCAGGCAGTATGAGAGGAGCATGAAGCGGGAACCCCTCACCGGCGGGATCGACCACGTGAACGCGTATACACCGAAGCTCAGCGCCGCGACAGCCAGAACCAGCTTCTTCTCCCTTGTCATTGCACCGGCCCCGCGACCGAGGGCCCCAAGGATAACTCCCGCGCCCAGCGCAAACAGCCCCCGTGGTCCGGCCAACAGGTCGGACGCGTAGAAAAGCGCATTGTGCAGGACCGCCCTCGCAACCGGACCCGCATGGCGCGCCGCGTACAGGGGGTCGGTCGCGGCGTTCGCATTCCACATCGCGTGATGAAAAGATCCCACTCCATAGTGAAGCGCCTGCACCTGCCCAAAGGGCGACTCATGGCACAACCATTGCCACGCCGCAAACGGCGCGACAACGCATGCGAGCCCCGCGGCGCACGCGAAAGCGTGCCGGCGGCTCTCGCGGCGCATATACATCGAGCCAACCAGCGCAACGCCGACGACGGCGTTGGGAAACCTGGTCATGGCCGCGGCTCCGGCGAGCATTCCCGCCGCGAACGGCACGATGAAACGGCGCTTCTGCATCAGAGCCAACAACAGGGCCGCCAGCGCGAGCGCAAGCCCCAAGGCGTCGGACATCGCGACACATCCGGCACGAAAGACGTTGGGGGCGAGCATCGCGGCAGCGCCCGCGAGCAACCCCGCGCGCCAGTCGAAGAGCCTTGCACCGATCAGGAACACGATACCGGCGGCGATGGAGATGAGCAGCGCGTTGGCGAGCTGCAGGGCTGCCAAATCACCTCCGCATCGGATCACGATCGCGGCGAACAACGGGTAAAGGGGCGGCCATTCGGACAGAGCGGTGTGTCGAACGCCCGTCTTGTCCAGGTGGTGCAGCTTCAGAGTGGACACGAACCCTTGCCCGCTCGCAAGATTGCGGGCCACGTTGCAGTATGATACGGCGTCCGGAGTGACGCGGACTCGGCCAGTTGCCAGGGGGGCTCTGAATGCAAATGCAGCGGCAACGATGGCGATGAAAAGCAGATTCGCGCGAGATCGGTCTGTCACATCAGGCTCCGCGTCCGGCGTTCGTTCAGGGGTACTATAAACGATGGGCAGCCGGCATTCCCCGCTACGGCATGATCACGCAGCGCTCACCGCTTCTGGTTGCCATCGATCCCGAAACGCTGATCTGGTCCCCTTGGTGGAACGAAGACACATTGCCGACAATCTTGATCGCCCGCGACCGGTTGGTGTGCTCGATGTAGCAGCAGTCGCTGAACACAGCGGTCACGATCCCCGATACCGACACGAGTTGGCCGTCGCCCAGCGCGCAGGCGAGCGAGATGGTCATGGGTACGTATTTATTCGCACTACCGACAGCCGACCAGAAACCGTAGAGATTCTGGGCCTTCACAGACACGTATGTTGCGGCTCCGCCGGGGTCAGCCGTTACCGTCGCGCTTGTGTTCGAGGTGAATGTCCAATGCTTGATGCTCTCGCCGCCCGGAGAGAGTCCCACGGCATACTGATATTGCACGACTTGTGTGTCGGGATCAGAACTGGTCCAGTATGCGTGGATGGTGTTGTCAGGATTGATGGCAAGAACCACGTTGGGAGTGGTAGGAGGAGTTTTATCGAGCATGACGAACGCAAGATCGGGCGGCGTGAAACTGCCGTTCGCCTTCGTTCCGAAGACGCTGAAATAGGCGTAGTTGAAGTTACCGGGCCTCAAGTAGGTCCAGTCCAGAGGCACGCTGATCTGCTGCACTGTGTTGGGGTGCGATGTTACAGTGCAGAGGAACGATCCCGAGGTTGGGGTCAGCGGGTGCGTGTCGCAGTTGTAGCGTACGACTACTGAAGTCACCGACGGATCGTTGGGAGTGTGCCAGGAGATTGTGCATATCCCCGGATTCGGCGTCACGGCAGATGCCGAGGGCGAAACTGCGGTATCGATAGGTGCGGAGACGATGGAAACGTTGTCGACGCCATATCCACTACCGGCGGATCCAGGCTGGAAGGTCAACCCGCTGATGTTCAGGCGATCACCCACAAGGGCCAGCGCGGTCTTCTTCTGCCAGTTTGTGATTGGGGAGCTGTTGTAGAAAAACGCCCAGTTGATGCAGTTTAGCTGCTTATCCATGGTAGTCTGGTTCTTCTGGTTCATTGTCGAGAAAGCCAGGACCAGGCCGCCATTGGACTTTCCGTTGAGCACCTTCTGATACCAGTTCATCTCATATCGACCCGGCGGCAGCGTCAGGAACGTGGATCGGATAGACGCGGCCCCATCCGGCACGGAGCAATATCGGGAGTCGTCCACACCTCCTGGGCTAACCATCTGGGCCGACGCGTATGTCGCCCACGGAACGTTAATGACTCCTGGATTGCACAGCTCGAAGCCAGGGTCCGGAACGCGGTTCAAGTCCGGCGAGAATGTGGCCTGAAAAGCGTCGTTAAGGCTCATCAGCCGCAGCTTGCCCTGATCTCGGAGATCGGCAAGTTTGTCCATTGTAGCTTTCAGAATGTCGGCGGCAATACTATATTCGACTGTATGGCCTTGTTCTTGGACTGCGTGTCCGCTTATAACGTAGATCAGCCCGGGGGTTGCCGCCACAATGTCCAGCTCAGCGTTTATGGCTGGAATCGTTGGGAGGCCCTGGGGGTCTATGCTACATAGGTTAGTGGTTCCATACGGGTAGTACGTATTCCCAATGCGCCAGCCGGCCCCAATATAGGCCATGCTCTGTGCGTAGTTGGCTTGTATGGCCTGCCCGATGGGATTATCGAGCTTGGCGAAGCAGTCCATATAGGCGTTGCCTGTCCATGTTCCGGGCTGGAGGAACGTATTGCACTGGTAACCGGGCAGATTGGCTTGGATTGCGGCCTTGCTGTTGACGACCTCGTTGATGTAATCCTGCTGAGAAGGCATCGAGCTGTGGGTAACGGAATGGCTTGCGGGTTCTCCGCGGTAGACGATCCCGTTGTCGGTGTATTGGGCGTTGTCGAGATAGTCTTTGATCTGCGCCCAAGTCAGGGATCCTACCGAACTGGCCAGGCTGCTGATCACCGCCCACGTTATCGGGATGTGCTTCGATTTTCCGTAGCTTAGCCCGCTCACTCCGCCCAAGCCTGTAAAAGAAGTGTTCCACGAGGTACTGCAGTCGTCGATGCGCAGCACGACGATGGGGCGGTTGTCGGTGGCCCAGGAGGCTGTCTGGACAATCGCCGGCAGCAGGCAGCATATCAGCGCCATAATCATCAGCTTGAGCCGCAGAGCGCGAAGCGCCGCCAAGCCACCGCCATCGTCACCGCTCACCAGAGTTTGGCCGGCAAGCAGCACCAGCAGCACCAAAACGAATGTCAGGAACCATCTAAGTTGCTGATGGTCTGGCATGATCTGAATTACCTCCGAGGCTGCAGACCGCGACAAACCGCGCGCCTCCAACCGACTCTACTACAAGATACGTGCCAAACGGTATTACTGATCCGTCGAGTGTCACAGAAAGCCGCCGCGCTGCAGTGCCGCTGCTTGATGAGCTGCCGCTGCGCCTATTCTGTAACATTGGGCAGGATCTTACAGCCCTGGTGTCACTGAGAGTATTATACCATGTGTCTGCCTCCTTTGGCTAGTGTTTGACAACCTGCCGGGCCTTGGCCTACAATGTTGGCTGGAGCGGGGGATGCGGATGCTTTCCTCGCTCTGCGCGTCAATCCATACCCATTGCCGGAGCGTTCTGATGACCGAATATGCCGCGCCGCGCGGAACCAGGGATATGCTTCCGTCGGAGACACCGAAGCGGCGGTATATCGAGTCGATGTTTTGAGAGACCCGCGCTTTATACGGCTTCGTTTTTCGCGCTAGGTCTGCTCAGGCGATATGGCGACCTACCGGCTGCGGGAAACTGCGAGGCGTAGATGAAACTGTCCGTAATAATCCCGTGTTTCGACGAAGCGCAGCATGTGCTTCAAGCAATCGAAGCTGTAAAGGCCGTTGACATTCCCAAGCAGATCATCGTTGTTGACGATGGGTCTACCGACGACACAAGGCAAGTCCTGGCGGACTACAACTCCGACGGATCGATAATCGTTCATCGCTGCGAGCGCAATGAGGGCAAAGGCGCCGCAATCCGGGCTGGCCTGGAGTATGTCACGGGGGATGTCGTTATCATACAAGATGCTGACCTGGAATATGATCCACGGCAGTTTCCGGAGATCGTTAAGCCCATAGCTGACGGCGAAGCCGACGTGGTATACGGGTCTCGCTTCCTCGGGAGCATCGAGGGAATGCGGCTTCGGAACCGCATCGCCAACTACATCCTCGCCTGGACCGCAAACATCCTCTTCAATGCGCACCTCACGGATGAGGCCACCTGCTACAAGGCATTCAAAACCGACCTTCTGAAGAGCTTGCCGCTGCGATGTAAGCGCTTCGAGTTTTGCCCAGAGGTCACTGCCAAGGTGCGAAAACGAGGTATTAAGATCAAAGAAGTGCCTATCAGGTATGTCGGACGGTGCGCGGCTCAGGGCAAGAAGATCAAGTGGACGGACGCGTTCGAAGCGATGTGGGCTTTGATCAAGTATCGTTTCGTCGACTAGCCTATGGTTTGACAATGCGCTCAGGCTTGGCCTACAATGGGTCAGTTTAGACCAATCGCCGGAGCTGTTTGATGACCGAATATGCCGCGCCGCGCGGGACCAGGGATGTGCTTCCATCGGAGACGCCTAAGTGGCGGTATCTCGAGTCCGTATTTCGAGAGACCTGCGCTTTGTACGGCTTCGAGGAGATACGGACCCCCACATTCGAGCACACTGAGCTTTTCGCCCGCAACCTGGGGGAGACGACCGACGTCGTCGCCAAGGAGATGTATACCTTCGAGACCAAGGGCGGCAGGAGCCTTACGCTTCGTCCCGAGGGCACCGCTCCGACGGTTCGAGCGTATGTCCAGCACAATCTCGGCGCGAACCTGCCCATCAACAAGGTCTACTACGTCGCCAGGATATTCCGATACGAACGACCGCAGTCAGGGAGATACCGCGAGCACACCCAGCTTGGGGTAGAGGCGTTTGGATCGATAGATCCGGCGCTCGACGCGGAGGTGATATCCTTTGCTTCGCGGTTCTTCAGTGAGGTCGGAGTCAGCCGGTTCGAGCTTATGCTGAACACAATCGGCTGCCCCAAGTGTCGCCCGGCACATAGGCAGGCGCTTATGGAGTTCGTCGGAGATAAGCTCGGCGGCCTGTGCGCCACGTGCGCTGATCGTTACGAGCGCAATCCCTTGCGGATGCTTGATTGCAAAGAGGAACGGTGCAAGGCCGCGCTAGCCGACGCTCCAGTGATGGTCGATTACCTGTGTGAGGAGTGTTCTGAGCACTTCGCGCGCGTGCAGTCTTACCTGACCGAAATGGGCATATCGTTCGTGCTTGCTCCGAAGCTCGTGCGCGGCTTCGACTACTATACGAAGACCGCGTTTGAGTTTGTCTCGAGTGAGCTTGGCGCGCAGAATGCCATCGGCGGGGGAGGTCGCTACGATAACCTCGTCGAGGAGATCGGCGGATCGCCCACGCCGGGCATTGGCTTCGGCCTGGGGCTGGATAGGCTTCTGCTTGCGCTGGACTCACTGGGCGTTGAACTTTCGTGTGATAGCCGGGATATGGTCTTTGTGGCGGGTCTTGGCGAGACTGGTCACGATGCCGCCGTCAAGGTGGTGTTCGATCTGCGAGGCCAGGGTGTGGCGGCGGAGATGGACTACACCGGGCGCAGCCTCAAGGCTCAGATGAAAATCGCTGACAAGCTGGGCGCGCGGTTTGTGGTCATAATGGGCGAAGATGAGATCGCGAGCGGCAAGGCTACCGTGCGCGACATGCGCACTTCCGAGCAGCAGGCTGTGCCGATCTCGGAGTTGATTGGATATGTGAAAGCTCGGCAGGCGGAGGAGTAATGGAACGAAGATCGAAGTATTGCGGCGAAGTTGCCGTTCAGGACATGGGGAAGCGACTGATCGTGCAAGGCTGGGTTCAGCGCGTGCGCGACCACGGCGGGCTGATCTTTATTGACATGCGAGATCGGGTGGGCGTGGTTCAGTGCGTGTGCGATCCCAACGCGGCGCCTGGCGTGTTCAAAGTCGCGGAGACCGTGAGAAGCGAGTTCGTTCTCGAACTGGAGGGCAGCGTGACCCGCAGACCCCCCGGCACGGAAAACCCTAACCTTGCGACAGGCGAAGTGGAAGTCCAGATAGATCGCATCGACGTTCTCAATACCTCCAATACCCCGCCTTTCCCGATTGAGGACGGCATCACAACCGACGAGATGGTGCGCCTGAAGTATCGTTACCTCGATCTGAGGCGGCCTGAGATGCAGCGGCGGCTGTTCCTGCGCGCGAAGGTCATCAAGATGATCCGAGACTACATGGACGCCAATGGCTTCATCGAGGTCGAGACGCCCATTCTCATCAAGAGCACTCCCGAGGGCGCCCGAGACTATTTGGTGCCCGCGCGGCTCTATCCCGGCAGCTTCTACGCGCTTCCCCAGAGCCCGCAACAGCTCAAGCAGCTCCTGATGGTCTCCGGCTTCGACCGTTACTATCAGATCGCGAAGTGCTTCCGCGATGAGGACCCCAGGGCGGACCGCCAGCCCGAGTTCACGCAGCTCGACCTCGAAATGTCGTTCGTCAAGCAGGAGGACATATTCGATCTCTGCGATCCATTGTTCGTGTCCATTGTCGAGAAGCTCTCTGACAAGAAGCTGATGTTCAAGCCGTTCCCACGGATCACCCACGCCGAAGCTCTCAACAGATTCGGCATCGACAAGCCCGATCTTCGCTTCGGCATGGAGCTCTATGACATAACCGACATCGCAAACGGCACTGAGTTTAGGGTGTTCCAGACCGCCGGGCAAGTCAAGGGCATCCGCGCGCAAGGCTGTGGCAGCTACAGTCGCGGGCAGATCGACGAGATCACCGAGCTTGCGAAGAAGTTCGGCGCGAAGGGGCTAGTGACCATCGCGCTCACCGACGAGGGCGTCAAATCCTCGATCGCCAAGTTCCTGAAAGACGAGGAGATCAACGCGATCGTAGAGCGCGCCGGGGCGAAGACCGGCGATCTGCTCATGATCGTGGCCGATACTCCCAAGATCGTCGCGCAGGCGCTTGCGAACCTTCGCAACGAGATGGGCACTCGACTGGGCCTTCGCGATGACGCCGTTCTCGCGTTTGCGTGGGTGACGGATTTCCCGCTCTTCAAATGGGACGAAGACCAGGGCCGTTGGGACGCGGAGCATCACCCGTTCACGATGCCGCATGAAGAAGATGTCCCGCTGCTCGACACCGATCCGGGCAACATCAGATCGCAGGCTTACGACTTCGTGTGCAACGGTCACGAGCTGGCGAGCGGCAGCATCCGAATCCATCGACGCGATATACAGAACAAGATCTTCCAACTGCTCAACATTCCGGACGATGAGATTCAGGCGCGCTTTGGGCATATGCTGGATGCGTTCGAATACGGCGCGCCGCCGCACGGCGGCGTCGCGCCCGGCATCGACCGTCTGATAATGCTTCTCACGGATGATGACAACATCCGGCAGGTGATGGCGTTCCCGAAGACCGCAAGCGGGATCGATCCAATGACGGAAGCGCCGTCGCAGGTGGATGAGAAGCAGCTCAAGGAATTGCATATCAAGATAGTCGAGGACTAGCTCCCGCTGGAGGAGCTCTGGGGTGTAATATGCCCGGTCTTTTTGAGGAGTCGGGTTCGACGCATATGTCGGCGCAGCCGCTTGCGGCGCGAATGCGTCCACGGACGCTTGACGAGTTCGTGGGCCAGGAGCAGATCGTCGGGCCCGGCACGGTGCTCCGGGCGGGCATAGAGAACGACGATCTCACCTCGATGATCTTCTGGGGCCCCCCGGGCTGCGGAAAGAGCACCCTTGCCGCCGTGATCGCCCAGCACACAGCGTGCAGTTTCGAGAACTTCAGCGCGGTTACGTCGGGAGTCCCCGAGATGCGCAAGGTGATCCAGCGCGGCAAGGAGCTTCGCAAGGCCACCGGTCAAAGGACCATCCTGTTCATTGACGAAATACACCGTTTCAACAAGGCCCAGCAGGACGCGCTGCTTCCGCACGCGGAGGACGGCACTGTTATCCTGATCGGCGCCACCACGGAGAACCCCTACTTCGAGGTCAACTCCCCGCTGCTCTCTCGCTCGCGCATATTTCGGTTCGAGCCGCTTACCGACGATCAGGTGCGGCTGGTTGTCGAGCGTGCCCTGGCCGATGAACTCAGGGGACTGGGCAAGGAAAAGCTGCGCGTTGACGAGGACGCATTGCGCCACATAGTGGACATTGCCCAGGGAGATGCCCGAAGCGCTTTGAGCGCGCTTGAGCTTGCGGTAAAGGCTACGCCGGGTGATGATTCGGGGCTGAAGGTGGTCACCGAAAAAATAGCTGAGCAGGCAGTGCAGAAACGCGTGTTAAAGTACGACAAGAATGGGGATAACCACTACGATACGATCTCGGCTTTTATCAAGTCGATGAGGGGCTCGGACCCCGACGCGGCGGTGTATTGGCTGGCGAGGATGCTGGCCGCGGGCGAGGATCCTAAGTTTATTGCTCGTAGGATTGTTATCCAGGCGGCTGAGGATGTGGGCAACGCGGACCCGATGGCTTTGATGGTGGCCACGGCGGCGGCGCAAGCTGTGCAGTTTGTTGGCCTGCCCGAGGCGCAGATACCCCTGGCGCAAGCCGCGATCTACCTGGCGTGTGCTCCCAAGAGCAATGCGAGCTATGTCGCCATAAACCGGGCAAATACCGATGTCGCGCAGAGAAAGGCTCCGCCTGTCCCGATTCATCTGCGCGACGCGAACTATCCCGGCGCGAAGACACTGGGGCACGGAGAGGGCTATCAATACCCGCACAGCTTTCCCGGCCACCACGTGGAGCAGGAGTATCTGCCGGACGAGGCCAAGAGCAGCGTGTATTACGAGCCCACCGAGCATGGCCACGAGGCGAAGTTCAAGCAAAGACTCGAGCG
>Ga0209226_10000364_pt1 | contig 26605 bp, 19 predicted proteins | sample BarGraNGADG00212_2_FD_184497 | JGI IMG/M metagenome (GOLD analysis project Ga0209226, IMG submission 184497) | Arctic peat soil microbial communities from Barrow, Alaska, USA - Barrow Graham LP Ref core NGADG0011-212 (SPAdes) (version 2) | ecosystem: Environmental > Terrestrial > Soil >...
GATCTCCGCCGGCGTTCCGCAGGACCCGGCGGGAGCGAGAGGCGGGATGCGGGGCGGGAGCACGCCGGTCAAGTATTACGACATGCTCCGCGACCCCTCCAAGCGCGATCCGCGCGGCTTCATCATCTCCTCGGCCCAAGCCGACTTCCCGACGGCGACAAAGTTCGTCAACACCCTCATCAAGAGCGGGGTCACGGTCCACGTGGCGACGAAACCGTTCACCGTCCTCGCCAAGACCTATTCCGCGGGCTCCTACGTGGTCAAGACCGCCCAGGCCTTCCGGGCCCACGTCATCAGCATGTTCGAGCCCCAGGACCATCCCAACGACTTCGCCTATCCCGGCGGCCCTCCGCGGCCTCCCTACGACAGCGCCGGCTGGACCGTGGCCTTCCAAATGGGCATCAAGTTCGACCGGATCCTCGAGCCCTTCGACGGCCCCTTCCAGGAGATCAAGGGCTTCGCTAAGCTCGCGGCCGGCACCGCCGCGCTGCCCGCGGCGGACGCCAAGTCTACGGCTGGCTTCCTGCTGAGCCACCAGATCAACGATTCGGCCATCGTCGTCAACCGGCTGCTCAAAGCCAAGGAAGAGGTCACCTGGCTGAAGAAGCCCTTCCAGACCGCTAAGGGCCAATGGCCGACGGGGACGATCTTCATTCCCTTCAAGCCCACGGTCCTGCCCATCCTGTCCAAGGCGGCCAAGGACCTCGGCGTTTCCTTCGAGGCCGTGGACATCCGGCCCGCGGGCGAAGCTTACCGGCTGAAGCTGCCTCGCCTGGGCGTCTGGGACAGCTACGGCGGCTCCATGGATTCGGGCTGGACCCAGTGGATCCTCACCCAATTCGAATTCCCGTTCGAGGTGGTCTATGCGCCCGGCCTCGACGCCGGAAACCTCAACGCCAAATACGACGTCCTGGTCTTTGTCAACGGCGGCATCCCGGCCTTCGGCTCGGGCGGCCGCGGCGGCCGGGGCGGAGGTCCGGCCAATCTCGACACCATCCCGGCCGAATACCGGTCCATGGTCGGGAGCTCGTCGGTCGACAAGACACTGCCCCAGATCCGAAAATTCATCGAGGAAGGCGGGACGGTGCTGGCGGTCGGCGGCGCGACCAGCCTCGGCTATCACCTCGGCCTGCCCATCGCGAACCATCTCGTGGAGAAGACCCCCGACGGCCGCGAAGTCCCGCTCGGCAACCAGAAGTACTATGTGCCGGGGTCCATCCTCCAGGTCAAGGTCGACAACACGAACCCCATCGCTTACGGGATGCCCGATGCCGTGGACGTGTTCTTCGACAACAGCCCGGTCTTCGATATGCTACCGGACGCCGGCCTGCGCGGCGCTCAGGCGGCCGCCTGGTTCGAAAGCGCGAATCCCCTCCGGAGCGGCTGGGTCTGGGGCGACGAATACCTCTGGCGGGGCGTCCAGGCCGTAACGGCCTCTGTGGGCAAGGGAAAGGTCTTCCTCTTCGGGCCGGAAATCACGTTCCGGGGCCAGCCCCACGGAACGTTCAAGTTCCTGTTCAACGGGATCTTCATCGGCGGCGCAGAAACCGCCCCTTTGAACTAGCCGCAATCTTGTTTGCGCCGTACCCCATCCGGGTCTCCCGGACGGTGCGGCGTGGAGAGCGCCGGTTTGAATTAGACGATCTTGCCGTCGATCCCGATGACGAGCTTTCGGGGAAAGATCTCGACCCCCGAGGCCCCGACGGCCTCGTCCACCATCTGGGTGAGCCCCGAGCAGCAGGGCACGGTCATGATGGCCACGGTGAGCGACGCAAGGTCGTTTTGCTTGATGATCTCGGAGAGCTTTTCGACATACCCGGACGGGTCATCGAGCTTCGGGCAAGCGATGACCAGCTTCTTCCCCTTCAAGAGATCGGGGTGGAAGCTCCCGAGCGAGAACGCTGTGCAGTCCGCCGCCACGAGCAGGTCGGCGTTCTTGAAGTACGGGGCGTAGGGCGAGACGAGGTGGAGCTGGATCGGCCACTGGCTGAGCTCCGAACGGCCGGAGACGGTCTTTCCGGGCGCTGCCTTCTCGGCCCGGTCGATCTCCCGGGCCTGGCTGCCCGGGCACCCACCCTGGAAATGCGGCGCAGGCTTCCGGCCCGCCGGCTCCGCGCCGTGGACCTGCTTGGCCGCATCCTTGCCGCGAGTCTTCAATACGTGCTTAAACGTGGCCTTCGGATCGTAGTCCGCACCGTCGCGCTCGATGACCTTCAGGGCCCCCGTCGGGCAGACGTCGAGGCAGGCGCCGAGGCCGTCGCAGAAGATCTCCTTCGCCAGCACGGCCTTCTTTTCCTCGTCGATCTCGAGCGCTCCTTCCATGCAGGCCGTCGTGCAGAGCCCGCAGCCGTCGCAGAGGTCTCGATCTATCTCGATGATTTTGCGTTTCGCCATAGGATGTTCTCCTTCATGGGTTTTTCCCTCCGGGGCGTTCCCAGGGCCAGGGTCTTCTTGTCCGGTAAAGTCATGTTCGGTTCGCCTCCCCTTTATTTTACACGACTTGGACGGCCGCTTCCAGGCTCGACGCAGAGGGTCGGAAAGCCGCGTCCCGGCGGTCCCCTCCCCGGACGCGGTTGCATCGGCCCGCGATCCTCGCATAAAATAATGTTTCAAGTTCCGTTTAATGTCCAGGAGGCGATATTCCATGGCTAAAAAGATCTTTCCGGCCCTGGCCGTGCTCCTTGCGGCCGTCCTCCTCGCGCCCGCCGCGCCCCGGCCCGCCTCGGCCCTCGAACCCGTCCGGCAGGCCGATTACTTGGCCTATGCCAAATCTTCGGCGGACTGGGCCTGGCAGCACTACGACGAAATCGTCGCCAAGTGGCGGGAGGGCTTCGATCCCAAATACGTCTTCGGCTATCGGGCGCCGGGGGGCCTGCTCGAAATGGCCGCGATCTACGCCCATTTCTTCGAAAAGGACAAGAACCCCGAGTACGCCCGGCGGGCCAAGAAAGTGCTCACGACCTATGGCGACTTCCGCTCCCAGTTCCCCGAATCCGCCCGCAAAGCGCGCTATGACTACGAGGACGGCGTGCCCGGCCTCCCCGACTTCTTCACGGTCATGCGCTATGTCCGGGCCTACGAAACGCTCCACCGCCTCGGTCAGCTCGACCCGCGGGAGAATGCCGTCGCCGAGACGGTTATCTCCGAAAGCGTCGCGTACATGCTCCGGACCCAGGAATGGGGGACGATGAACCGCGGTCTGCTCCGGGCCGAGAACCTGGCCTGGGCGGTGCGCGCCCTGCCCCGAGCCAAGAACGTCGCCGCCTGGGAGATGCAGCGCCGCGCCCTGGGCGACGACAACTGGGGCCGGTGGGAGATCGAGGACGCGACTATCTACAACGGCGTCTGGCTTTATTCCCTGCTCGGCTACGCGGACGCCCTCCAAAAAATGGACGAGCTGTTCCAGACGCCGGTCGTTTTCACTTACGCCCAATACTATCTGAACCTCGTCTGTCCGGCCGGCATCGTGCCCGACTTCGGCGACGCCCATTGGGAGGCCAACTGGCCCCACTTCCTGGTCTTCTTCGAAGCGGCGGCCCGCTTCTATAATAATCCGAACCTGAAATGGGCGGCGACGACCATCGCCCGCAAATATATCGACTTCAAGACGCCCACGAACGTAGGGCTCGGCTACATGATGCTCGACTGCGTCCGCTGGGGTTCGGATGCGGTTGCGCCGGCGATGCCCCAGACCGGCTCCCGCGAAGTCATGGAGGACGTGCAGGGCAAGAAGATCGTCTTCCGCGATGGCTGGGCGCCGACGTCCACCTATCTCCTCTTGAACTACAGGGACGAAGGCGACGGCGGCCTCGCCTTCCGTGATTATCTCCGCGACACGATCCCGGTCGAAGAGGAAAAGATGACCCACGGCCACGCCGACGAAAACGGCATCGCCCTGCTGATGTCGGGCGGCTCGGTCCTCCTCCACGACGGCGGCTACCGCGACTACATGCCCAGCGGCCCCTTCGGCAGCTACCGCCAGGACTACTTCCACAACCGGCTCTGCGTCCGTCCGGAGAAAATCTGGATGGGCCAGAAGGCCGACGAATGGCGCTACAGCGTCCGGGGGGCCATCCCAGGCCAGGGCGTCCTCGAGTTCCTGCGCGACGCCGGCTCCTATCGCCACATCCGGACCCAAAAGGTCGATTTCCTGAGCCTGCCCGACGTCGACTACAGCCGCACTCGGCTCATCGACGACAACTGGGGTTATACCTGGGACCGGACCATCGCCTACGTGAAGGGCGCTGATTTGTTCGTCGTCTTCGACGTGTTCAAGGCGCTCAAAGAGGATTACTATACCCTGGCCAACCTCTGGCACACCCGGAAGATCCTCGCCCAGGGTGCCCACTGGTACGACACGGTCTATGACTCGATCGCGGGTGCGAGCGGCGCGGCCGGTCCCGCCCTTCCCCAGGACAAGCGCCTCCTCGTCGTCTTTCCCGCGACCGCGTTCCGGATCGAGGGGGTCGAGCCCCAGAAGCGCCATTACCAGGACGAGCTGACCATCCACCAGACGACGGGACAGCACTTCGAGCTTCGGGAAACGGCCGCTTTCGTGACGGTGCTCGTCCCGCACGCGGCGGGCGCGGACCCGGCCCAGCTCGCGGCCGAAATCAAGCTCCTGCCCGCGGAGGCGCCGCGGGCAGGACAGGGCGTCCGCATCGAGCGGGGCGGCCGGACCTATTTCGTGGCCGCCAAGAACGACCTGCGCCAGGATATGGCCCGGGACAACCGGCGGCCGCGCTACACGTACGAGAGCGGCCGGATCCGGTTCGGCGATTTCGAATCGAACGGGGATTTCCTGTTCGCCTCGCTCGAGGGGACCCGGCTGTCCTATACCATCGTCAATCTGACCAAGGCCCTGTACAAGGACCGCCTGCTTATCGAGTCCAAGCCCTGGCAGTCGGGGCTCGCGTTCGACGGGACCCCGGACTCATCCGAACGGGGGAAGCTGCGGTACTGGCGGGACGACATCGTCCTGAAGTGAGGCCGGCCCGAAATCGACGACGTCCTGATCAGCGATACGGATCGTTTTCGACCCGGAACATGTAGCCGGGATCGATGAACGGCCGGTCGCCCCGGTGGCGCTTCATCAGGGCGATCTTCTTCTCCAGCAGGTCGGGGAAGTTCGTCCCGTGGATGAAGGGCGTTTCCCCGAAGTCGGAAACCGACATCCACTCGATCCCCGAATCGTTCCACAGCCGGATCATGTCTTCCGCGTTCCGGATTTCACGCCCGATCATGTCATCGAGGAGGGCTCGGCAGCGTTTCCGCGCCCGGGGGTTGCGCACGTCCTGGTATTCGTGGACGGCGTAGATCCAGACCGCCGCGTTGCGCTGGCTCTCGTAGAGGCACCGTAGGGCCAGGGCGCGGAGGTTAAAATCCCGGAAGGCCTTGTACGCCTTCTCGTCGCCCGCCTGGCCGGCCTCGGCTTTTTTTCGGCCGGCGAGATCGATCGCCGCCCGGAGCGGCGCCCAGACCTTCGCGTCGATCCGGGTGTAGGCTTTGCGGGCGTAGTCCTTGCTTATGAGCTCGAAGAGGACGTCCTTGCCCAGGTCCACTTTGTTGGGATTGTGGACCGGGCTGACCATGACTTTTTCGTAGTAGGCCCGCTCGTCCTCCGGGATCCGGTCGATGTCGGGGACGAACGGCCGGACGAGGAGCCGGTTCCAGACCGAGCCGAAGCCCGAGTAGAGGGACATGGGCATGAACCGGCGGACCGCGGTGTCGATCCGGCGCCAGACCTCGACCAGGCTCTTTCCCCAGCGCTCCCCCGCGTAGCCCCGGGCGAGCTTGAGCAACGTCCCTTCGATGTCCAACCCGGCGTCGAACTGGAATTCCCGGAAGAGATCCTGGTTGACCGCGTAAGGGACTATGCCGGGAGGCTGGAGCCCGCCCATGTGGGCCAGGGTATCGATGCCCAGCCGGGCGCAGGCCCGCAATTTCTCGCAGGCGAGCCAGGGAAACGGGATCCCGAGCAGCGGCTCGTGGTTCCCGTGCGAATTCAGGAAGTGGTAGTAATAGCTGCGGCTGCCCCGCTTCCGGAGCTCGGAGACCGGGGCTTTTTCTTTGTCCCAGAGATCGTGGTGAAGGCCCGATCCCAGGACCTGGACGTCGGGATAGGTAGGGTGGGGGTAATTGTTCTCCCAGCCCGCGACGAGGAGGGAATTGATCTCGACGTCGATCCCGTCCGCGAGCAGGGGCCAGAGCTGGCGCCTCTCACCGTAGAACGATTCGAGCCGGGTGACGACCCGGAAGGCGGGGTTGATACGCGCCGCGGCGTCCTTGAGGAGCCGATAAAAATTGGCGATGTTGGCCGCCGCCGCCCGGGCGATCTCCTCGTCGTTCTTCCATTCCCGGATCATGTAGGCCCCGCCGTTCCGCCCCACATAGAGCGACTTCGTGTGCTCGAAGCCCGAACCGCTGTCGTTCGACCAGATGCTCATGAATTCGAGTGCCGGGACCTCGCGCATCATGTTCGTCATCAGCTCGGCGTAATGCGCCTGGGCGGTCGGATGGACGAGAGACAGAGTGTAGCGGGGCTTGAAGCTCCGGAAGGGATGGTCGACGCGCGCGCCCCGGAGCGTCGGGTATTTCTGGAAGAGCGTCTCGGGGACCGTCCGCGGCTCGAAGCAGAGCAGGCCCGGGGTGAGCCCGTACTTGAGGGCCAGCCTCGCGTTTTCCTTCAGCCGGTCGAGATTCGCCCGCAGGTACTCCCGGGGATAGGTCCCTCGGTTCAATCGGCTCTCGACGAACTGGTCGAGCGCGGGGCAATAGGTGTAGAAATCCGAATAGAATTCGAGGGGCACGCCCTGCTCATAAGGAAAAGGCGTCGCCAGGGCGTTGACTTCGATGTGGCTGAATCCCAAGCGGGCGTATTCGCGGATGTAGCGCTCCCGGTCGAAGCCCCGGGCGATCCGGCCGTACTGGGTCAGGAGGAGGTCGAAGGTCGATTTCTCGACCGCGAAGCTCATCCGCCGGACCCAGGTCCGGAGCCGGACCGCATCCGCCTCGAGGAGATGGTCGACGAGATACGACCAGCCGGCGTAGAGAAAGCACGGCCGGGACGCGATCAGAAAAATGGAACCGTCCCCATTTTTGTCGATATGGAAACCGACCCACTCGCCCTCCCGCGGCAGGCGGACGCGCATCGCGGCCAGACGCTTGCGCCAGACCCGATCGGCGACGGCGACATAAAACGTCGCGCCCGCCGGTTTGAATGGGCCGGCGGGAATTTTTCGGACGCGGGCCGACCTCCCGAGGAAGGGCAGCGCCTCCCGGGCCACGGTCTCCTCGACCGGAAGCGGTTTCGGCCCCAGCGCGACGACGCGGACCTCACCCAACACTTGTCTCAGGGTCATCGGAACCTCCCGCGGATTTATTTCTTCTCCAAGGGCGGCACGCCGTAGGCTGGCCGCGCCTGGCCCATCATAGAGATTCGGGGGGAAATTTGCCAGAGAGAATTTCGGGCCATGGCCGCCCTCTCACAAGGGAAGCCGAATGACCCGGTTGCCGCGCGATGCCAGAAACTTCTCCAGATCGGCATAGGCGATGGTCAGGGTCGCGGTGTTGACGTTCGGATGGAAATTGACGAGCGGCGAAGACGCCAAGCCCGCGTCGAGGATGACCGTGACCTGCCTGTCCGCGTCCTGGAGGAGGCCGAAAGGCGAAACCTCGCCGGGGCGGAGCCCCAGGCAGCGCGCCAGCCGTTCGTCCGAGCCGAAGCTCAGGCGATCGTCCCGGAGCGCTTTGGCCACAGCCCGGAGGTCGACCGGCTTGAGGAACTCGGCGATCAGAAGGTAGTGATGGTTGCCTTTCTTGTTCCGCAGGAACAGGTTCTTGCAATGCGCCCCCTCGATCCCCTTCCAGTGGATCTTGGCCTCCTCGACGGTGAAGACGGGCGGGTGTTCGTGGCGGACGTAGGGAATCGCCAGCGAGGCCAGGGCTTCATAGACGGCCTGTTCGCGGGGTTCGGGCATGCGGATCCTTTTAAGAGGCCGCTGAAGGATTTATTTCCCCGACATAGAACTCCATCTGCCCCGCCTGGAACGCAATCTTGAGCCAGCCCCGGCTGAGGATGAAGATCTGCGTCAGGGCCAATCCGGCCGCGATGGCCCCGGGCGTGGTCTTAGCGAACGAAGAATCCGCGAGACCGTAGATCGCGAGAGCCGCGAGTCCCACGAGCCCCAGAACGTAATAGAGGGCCAGAGTCCGTCCCAGCCTTCGACCGACGAACCGGACGGCAAACAGAAGCTCGGCCAGGACTCCGCGGGAATCCCGGACCGCGATTCGAATGCGGGCATAATCCAAAATCATCTTGACCAGGAAGAACAGGGCCAGGGCGCAGGCCGCCCGGAGCAGGCCGAGATAGAACCCCAGGAGCTCCCGGTTGGGATCATGGAACACCGCCGACAGCGCCATATCGAACACAAGATAGACCGCCGCGGCCGGCAGCCACAGCAGGAGCGAAGATGCGGAGAGGCGGAAGAATCGGCCGTAGAACCGTCCGCCGCCGCTGAAGAATGAGGAGGCGAAAGCCCGCCTTTCGGGCTTCCGGAGAAGCGTATGCAGAATTCCCCCGGCCAGGAAAATCGCCGCAAATTCATAAAGGACGATCAGGCCGAGGGCGGCAATCATCACATCCCGGAGCGAGGCGGACGCGCTCGTCAGGACTTCGAAGATCGCGTTCATGTCGGGCTTCGAAGCTAGGCTCCCGGCGAGCCCGCTTGCTCCCAAGGCCCCTCCGAACGCGCCCGAAACAACGAGATAGAGGGGGAAGGCGGCGAGGAGATTGGCCAGCCATAGGACAAAGATCGTTTTCGGCCGAGCGGTGGCTTCCTTGAGTCCCTTGAGGCCGCAGGCGACGATGTTCATAATCCGGTCTCCCTCAGATCGCGATGACCGACAGAAGTCCCTGGAACCATTTCATCAGTCCCGCGGCGAATTTCGCCACGACGGGCTTGCGGGGCTCGAGGACGCGGGAATTGTTCAAATAGTTGACGTCCAGGACCATCGTCCGGCCGGGGTCCACCTCCGCCGACCTGACCTTGACGTTTTTATAATAGACGAACCTCTTCCATCGGTCCCGCCCGTCCCAATACTCGCGGACGTTGTCCCCGTTCTCGAACGTGACCAGGACTTCCTGGGGGAAAATCCATTCTCCCAGGCGGGCGACGACGACTTCGCTCTTGTAGGTCTTCGGAGCGGCGGATGTTTTCCGGCCGCCAGCCGGCAGCGCGGCCTTGGCGTCCGGCCCTTGAACCTCATCGGAGATCCCGCCGAACGGAGCGACTTCCTTCGCCTGGAGATCGGTCACCGCGTAGTCCAGCTTGTCGGGGCTGGCAAGGACCTGGTCGAAGAACCAGCCGAGGTCCCGGCCGCTCACGTCCTCCGCGACGCGGACGAAGTCGCGGGTCGTGGGATGGCGGAACTTCCAGGTCTCGAAATAGGTGCGCATGACCTTGTCCATGACGTCCTCGCCCAGCCATTTCTCCAGCGTCAGGAGCATCAGCCCGGCCTTGGCGTAAACGTTCAGGGAATAGCTCGACCCGCCGATATAGTCCCAGGCATTCTTGACGATCGGATCGAACCGGCCGGAGCCGATCACGGCCAGCCGCTGGTAGGGCACTTCGCCGATTCGAAGACCTGCAAAATCAATCATCGAGCGATCCGCGCCGTAGTAGTGGTCCATGGCCTTGATCTCGGAATACGTATTGATCCCTTCGTCAAGCCAGGCTTCCTCGAATTCGTTCGAACCGACCATCCCATACCAGTAGTTGTGCCCGAATTCGTGGATCGTGACCATCTCGGGCAGCCGGATGCCGCGGGGCACGTAGCTCGTCGTGAGGGATGTGAAGAACGTGGGATATTCCATTCCGCCGGCGGCCGAGGCCCCCGGCGCCGGATCCACCAGGGTGATCGTCTTGTAGGGATAAGGGCCGTAGCTCCGGCTGTAGAATTCGAGCCCTTGACGAAGCGCCCGGGCATACCGCTCTTTCTGGCCGAGATGGGCCTGATGGACGAGGAGAATCATTTCGGTTTCGACCTTGGGGGAATCGAGGACGAATTTTTCCCGGAACTCCCGGAAGGCGGGGCAGGCGGTCCAGGCAAAATCGTGGACGTCCTCTTGGTAATAAGTATAGGTTTTCGTCCCGTCGGAGTTCGTCCGCGTCCCGGTGCGCTCTCCCGTCGCCCCGACCACGAAAATCTCGGGGACGGTGAGCTCCGCCTTGAAAACGCCGAAATCGGCGAAGAATTCGGAATGGGCGTGGTATTGATGGCAATTCCAGGCACCGTTCTGGAAGACGCCGAGTTTGGGAAACCACTGGCCGACCAGGAAGAAGTCGCCCTCGAACCCCGACCGGCGGATGACCCGGGGCAGCTTGGAGACGAACTCGATTTCGAGCCCGATCCTGCCGCCGGGAGGGACGGTTGCCGGCAGCGAGACCCGGGCCACGGTCTGGTCGTCGGGATTCCCATCGTCGGGCCGGATATATTCGAGGACCGAAAGGAGATCGGTCCCGTCGGAGGTCTTGAGGCTTTTGATCACGATTTGGCCCCAGTCATCCGCCGGCCGAACAGCGGCAGAGTCGCCGCGTTCTCTCATGAAGGTTGACCGGTTGCTCTTGAAGGCGTTGAGATAGAGATGGAACTGGAGTTCTCCCGCCGGAACGGGCGAATCGTTGAGCCATGTCAGCGTTTCGCGCCCCTCGACCGTTTTGGCATCCGGCCGCAGGCGGGCGTGGAAGTCGTAGCTCACGACCGGACGGCTCAATCCGGCCTGCAGGGCCGCCCCGCCCAGAAGAACGGCGAGAATCCCCAAACCGATCAGGAATTTTTTCATAGGCATCCGCCGGCTCAGAGCGGCGGCAGGTCCCGACCGCAGTAGCGGCAGACCTTGGCTTGGGCCTTGATCGTCTCGGCGCAGTACGGGCAAACGCGGGTCGGTTCGACGGGAGCGGCCGGCTCGGCATGGAGGATCTGCAGCTCCTTCGGATATTCGTCGCGGTAATGGGCGATGGACTCTTTGAGCTGCTTGGGCTTCGCGACTTTCCGATAAATCGTCGCCCCGTCCTCGGCCGCCGTCTGGATCTCGACATCCCCGTAGCCCATCATCCGCCCGAGCAGGGACTGGTCGTAGGACAGGTTGTTGATCTTGTCGAGCGGGCTTTCCTTGGAGTAGCGCTTGAAGATCCCCATTTCGTCGACGACCCGGAGGTTGGTCACGGCCCAGATGTCGCACCGCCGGAACCATTCATAATAGCCGAAGTATCCCGCGGCAGCGATCAGGAGAATGCCGCAGGCCCAATGGGCGATCTTGGCGATCTCCGCCTCCGGCTTGACCAGTACGAACGAGAGCACGAACAGGGCCAGGGTCAGGAGGAAGACGATCGCCGGCTTGACGACCGTGATCCAATGGGCCCGCGTCTGGAAAATCAGTCGTTCCCCCTCGCGGAGCTTCGTTCTCATGAGGACCTCCCTTTCCGGATCGGGCGCGTTCGACGCGATGGAAAAATTGTAGATGGAAATCGGGGAAAGATCAATGGAATTTCTTCGGGGAGAACCACGGCGCCTTCGCTCTTGGCGCCGGCCCGCATCTTGAATATGATAGGGACCAGCGTACGCGTCTCCGCCGGCCCAACTGCGGCATCGGCGAAAACGAGGCCTATTTCCGGTACTTGGAGATGAACTCCTCGACTTCCGGGATTCCCCCCTGGAAGATGAGGTAGCCGTTCGACGGCTCGCGCTCGGTGATCTCGCCGGCGATGGGCGTCAGCATGATCCGCTTGACGTCCTCGAGGTCGGACGTCTGGCCGAGCGCCCAGGCGAGTTTCACATAGGCCACTTCGGGCAGCATGTTCGCCGCGGGGATGACCCCCAGCTCCATCATGTCCCGGCCCGTATCGTAGACGTACATCTGGACGTAGCCCCAGAGCGTCTGGACGGTCATGTAGACCGCGATCTTCTTGTCCTGGGCCCGCTTGAGCGCGGGATAGAGCGGCTTGTTGACGTGGCCGAGCCCGGTTCCGGCGATGACGATGCCCCGATAGCCGTTGTCGATCAGCGAATCGATGATGTCCGGCTTCATATTGGGGTAGTAATAGACGATGCTGACTTTCTCCTCGAAGGCCGTGTTGATGACGAAGTTCCGGTCGGCCCGGCGCCGCTTGTAGTCCTGCCGCAGGGGCGTGATCTTCTCCCGGCTGACCATGGCGATCGGGATGTCGCCGATCGTCCGGAAGGTGGACCGGTAGCTCGAGTGCATCTTCCGGACGCGCGTCCCGCGGTGGAGGAGGCCGTAGAGGTCCGACGTCGGGCCGAACATGCAGACCATGACCTCGGCGATGTCGCTCTCGGCCGCCGTCTTGACGCTGTGCATGAGGTTGAGCGCCGCGTCGGACGAGGGCCGGTCGCTCGACCGCTGGGAGCCGACCATGACGATCGGAACCGGCGAGTCCTGGATCATGAACGACAGGATCGCGGACGTGTGGTGCATCGTGTCCGTGCCGTGGCCGATGACGATCCCATGCACCCCCTTGGCGATCTCGCGGCCGATGGCCTGGGCGGTGCCGATGTACTCCGCGGGCCCCATGTTCTCGCTGAACACGCCGAAGAGTTTCTCTGTCTCGAGGTTGCAGATGTCGGCCAATTCCGGCACCGAGCCGTACAGTTCGCCGGGCGAGAAGGCCGGGATGACCGCCCCCGTGCGGTAATCAAGGCGGCTGGCGATCGTGCCGCCCGTGCCGAGGAGTTTGACGTTCGGCTTCTTCGGATCGTAGGGGAATGCCTTTTCGGGGATCTTGTAATGGGCTTCCTTGCGGCCCAGGATCTCGACGGCCGTCACGGCCTCGGCCAGGATGCCGATGTTGTAGCCCGAGCGCAGCTTGAGGACGATGTGGAGCGGGTCGGCCGTCTCCGCGCGGGGCAGGATGATGCCCGTGTACTCGCCCTTGGTCGTCGTGATTTTAAGGTCGCTCCAGACCGGCGCCTGGAAGTGCTGGAGGACCTCGAGGGCCCGTCCCTTGTAGCCTTTGTACGGATTGGCGTCGGTCATGGCCTCACCTCCCCCCCTGCGCAAGCCGGGCGTCCAGGCGCCGGGCGGCCTCGGCGGCGTCGATGAATCCGCGCCACTTAGCCATGAGCAGGCCCATGGCCCTGCGGCCCGCTCCGACAGGTGTCGAGAACGTGCGGCCGGCCAGGCCCGCGGCGATCTCGTCGATCTCCCGCGCCACGTCGCCTTCGGGGGCGCCGGCGGAGAGGATTTCGGCCACGGTCCTGCGTTCCGTCAAGACGCGCTCGAGGAGGGGCAGGATCCCCTCCTTGCGCAGGCGGCCGCTCCGCACAGCTTCGAGTGCGGCGGAGAGCGATGCCTCGTCGAGGTCCCGCCAGGGGAGCCCCTTCCTTTTCAACCTCTTTGGATATTGGGCCAGGACGAGCGCCGCGAGCTTCGGGGACAGGCCCCCGTCTTTGACCGCGGTCTCGAACAGATCCGCGAACTTCGAAAGGGAGAGGACCGGAACAAGATCGCGGGGAACGCCGATCTCCTCGTACCATCGCTCGCGCGTGACGATGCGCGCCGGGAGCGTCGCCCGGATGGCCTCCAGGCGCTCGGCCGTGATGCGCTTCGGGGGAAGGTCGGTGTCGGGATACATCCGGTCCGGACCGGGCAGGATGCGCTCGAAGCCGTTCGTCCCGTCCTTCAGCGCCTGGCGCGTCTCGGACGGAATGCCGATCGTCGCCTCCTTGGCCCGGATGCTGATCTCCTGCGCGCCGAGCCGGGCGTCGGCTTCCGGCCCCCAGACGATGACCACAGTGTCCCCGTCCCGGGCGCAGAGAGCCTTCTTGATCATGCCCCATTCGGCGCTCGTCAAGGACTCGCCGGGGCTGTCGGAGTGGATGATGTTCGGGAGGGTCGTGAGGCAGGCGATGACCCGGACGCGGTCCGAGATCTCATGGTTGAAGAACGTGTCGGTCTGGGTCTGCCAGCGGAGGAGGTCCCGGAAGCCATTCAGGCGGACGCCGTAAACCGACATGCCGTTGGCCAGGGCGGTCTCGAGGGGCAGATAGTGCGTTTTTTTCAGGTGCTTCGTAACCTCCTCGGAACTGGAGGAGAAGGTCGCGGTCACGACGCCCCGGCGGGCGAGCTCGTCGCGGAGGCGGAGGAGGTTCCACTGGCGCAGGGCCTCGTTATAGGTCAGAAGCGGGATGCGGGGAATGCGCGGCACGCCTTTGATCTCGACCCGCGTCCCGCCCGTAACGCTGACGTTCACGTCCTCGCGGGCGGCGCCGAGCCCGGTCCGCACCCGGCCCGTGCTTCGGACGATGCGGCGGAGCACCTGGGCGACCTCGGCCGCTTCGTGGGGCGTCTTCATATCGGGGGCGGTGACGGTCTCGATGAGGGGCATGCCCAGCCTGTCGGTGCGATAGATCCGGCGGTGGCCGACGTCGCTTACCTCCCGGCAGGCATCCTCTTCCAGGCCGAGCTGGACGATGCGGATGGACCGGTCCTTGTAGGGGATCTTGCCGTCCACGCCGACGATCGTCGTCCTCTGGAAGCCGGTCGGAATGCTGCCGTCCAAGTACTGCTTCCGGGCGATGTGGAGCTCGTCGACCATGATGCAATCGTAGAGCAGCCCGATCCCGAGGGCGATATCGAGCGCGTCTTCGTTGATCATGAACGGGGGCGTATCATCCATTTCGTAGGTGCAGACGGTCTCCCGGTTGATCCGGTAGATGATTTCTTTCTTGGTCTTGAATTCCATGAGCGCCGTGCCGTCGTACTCGCCGAGCTCGGAAAGCGTGGGGCGCATGTGGCGGAGGATTTCGGCGTCATATTTCGGGCTGTAGCGGCCGGCCGGGCAGCGGCAGAAGAGCTTCTTCTCGGTGTAGATCTGCTGGTGGATCTCGAGGCCGGACTTGAACCCGACGCGGGCGTAGTCGGCGGGCGTCATTTCGTCGAACGGTTTGAAGAGGAAATCATCCATATTATTTCTTTCCCGTATTCCGGTATGAAATACTCAAAATTACATGGAGTCGGCGCCCCTGTCAAGCCGAGTCCGAACCGAGGCCGAAATCCGGACCGATTTGTCTTCTTCCCGGGACCCCGCTACAATGGGGCATGGAAGGAGTCGCGATATGGGAAGATACGAAGAATTCACCAAGTTCAGGCAGGACATGAACGCCAAGATCCTCGCGGAAGGGCCGATCGAGATCAAGCGCTTTTTCGCCCTCGATGAGCGGACCTACCAGGCCGGCGCCCTCGACGAGATGTTGGCGAAAGCAAAGTGAGGAGGGCGCCCATGCGGAAAACTACGATCATGCGGAGCCTTGGCCTCGGCTTGGCCGTCGCCCTGGCCGCGGGGCCGCTCCTCGTCCAGGCGCAGTCCGCTCCAGCCAAGCTCGAGGATTTCAAATTTGCGCCCGCGCCCGGAATCAACCCGCCTCCGATCCTGAGCCCGGGCCAGTTCCACGGCTACACCAATTATTGGCACAGCATCTTCTGGAATGGCTTCCAATACGGCAACCTGTTCCAGATGAGCCTGCCCGACGTCAACGCCACGATCCTTCAAAGCAAGGTCGACATCGCCGAGGAATTGGGGGTCCCGGGCCTGTGGATGGAGGAAGGCTTCATCGACGGACTCCTCGCTGCACCCCGCGAGGACGCGAACGCCCCGGCCCTCGGCGCCCTCACCCGAAAGCTCGCCGCGACAAACAAAAACATCCTGGTTTACGCCGGTCTAACTAACGAAACAGGGAACCGCCTCGCCGCGGCCCTAGGTCTGGGGTTCCCCGGCCTCTCCGCCCTGAAGAGCCATCAATTCAACGCGGCCGGGTTCCGGCCCGTCTACGCGTTTGTGCTGGAAAACGGCGGGCGCCGCCTCTTCGCCGTTCTTTCGGACGATCCCGCGAATTTCGTCCGGCTCAAGGACCTGATCAAGGGTGTCGAACGAACGGTCGAGCAATACGACTTCCACCGCGGCTGGTTCGCCACGGGAACCCTTCTCCACAGCGTGACCTGCTTCCCCGGGCATCCGCTAGAGGTCATCGCCAAGGGATTGGCCCAGGGCAACGATTGGTTCACCTTCGACGGCTATATGGACTACCTGCTTCAGAAACAGCTTCCCGAGTGGTTGGCGAAGGCCGGGCTCGGCATCGTGGCCGATGTGGGCTCCGGCAAGTCGTCCCGCAGCTTCGGGACGCTCGGCTTCGGTCTTTCGAACTGGGACGGATTCAAGATCCAGGACACCCCGCTCGAAACAGACTGGATCAAATACGTCAAGGACCGGGGCGGCTTCATCTTCCGGCCGGTCTTCGCGCCCGAATGCGATCCCTTCAAGTACGACGGGGTCATTGCGGTCGAAGGCAACAAGAAGCAGATCGACAACGAGAAGGCGCCCTTCATCCTGCCGACCGGCCTGGTCCGCGAGGACGCGCCCCCGTGCATGGTTCTGTTCGCCGACAAGGGGACGCCGTTCGGCCGCGAGGCGATGTACCGGGCGATCCTCGCCCGCCGCGCCGTGGGGGTGCTGCCTCAGGGAAAGATGCTCGGTCCGGCCCCGTTTCGAAACGCCCTCCAGATGCTGCTCCTCGACCGGATCTATCTCGAACGCCGCTTTGGCGACCAGGTCCAGCTCTCGGCCGAATTCGCCTCCCGCAACCGGCTCGATATCCGAATCGCAAACCTGGGCGCCGCTCCGCTTCCGGGGACGCTCGTCCTCCAGACCGGGCCCGAGCTCGCCCTCGAAGGCGAAGCAACAACGAAAATCACGCTGGATCCCGGAGCGCCGCTGTTCAAGTCGCTGAAGATCAAGACGAAGCCGGCGGCCGCCGGCCGGGTCAATCCCATCCAGGTCCGGTTCGAATGGAAGGGCGGGACCAAGCGGACTCTGGCCGTCGCCGACCTGCCGAAGACGATCTCCGTCCACACGCTCCTCTACGGCCAGGCGCCCGAAGTCGTCTATCCGGTCTCGATCTACAATTATTCGGAAGCCCCCATGGTCCCGATGGAGATCGCGGTGTTTCGGTCGGGCGCCGAGAGCGAGCCGCCGATTCACGAGGAGGTCCGGAGCAGCATGATCTCGCCGACCGAATCCGCGGCCCTTTCCTTCAAGCTGCCTCTGTCCGCCGGACATTACCGCGTCCGGGTCCGGGCGCTCGGCGCCGAGACCTGGAGCCAGCTCGGAGTCGAAGCGGCCGCGGGCCAGGCGACGCTCACCGAGGTCGACCTGAACAAGGACGGCATCATGGAATACCGCCTGGAAAACGACAAGGTGCGGGTGACGCTCCTCGCCATCGGCGCCCGGGTCATCGAATATTTCGTCAAGGAGCGGAACGACAACATCTTCTTCAAGCTCTGGCCGGAGAAGGAGGCGTCGACCGACCGGAAGCCGTTCCGGGAGCGCGGGTTCTATCCCTACGGCGGATTCGAGGACTTCCTCGGCCAGGCCAGCATCGAAACGCACAAAGTCTATGACGCTGAAGTCGTCCGGCGCGCCGGGCCGTATGTCCAGGTCCGGATGCAGGCCGATTACTATGGAAACTCGATCGAGAAGATCTTCACCCTCTACGGAAATTCGCCTCTCCTCGAGGTCCGGTTCGCCCTCGCCTTCCGCAATCCCGAGCTCAAAATGCTCGGACCCCAGCCCATTCTGGAGCTCGGCCGGGTCCACGGCCCGGAGGACGCTTTCTTTGTGCCGACGACGGACGGGGTCCAGGAGTTCCGGATGCGGCCGGAGGAGTACTATGGCCGGGTCCTTTTCCTCAAGGAAGGCTGGAACGCGGGTTACGACACGAAGGAGGACGTCTCGTTCGTGGGCGCCTACCCCGTGAGCGAGCCCGAGTTTCTCCACATGTGGATGAACCACCCGGTCAACGCTGAGTCTAACCACTACTACGCCGAATTCCAGCCGTGGGTGCCGATCTTCCAAAAGACCGTCCGCTATTTCTCTTATTACATCTGGGGCGCGGCCGGTGATTGGAAGAAGGGGCTCGAAGAGTTGCGGGCGAGGAACCTGATCACCTCGCGATAAAGGCCTCCCGACGATGCCCGAAGTGTCCCCGAAGCCGCCGCAGGGCGCCGCCCCGATCCTGAAGCCCCTCCGCCTCGGTCCGCTCGAAATCGATTTTCCGGTCGTCCTCGCCGCCCTGGCCGGCTTCAGCGACCTGAGCTATCGCCTGATTTGCCGATCCACGACCGCGCCGTTCTGCACGACCGAGGCCATGCTCGACCGACAGATGCTCCTCGACGGGAAGCTGCGACGGAAGCTGATCAAGCTCGACCCCGCCGACCGTCCCCTGGCCGGCCAGATCATGGGCTTCGATCCCACGGTCATGGCCCGGGCCGCCGTCGTCCTCGCCGAGATGGGCTTCGACGTCATCGACCTCAATTTCGCCTGCCCGGTGCGGAAGGTGCTCTCGAAGAAGCGGGGCGGCTTCCTGATGAGCCGGCCGGACATTGCCCTCGAGACCGTGCGCCTCGTCCGGGCGGCCGTGCCCGAGAAACCGGTCACCCTCAAGCTCCGGCGAGCCTTTCTCGAAACCGACGCCGAACACGCGGCCTTCTGGGAGATCGCCCGCGGGGCCTTCGACCTGGGGGTGGCGGCCGTCGCCGTCCACGCCCGGAGCGTCGACCAGAAATACCGGGGCCGGGCGGACTGGGATTTTCTGGCGCGCGTGAAGGCCGCGTTCCCCGACCGGACCATCTTCGGGTCCGGCGACATCCTGACCGCGGCCGACGCCCTGCGAATGATCCGCGAAACGGGCGTCGATGGCGCCCTCGCGGCGCGCGGCGCGATCGGCAATCCCTGGATCTTCCGCCAGGCGCGCGACCTGGCCGCCGGCCGTCCACCTTTCCAGCCGACGCTTCCAGACCAGAGCGAGCTCATCCTCCGGCATTTCGAATTGGCCAGGGAGATCTATGGATTGCGGCGGGCGGTCAAGATCATGCGCAATTTCGGCATCCACTACGCCCGCATTCATCCCCATCCGGCCAAGGTCCGAATGGCGTTCGTCGGCATCAAGAGCGAGATCGACTGGCGGGCCGTCATGGCCGAGCATTATGGGGCTGTCACGCATTCCACCGTCGCGGGAGCGGCTGCGGCCGCGAACGAAGGGACCGATCGGCCGGAAGCCGCATCCGGCATCATCCTCGCTTCGGCCTCGCCCCGCCGGAGCGAGCTGCTCAAGCGAATCGTGGACGACTTTCGCGTCGTCCCGAGCGGGATCGACGAAGAGCCACTTCGAGAGCGGAACCCGGTCGGCTATGCGGTCCGGGCCGCGATCGCGAAAGCGGAAACCGTCGGCGGCGCATATCCGCACGCCCTGATCATCGCCGCCGATACGCTGGTCTGCCTCGAGAACGAGATTTTCGGCAAGCCCGCGGACAAGAACGAGGCTCGGGACATGCTGGCGAAGCTCTCGGGCAGGCGCCACCGCGTCGTCACGGGTATCGCGATCTACCGGAAAAGCGCGAACCGGCTCCTCCACGACCACGAAACGAGCTGGGTCACGTTCAAGGCACTCGAGCCTGAGGCCATCGAACGCTATCTGGATACGGCGGACTATCTCGACAAGGCGGGCGCCTATGCCATTCAGGAATCGGGCGACGCCCTCGTCGAGAAGCTCGAAGGGGATTACGACAACGTCGTAGGCTTCCCGGTGGGTAAGGTCCGCGACCTTCTCCTGGAATTCGAGCGTCCGGCAGCCGGCGCGGCGAAAACCTGACGAGAAATCGAAACCCAAAATGAAAAAAGCCGGAGGACGGACCTTTCCGTCTCTCCGGCTCGCGGATCGATTTTTTTACTTGCCGAGGACGAGCACCTGGAAGGAATTGGGAACCACGGTCGGCCGCGGTTTCGGCTGTTCTTTCGTCGGGGCCGGGGCGGGGCCGTATTCGGCGACGACGACGAACACGTTGTGGGTCTTGAGATCGAGCTCCATCGTCCGGCCGCCGCGAGCCGTCGGCACGGTCTCGAGGAGGCTGTATTTGTCGGCCGATTCCTGGCGAACCACGGAGAGCGTGCCGTTTCCGCCGCAGGAGGCGAACACCAGGCCCGTGCCGGGGTCGAACCGGACCGCGTCGGGGCCGGGGCCGATCTCGACCGTGGCCACGACCTTGCCGGCCACGAAGTCGGAGACGACGAGGACCTTGTCGCAGACGCTGAACAGCCGTTTGTTCTTGAGGTCCACGGCCAACCCGCTCGGGCCTTCGCCCGGGGCGATGGACCAGCGCTTCTTGACCTCGAGCGTCTTGGCGTCGAAGGACACGATCTCGCTCTTGTCTTCGTTGTTGACGAAGACGAGGCCCTTGCCGTCCGTGACCGCGAATTCGGGCTTGCCGCCGATGTCGACGGTCCCGACGATCTTGTCCGTGGCCGCGTCGATGGCCGTGGCATTGGCCGTCCGGCCGTTAAACGTGAACACCCGGCCCGAGACGGCGTCGTACATGATCGCGTCGGGGTTCTGGCCGGGCGTGACCGAGACTTCCTCAATCACCGCGCGGGTCTTGAGATCGAACACCGTGACGCTGTTGCCCCGGCCGTTCGAGATGTAGCCGCGGCCGCGTTCCGGCGCGAAGGCCACCCCGTGGACGCCTTGCAGGTTGGGGATGGGATCGAGCTTGGCGCCGGTGTCGACGTTGACGATTTCAAACGAGTTGCCGTGCGACACGTAGAGCAAGCGCGAGCCGGCTTCGAGGGCCAGATAGTCCCAGCCGCCCGCGCCGCCGATCACCATCTTCTTCAGAAGGTGATAGCCTCCCGTCTGCGGGGCCGCAAAACCGAAGCTGATGAGGCCGAAGCCCAAGAGCAATGCGAGACCGATGTTCCTTTTTTTATTCATGGAAACTCCTTTGCCTTTAGACGATTCGAACGGGGATTTTCTTCCAGAAAGGACAAAATACCGGTCGGCCTATTGTTTCACAAGCTTGAACATGTTTCGGGCACCTGCCTGAACTATGACGGACGGGCCGATATAAGCTTTCTCGCGGACACCACCTGGGGCCGGGCCAGGGGAACTTACAAGGGTCAGGGTCGGTGGGAGTCGAAGCATACAGCGCTCTCCGTCGGATATGGTTTGAAGTTTCTCCCCTGGCGCTGGGTGAGCCTCGATCTGGGGGCGACCATGCTCGCGTATTTCAGGAGCGAACCCACGAATTTGTATTACGTAGATACGGGAGACACCGTCTACGATACGCAAGGATACGGCTTGGGCACCATCTGGAAACTCGGTTTGACCTTTTATTTCTGAAAGAGCGCTGGATTCCACCCGGCTTCTTAGTTTTTTATAAGTGGAGCGGGTCAAAGCTTCCATATCGGGAAAATATGGCGCGCGAGGCAGGACTCGAACCTGCAACCTTCTGATTCGTAGTCAGGCCCCTTTCTCGCTTAACACGAATAATATTAGATACTTACAGGCGAGAGACATTTTATTTTGTGTCGACTTTCTGTTATATTAGATTGGGGATTATAACGACCAGGCTACCTTATCTAAAAAAATCGGTCACTCTGCCAATTACTTCATCAATTTTTGAATTCGAAATCTTTCCAACGGACCGAATTACAAATGCTTCATCAGCTGTAAAAATCCGATTTGGACGAATATTAGAATTACGATCCAAGGACCCACTCACGAAATCGCCTTGCTCCAAACGTATCGAATATGAATCGTATGTTCGCGACATTATTGCGCATAAAATTACTTCATTCCCATCAAGCGGCGCTAATACTAAAGCCGGGCGACGCTTATATTCTTTTATGTCGCAGAAGGGGAAGGGAATTACAATTACTTCCCCTTTTACAAACTTGCCCATGCCGTATCCTCTTCATCCGTATCCCAATCTTTCATCAGAATTCTTTCCGAAGCGATCATGATAAGATAAGATTCTTTGAACAATACGTCCGATAGCCCAAGCATCGTCGAAAGATATAAGAGCGAATTGTTAATTTTATCAAAATTAGAATTTCCTTCGTCCTGATATAAATAAACATCACTAGCTGTCATGGCTTGACTTAACGGAAAAGAAAATCCCATTGTAGAAGATTCGCTAGAACCTCCGACGAACGAATATACTGAGTGCATCTTATTTTTCCTGAATATTATCTTGAAAACTTAATTCATAATTCTTCATATTTTCTTTCAATAAAGCTATAAACTCTCTCATCTTCGTTGGGGTGACAACCAATCTCGTAACACATTTTGCATCTATACGGTCCAGTTTTTTAAATGCTTCCTTTTTTTCTTCATCTGATGTTCCCAAGATTGGAGGAGGCCATATTTCGAAAAAAGAAAGAATGAAATTGTCAGGCTGATGCTGGACAATTAACGCCGAGACAAAATGCGACTCTAAACCTTCTGGGAATATATGCTTAATTCGTAATGCCTTTTGCATCTTAGACATATCATCTTGCATATTAACCACCTTTTAAAACTGATTGATTATATTATATTGCAAATAACAAATACAATTACAATATCTATTCAAAAATAAATATCAATTACAAATTTCTGATTGTGCTGAGATCTTTTGAATAGACATAGAATTGCACGTATCCTCATTCGGTTCAAGGATATTTTCTGACTTTTCTACCGCCCTTCGTATGTTCTCCGGCTCCGGCTGAGCATCGAGGCTGTCCACCTCCTCAAACATTTTCCAGACTTTTTCAAACCTATCGGAGCTGACTTCACTGGTTTTCTGCTCCGACTTGAGTTCCGCGTCCACAGCCCCGATGATTTTCAGGCGGATCCGCGCCCGCTTCATGGCGGCGAGCGAGCCCGGAAGATCTCCGAGCCTGCTTGAACCCGTGGGGACATGAGCGAAGCGACGAAAGTTCCAGATCCATTCCCCCCGAGCCGCTGACGAAGGATAAGAGGATCGATTTCTTCGGGCCGTTGATCCTTGAAAAGAGAAACTGTTTCGATGAAAGCTTGGCGGAATATTCCCGGGGTGAAATCGCTTCTCTCAAGTTCGACCGCCTCGAGCAAAGCGCGGGTCTTGCGGATATCTCCGAGGACACCGACCTCGAGTTCCTGGTTTGAGTTCATCTCTTACCATTTCCCCCGCGGTAACGTTCGAGGAACCGCTTGAGCTCTTCCGGCCGGATCCTCCAGCCGCAAGCGGGGACTTTGAAGCCGGGCAGCCGGTCCGCAACCTCGGAGATCTTCATGAGCCGGAGGCCTTCCGCACTCACTTTTATCTCCGGCAGTTACAGAACACGATAACGCTCTCGATCGCCTGAGTCTGCTTGTTCCGCTCGATGAAGGAGTTCGGCTGTCCGACAACGTAGACGATGACGGGCCTGTCGAATGAAGGAAAAATCACAGAGACGCCTAGCCCTAGCACCGCGGCGACCCTCTCTTTCCATTGGAGGACGGAGGGGGTGTCTCTCAAGAGATCGTTTTCCAGGCGCGAGATGATCGCGGCATCCAAGCCGGATTTCTTTGCGAGCTCCGCTTGGTTCATGCCCGCGAGAAACCTTGCTTCTTTCAGTCGGTTCATGCTTGTTGTCCTAAGTCATTATTTCTGTTGCACCCTTATTATAAACCTGATAATATTAATCACGGTTACGCTATTAACAGGTCATTCGAGAGTTTTAATATGACAGAGATACTAAGGGTTGCGCGGGTACGGGAACCGCTAGATCCGCGCTTTATCGACAAAGCCCAAAGAGTTTATTCCGAACTACAAGCCGGAGTAAGCCACCCGCCTCCTTGTAGTTGTCCGGCCTGTCTTTTCAATCAGTATCAAAGTTATCCGAGGGGCGCCGGCGCTCCTTTTAGCAAAGAAACATTTTTTTTCGATTGGCTTTCTTGGGAGATAAGGTTTTCGATGCTAAAGATAACGACAGCTTACATCCGCGAAGAATGGGAAGAAAAGTTTAGCGAAGAAAAAAAACTTTATGACTTGCGCGAGTATATTCGAGTTCGGGGCTATATCGCAGAAATGATCAAGTTCCTTATAAAAAACAAAAATCGATTTCCGACAATCCGGAACATCAATCCCGGGCGGATCAAGCTGTCCCTTTGGCGATTCAGGAAAAGTGGGGTTGGCGCGGCCCTCGAAAAAGAAATCACTTTGAGCTGGCTAAAATCGCAACCCCGCAAGCCAAAGAAAGAAAGGACTTGGGGAGCTCTCGGATTTGCTCAGAGGGTTTCTGATTTCATTAGATTAAGGCCAGGCAGAAAGGCAAGCTACAGAGAGATTCAGCGTCGCTTCAATAAAAAGAAATCCGATATCGAAAATGTTCTCTGGGCCCTGCGTGGAAATTATCAAATGAAAATAATAAAGCGAGGAGCTTCTTCGATATTGGTCTACTCTCCTCCCTCTATCGAACAGGTTAAAGCATACGTTCAAGAAAGGGTGAAGGAGATCATCAAGAAAGAGAAAGCCCTCTTCGGCGACGAAAAAAGATATAAGAAAAGCGCTCACGATAATTTTTAGATCTTGGATTCTCGCCGTTCATGGCATTAGCTTTCAGATCATCGAACCGCCTGGGGTCATGGGTGCGGATGTAAAAGGGGAAAAGCCTTGTCTATTCCAACGTCCGCCGGCCGCGGAGGTAAACGCCCATCGGATTAATTTACTGCTGGTCGCCCCGTTAGTCCGGTAAAATACCGATTATTCAAATTTTGGCTTGTCTACCGTCATCCAGTCGGGGAGGCTGGGAATTGATATAGAAGGGGGGCCGGAAACAAGGCTTGATTCCAACGTATGGACGCGTTTTCCCACCGATGTTTGAAAGCACTGGGCTTCCGCGGTCTCGACGTATTCGTATGGAGTACTACGAAAGATGCCCTGATCCTCTGTTCGTGCTTCTCTCGCGGGGCGGGCAACTGTCGCTTTTACTGATATTGCTCTCATTTGCTTACCTCAATGATACAATATGGCACGTTCTGGGTGCAATACATATAATTATTTATTTTTTTCCCACCCCGAGCTCGTGTCAACCGCTGATAATCGTATCTCGCCCTTAATGTCCCGGAAAGCCGAGAGTTTCCCTGAAGTCTGAAATTGAGATGATACTCGGGTACTTTCAATAATTGCGTTGATCAGATGGTATTCAACTTCATGCGCAGTTTGCGAAATAGATTGTATTGATTGTTGCGCCGCCGTTTGCCATATCTGCTGCGCTAATTGTGGAGGGGTATTGGGCGGTATCTGAAGTGGAGCGGTAGGCTTAAGAGATGCGGCCGCAGCGCTATCGCTCAGATAATGTTGAAGCGGATTGAACGGAGTTCGGAGGCTCATGTAGCTCTCCAATCCTAAATAGGCGTCCCAAACTAGGTTCTCGATAACACTGTCGGGGGCAGATATTTTCATTTGAAGTTCTAAGGCGCGCTTCCTTGAAACAGCGTCACCATGAGCAAAGAAACTCTTATTCAGATCTTCCGCGATCTTCTTGGCTTGAGATTTTTGGCCTTCGCCGTGCATATGGGTGAGAAGCAGCCTTTCTCCAACTGATGACGACAGTTCGCTAGCTCGTTTTGCGGCACCGACATTGATCGGATCGACCACAGAGAATAATTTGTCAATGATCGCAGAAACGAATTGTTCATTTTTTATTTTCGCGTCGTCGCCTAAGAATCTAATGAATGCGCCAACATCTTCATAAGCGAACTGCCTCAGGCTTCCGTCAGGTTGCTGAATTGAGATTTGAGGATCAATCGGCCCTAATGAAGCAAGGGGGTGCATAACAATTTCATCTGCCCCGAGTGCGAAAATTGTGGCAGCGCTGAACGCCATATAGGGGACTAATACCGAAACTGTCTCGAAGCGTTCTCTTAAAACCGACATCAATTTCCACGCCGTGAGAGCATCTCCGCCGGTGCTGTGAAGCAATACATCGATAGATTTTTCACCCGAAAGGGCATCAATTTGGTCAATAAATTCTCTTACTGCATCACCAGCCATTTGTGCTGGAACCCCTCGCCGAGTGCTCGTTGCATAAACTATAAGAGGGCGGTTACGATATTCTTCGATCGCCTTGTAACGGAGTTGCCGTTCTTTCAGTTCCATCTTAACCTCCTATGCCCTCAGGACATCACCCGCACAGCTCTTCGATCTCTTCCTCTTTGAACTGGGACGTCACGTTCTCGCCCAGGAAACCTCTGACCGGCCCGCTGACATACCCATCGACGACCCGGTAGATCTGCCGGGTACTCTTGTTCGCGCAGTAGAGCACGGTCCCAGCCCCCATCCGGATCTCGTTCCATCTGCTGTCGTATTTCTCGACCTGGTAAGCCAACTCGATCTCCTCCGGTTCCCGCACAGACAGCCCCGTTGGATTAGTCGGCCAGCCAGGTCTCGCATTGAAGAGAGATCCTCTTCAATTAATGTTGCGCTTCGTCTTTCCAGAACATGTCCTTCTTGTCATAGGACGCCATCTGACGTGTGGTAGGGCACTGGAGATGATTGTCAGACAAGGAGCACGTATCAAACGATTCCTTGTCCCCAAAACCGATTGGTGACCGATGCTCTTTACCGAGATATTGTCAAATGTTGTGTATAAGCCGGAGTTGAACATATCCCGTTGAACTCCATTCAGGCCGCTTTATCCATAACGCCGTCGGTGAACACGACGCCCCGAATCACCTGAGCCAGCAGCTGCGC
>Ga0209226_10000365_pt1 | contig 26561 bp, 12 predicted proteins | sample BarGraNGADG00212_2_FD_184497 | JGI IMG/M metagenome (GOLD analysis project Ga0209226, IMG submission 184497) | Arctic peat soil microbial communities from Barrow, Alaska, USA - Barrow Graham LP Ref core NGADG0011-212 (SPAdes) (version 2) | ecosystem: Environmental > Terrestrial > Soil >...
CTTGCAAAAGAGATCCTCTCCATTGAGACACGCGTTGCCGATCTTCGCAAGCGCGCCGATGCGCCGCCGCAGTGGGAAGTAGAACAGGTAGAGAAAGACCTTAGTCTCCTTGACCAGCAACTCACCAAAGTACCGATCACGCCTTCTTCCCCGCTCGCCCAGTTGCAGCGTTCCGAGCTACAGGATCAGTTGTTCAAGGCCCGGCTTTCGCTGGAAATCTCCAAGGGGCGCTGGGGCGGAAGCTGGGCGGTTTTCGGGCTCGATTTCTTCAGCTCCGCCCCTCCGAACCCAACTGCAGAGCAGAGGCCTGTACCAGATAGCTATAAGCTCAGGGTCGGCGATAAGCTCCGTGTACTGGTGGTCAGCAACTTGGGACAACAAACCGAGTATTTCCCCGTGATCGATACAAGCGGCCGTATTCTTGTCCCCGGCGCGGGAGCGGTCAGGGCGAATGGAATGACCTGTTACCAACTGCAGAGCCTGCTGGCCAAGAAGATTTCCACGAGGTTTAGGCAACTCGACGTCAGCGTGTCGGTCCAGAATCTGTCCACCATACAGATTCAAGTCAGCGGCGACGTTGCCAGACCAGCCACATACACCATGAGCGGAATGGTGACGGTGCTCAACGCGCTATACCAGGCAGGCGGACCGACCAAATCGGGGTCGTTCCGCAGAGTTAAACTGGTCCGCGATGGCGCACCGGATCGCATAGTAGACCTGTATGACTTCCTTATTGGCGGCAGTCGCAAGCAAGACTTGCCGCTCAAGGATGGTGACCTCGTGTTTGTGCCGCCGGTCGGGCAGACAATTGTCGTGTCGGGAGAGGTCATAAGGCCCGCGCGCTATGAGCCGACTTTCCCCTTGAACCTGGGAGCGGCGCTTAGGATGGCTGGAGGAGTCAAGGCGACTGGATACCTCCAGACCGTGCAGCTTGAGCGGGTTATGAACAATGAATACAAGGTCCTTCTTAGCGAACCGGTCAAGAGTGAGAGCGGCGATTCGAGCTTTATGCTTAAGCCTGGTGATCTGGTCAATGTCCTGTCGGTTCGGCCTGACAGGACCAACCAAGTCAGCATAAGTGGCCCAGTTCGAGCTCCGGGAGACTACGGTTATTCTGACGGGATGAAGGTCAGCGATCTCATCAAGCTTGCCCAAGGCTTTGACCAGAATAAAGAAGTATATGGCGGGCGCGCCGATATCCTTAGAACGGACCCGCTCAAGGGCAGCGAGATTATTACGCTCAACCTCGACTTGGCGCGCAAGGGTGATCCCGCTGGTGATCTGGCGCTTAGTAAGCTGGACCGCGTCTTTATATACGAGCCGGACCAGGTTGTGTTCAGGCCGAGGCTGGTCACCGTTGTTGGAAGCGTCTCGAAGCCGGGGACTTACAAGCGGACCGAGGGCATGCGCGTAAGCGACCTCATGGCCGCGGCTGGAGGCACCCTCCCGGACGCCTACCTTGATCGTGCCGACGTGCTGCGACGGTCGGACAACAACTCCACACAACTGGTTAGAGTCAACCTGCAAGCCGCGTTGTCGGGGGACACCACATCCAATGTGGTGCTGCAGGACCGAGATGAGATTACTGTCAACAGCACCGGTGAGGTCAAGTGGTCGGATAAGACCGTAAGAATAGAGGGCGCTGTGCAGAGGCAAGGCGTATATGCCCGGTCGGAAAATATGCGGGTTAGTGACCTCTTATTTGCTTGCGGGGGACTGCTTCCCGAGGCTAGCAAAACAATCGAGGTCGGTCGGGTGTCCAGTACGGGCAAGAACGAGGTTGTGAGCCTTGATGCCCAATCGCTGGCCCCATCGAGCGCGGAAGATATTCAACTGCTGGACAGGGATGTTGTGACTGTTCCATCCCTCAACCCTTCCCTGCGAAGCCCGGAGGTGGTATTTATCACCGGTGAGGTGGCCCGGCCTGGGCCTTATACTATTGACAGCCGCAATGAGAAGCTTGCGGATATCATCGCTCGCGCTGGCGGTACTACTCAATATGCGGACTTACCTGGAATGCTCTTCCTTCGGCAGAAGGAGGGCTTTGAGAATAATCAGCAGAGTAAGGACGTCGACTTAATTCTCCAGAAATCGCGCATTTTTGCGGACAAGCAGTTTCTTATGCTCCTTGGCAAGATGGGCATAGCGTTGCCGGGTCAATTCACCCAGGCAGCAGTGCAGCAGCCGACTGAGTCTCTCGCCAAACCAGCGGAAGTGGTGGCTGAAGAAAAACTTAAGAAAGAAACGAGCACGATAAGCGACCAAACCAACGACTTGACCTCCAATAACAAGGAGCGCGCAGCCGATGAGGGATTGCGCAAGGCCTTGGAGGAAAAGCCATCCGCGAGTGACCTCAATAATAACATCAGTAGTGGCCTCAATAGTAATCTCAATAAAGAAAGCGCGATGGGGCCACGTCTTGACAACTTCGGTACGATCGATATGTCCGGCTTTGAGGGACGAAAGGAGCTTGCCGATCTGACTAAGAGCGCGCGCGTATCGGTCAACCTGAAACGCGCATTTGAGGACCCGAGTTCGCCTGATAATATAGTGCTGCGCGACGGAGACCGAGTTTATATCCCGAAGATCACGAACGTGGTCACGGTGATCGGAGCCGTTTTTGGCCCGCATGCCTTTGCCGCCGGCACTGGAAAGAACGTGGACTACTATATTCAGAGATCAGGTGGGTACGCTCAGGACGCGTCGAAGGCAAATGTGGTAGTGGTGCGGTCAAACGGCGATGCCTTACCCAAGGATCAAGTCGCCAGTGTTGAGCCTGGAGATATGATCGTGGTTCCCAGCACCGGGCTAATCGACATAGTCAAGAAGTCGGAGAGGGTTGGCAACGTTGCTAAGCTCATATCCGATGTCCTCAGCAGCGCGTTCATACTGACCAGGTTTTAAGTGATATATGCTATGCCGCGAGTGGCTTGTTCTCCAGGAGGCATTCTTCAGCTTTAGCAAAAAGGATCGCCTGAACCAGTTCGGAGAGGCCAAGAAGCTGCCGGATTGGGCGGTCAGGGTGGCGCCAAGCCGAGGCACGGACATAGTCGAGGTTAAGACACGTGCCTACTCACCCAGGGCTGCTGCCGTCCTCGGGAAGACGATTACCAGCATCTATCTAAAGCGCAGACTCGATGCAAACTTCCAGGCCAATATTCAGTCAAGGCGATTTGCTGAGACAAAGATGCGATCCGTGGAGAAAGAACTCTCGGCAGCCAACGGGGACGGGGCCAGGTTCAAGGAAAAGAGCAAGCTGTTTGCTCCGAGCGTGCAGTTTGAGAAACTGGCGGACTATCGCGCGGCACTGGAAGTTGAGCTCTTGGCTGCGCGGACCGAGATTCTTACCGGAAGCAACGAAGCCGGCATGACGCGGGATAGCTCGTCTGAGAAGTCGGGCGCACCAGTCGAGAGCAACACCTTGGAGATGAATCCTCGTATCGCCGCCCTCACACAGGATATTGACAAGCTGCGCGGTCAACGGCTCCAACTGCTGCAGGAATACACCCCGCAGTCTGATGAAGTGAAGGCGGTCGATAATCAGATAAATGAACAGGAAAAGAGACTGAGCACGATCAAGCAAATCGTGCAAGCCGCTGCCGAGTCTCGCATTGGCATGTTGGGGCGGGAGATAAAGTCCCAGGATGATATGGCGCAGTTGATGCCGGAAAAGGAACGCCAACTCACTGAGTTTATGCAGCGGGTCACGCTCCTGCAGACAGCATACGAAGTAATATCAGCGAAGTACTACGGGCTGTTGTTGAGCGAACAAGGCCTGCTTGCGGGAGTCCAGATCGTATCTCCGGCTCGTGAAGAGCCAATACCGGTAGCACCGCGGCGTGTCGTAAATATGGTGGGGTTTGCCGTTCTCAGCCTGCTGCTAGCTGTGGTTGGGGCGCTTGTTGCGGAGGGTATGGACAAGAGGGTCCGTGATCAGGAAGCTGCCGAACGGATAGCCAATTCATACGCCCTTGCGACCGTGCCGAAGCTGCGGCCCGGGGCATCTTTGCTTATCACTGAGCCGGGAATCGCGCTGCCGTTTATGGAAAGCTTCCGCGTCCTACGCAACAACCTTGCGCTGATGGCACTCGAGCAACCACTGAAGATCATCGCCATTACAAGTGCATTGCGAAGCGAGGGCAAATCCATCACCAGCGCGAATTTGGCTGCTGCTATGGCCATGGACGGCAAGCAGGTCGTATTGGTCGACGGGAACTTGCACTACCCCCGCCTTCGATCACTGATGAAGACGCCGGGGGATGTGGGCCTGACAAACGCCATTAGCGGTGGGTGCAGCCTGGACAAAGCTGTGGTTCCCACGAACCAGGAGAACCTTTTCTTCCTGCCAACAGGACTACTGGTTACAAACTCGTCTGAGTTTCTGAACTCCCAGGCTTGCCGCGGTATCTTCAAGAAGCTGGCAGATGATTATGACGTTGTGCTGATTGACTGTCCTTCGGTTGGCAATCTGAGCGACGTTCAGGTCATATCGACCATAGCTGATGGGGTGCTTCTCGTTGCATCTATGAACCAGACGCGCAAGCCTGAGTTCCAGGTGGCAAGCCGAGTTCTCGCCCAAGCGAGAGCGGTTGTGCTGGGACTGGTGTTGAACGAAGTTGATATGGATCTTGGCAGCAATGGCGATGGTCGCTTCGATAGCCGGAGCAATTACACACAGAACACTCGAAAGCCGGCGCTTGGCGGCAAACGCCAATAGTCGCCGGTATGCTGTGCAACACAGAAATACTCACCTGTTGTGAACTCCTACAGCGGGAGGGTTACCGCCGTTGTTTTCCACCATAAGCCTGATATACTTTTGACGAACTACGCAGGAGGATGCGCGATGGGCGTCGAAAGGTGCTGAGATGGGCCGCGAACATCGGTTCGAGATAATCGAGCATACAGCGGATTTCGGAGTGATCGGCAAGGGTCGCACGATGGCAGAGGCGTTCGAGAACGCCGCGTTCGGCATGTTCTCCATCGTCGCCGATCTGGACAAGTATCAGCCAACCAAGCAGCAGTCGATCACTGTCGTGGGCACTGATGATGTCGCGCTGCTGGAGCGGTTTCTCTCGTCGCTTCTGGTCATATTTGACGGAGACCTCCTCCTGCCGCTGGACTTCGAGATAACGGAGATCTCGATGGGCCGGCTGACGTGTTGGATCAGCACGCGCCCTATCGCCGACGACGTAGAATGGTTCGGGCCGACGGTCAAGGCGGTGACGTTCCACCAAATGGCGGTCACCAACAAGGGCGAGCAGTGGACCGCGAAAGCGATATTTGATGTGTGAGAAGGGAGTTGGAAGGTTAGAAGGTTGGAAGGTTTGAACGTTGGAGACCGAGCAGGCAGGCAGCCTTCTTAACCTTGCAACCTTCTAACCTTTGAACCTTCCAACCTTCCAACGGAGTGTAACGACATGCAAGAGCTAAGCCAGAGACAGAGGCAGATTCTGCACTACATTGTTCAGCACACCGAAGCTCGCGGCTACCCGCCGACGGTCCGCGAGATCGGCGAGGCGGTGAGCTTATCTTCAAGCTCCACGGTACATGCGCATTTGAAGGCGATGGAGCAGGCCGGGCTGATCCGGCGCGACGCCGTACTCACTCGCGCGATCCGCGTGGTCACACCTCTTTCTGCTGATGGGGCGGGATTTGAAATCCCGCCCCATCAGCAGGCCAAGCGAGTGTTGAACCTGCCGCTGGTCGGTCGCGTGGCCGCGGGAAAGCCCACGCTCGCGGTCGAGGACATCGAGGACACATTCCCGGTGCCCAGGGACTTTCTCGCGGGCGGCGATGGGTTCATGCTGCGCGTCAAGGGCGAGAGCATGGTCGACGACGGCATCAAGAACGGGGACTACGTGATCGTGCGCCGGCAAAACGTGGCCGAGAACGGAGACACCGTCGTCGCGATGGTCGAGGACGAGGCCACCGTGAAGCGATTCTACAAGGAAAACGGCAGAGTAAGGCTCCAGCCCGCGAACCAGTCGATGACCCCGATGCTCTACGATCGTGTGGACATCATCGGCAAGGTGGTCGGGCTGATAAGAAGAATGCAATGAGAATTTACCATTTAACATTTCAACGGAGGTTGTTTTGGCAGTTGTATCGAGTTCGGTTGAGATAAACGGTCCGCTGGAGCAGGTGTATGCGCTGGCGAAGGACATAGAGGCGTTTCCGGAGTTCATGCCGGACCTCAAGAGCGTGAAGATCGTCGAGCGCAGCGAGGACGGCAGCCGCATCGTGAGCGACTGGGTCGGCATCGTCAAGGAGTTCAAGACGTTCGTCAAGTGGACGGAGGAGGACATCTGGGACAACGCGGCTGGGACGTGCACGTTTACGCTCGTCAAGGGCGACTACTCCAAGTATAGCGGATTCTGGAAGTTCACGGACCTCGGCGGGAAAACGCGGTTCGACTCCGAGATCGAGGTCGAATACGACGTGCCGCTGATCGGCGCGCTCATCAAGGGCCTGATCGCCAGGAAGATGAAAGACAACGTGGACAACATGCTCGCGGCAATAAAGCAGAAGGTGGAGGGGAATTGATTATTGAGTATTGATTATTGAGTAGTGCGGGACCCTCACGCTGTCGGGGCCAATACTCAATACTCAATACGCAATACTCAATATGCTGTATGAAATACGACGTACTCATCGTAGGTGCCGGCCCCGCGGGGATATTCGCGGCGCTGCAACTCGTCAAAGAGAAAAGCGGCAGCGTGTGCATCATCGACAGCGGTCCGGACATCGATCAGCGCGACCGCAAGACGGGGCTGCTGAGCGGCTGGGGCGGCGCGGGCGCGTTTTCCGACGGCAAGATCACACTCTCGCCCGAGGTCGGCGGTCAGCTCGTGAACCTCATGGCTGAGGGCGAAGTCCGCAAGCTGCTGCGGCAGATCGACGAGATGTGGCTGGAGTACAGCGGGCCGCTGAAGATCTACGGCGCGGACCCTGACGAGGTCGCCGCCATCGGCCAAAAGGCCCAGCTCGCGGGTATGAGGCTGATCCACTCCGAGGTAAGGCACCTGGGCACCGAGATCTGCCCGTTGGTGCTCACGCGAATGCGCGACCATCTGCGCGAGAAGATCGACGTGCGGATGAACACCGCCGTCGGCGAGCTTGTTGTCGATGGCGGCAAGGTGCGCGGCGTGAAGACCGAGTCAGGGGAGACCATCGAGGCCGACTACGTGATCGCCGCGCCGGGAAGAGTTGGGGCCGATTGGCTGGCTCACGAGGCCCAGCGGCTCAAGATCAAGACGATGACCAACCCGGTCGATATCGGCGTGCGGGTCGAGGTCCCGGCGGCGGTGATGAAGGACCTGACCGACGTTGTCTACGAGCCGAAGCTGGTCTACTATTCGCGCTCGTTCGATGATAGGGTGCGCTCGTTTTGCGTCTGCCCCAACGGGGAGGTTGTCATCGAGCGCTACGACGGCGTCACCAGCGTCAACGGCCACAGCTACGCCCGCAAGCAGACCTCCAACACCAACTTCGCGCTGCTGGTCTCGACCTCGTTTACTGAGCCTTTCCACGAGCCGATCACCTACGGCCGATATGTCGCAAGCCTCGCCAATTTGCTATCCGGGGGTGTCATTGTCCAGCGGCTGGGCGACCTCGAATCGGGCCGCAGGAGCACCGGCGCGCGAATCGAGCGCGGGCTTACGGAACCGACGCTCGCCGCCGCCGTGCCGGGTGATCTGAGCTTCGTGCTGCCGTATCGGCACCTCTCGGGAATCCTCGAAATGCTGCACGCGCTCGACAAGCTCGCGCCCGGCGTCGCCGGCAGGCACACGCTGTTATATGGCGTGGAGGTGAAGTTCTATTCCTCCCGACTGGAGCTTTCCGACAAGCTCGAAACCAAGGTCGCCAACCTCTTCGCGGTGGGCGACGGGGCGGGCGTCACGCGCGGCCTCGCGCAGGCGTCGGCATCGGGGGTGATCGCGGCGAGGGAGATTGTGGGGAGGATGGGCAGCGGGTAGCGAAGGGGAGCGAATCTAGCCGCCGAACGAGCAATTGCGGGCCGCCCACTTTCAGGGCGGTGCGTGAAACAAGCTTAGCTTGGCGCACCGAAACACCAGAACACGGCCGAGGTTCCTTAGCCCATCTGGCAGGATTCCCCGTACCGGCACAGAAGTAGAGTGTAGCTCAACAGTTCTGAGAGGTACTATGCCGGGCGTTACCGAGTGGACACTAACCGCGCAGATAGCGAGTTGGATCGACGAGATCGTGCGCGACCGACCCGATTTGCCCTTCTCTTCCGCAAAGGTGGAGGAGAGACGCAGGGGCAGCGCCAAGCGCCGGGACCTTACCCTCTACGATCGCCATGGCAAGGCTGCCATTACCGGCGAGATGAAGATGCCGGACAGCCCAGAAGGCCGCACCCCCTTCCAGGAATCGCTAGTAAAGGACGCGCACGACAAGGCCGATCAGATCGGCGTCCAATACTTCTTCACATGGAACGTAAACCGGTGTGTTCTGTGGCGGACCTTCGAGCAAGGGAAGGCGATCACGGAACGCGATATTGAGCACTTCGCGGTGTTCACAACGCCACTCAGAAACAGCGACGAGATCACCCACCCACGCTCCGAGGAGAGGATCAAAGAGTTTCTCATACTGTTCCTGGAAAGATGCGCTGGATTGTGGCGCGGCGACCAACCGCTTTCCTTCATGCCCCTTGATGAGCGCTTCCTGGTCATCTGGGAATCCTCCCTGGAGCAGCCGGTCGCGCAGACTCTCCGCGAGATCGCAACGCGTTATCTCAAAGACAACGATTTCACCTTAGCCCTCGACAAGTGGATGCGGGACGAGCAGAAGTGGACAATATCCCACAAGGACGAGGATGTAATCCGAGACAACTTGGACCGCGCCGCCAAACTAACGTCCTATGTGCTGGCAAACAAGATCATCTTCTATAAGGCCCTCCGGCGCCGCTTCGCCAAGATGCGGGCAATGAAGATCCCCGACAGCATCACCACCGGAGAAGAACTGCAGGCAGCACTTGCTGATAGCTTCGAGCACGCAGCAGAGGTGAGCAAGGACTACGAAACCGTTTTCAAGGGCGACTACGGCGATACCCTTCCGTTCTTAAGCGACGACGCCGTGGACAGTTGGCGCGACCTGGTGCACCAGACCGACGGGTTCGATTTCACTCAGCTAGACTACGAAGTCATCGGCCAGGTGTTCGAGAGGATGTTTTCGACAGAGGAGCGCCACAAGTTCGGACAGCACTACACCCGTAGCGAGGTCGTCGACCTGATCAATGCTTTCTGTATCAGGAATGCGGACGCGAAGGTAATGGACCCCGCGTGCGGTGGCGGTACGTTTCTGGTTCGAGCCTACACCCGCAAGCGAGACCTTTCAGGTCGGCAACTAGGGCACCAGCAGCTCCTGCAGCAGCTTTATGGAATAGACATCTCGGCTTATCCGGCCCACCTCACCACAATCAACCTCGCCACAAGGGACCTGATCGACCGGGCGAACTATCCGCTTGTAGCCCGCAAGGACTTCTTTGAAACGCTCGTCGATGAAGCCATATTCCAGGTTCCGCTCGGGCGCGGCGATGACCAGCTTGTCACCCTCCAGATAGGGAAGGTTGACGCGCTGGTGGGCAACCCGCCGTACATCCGGCAAGAGAAGATCACGGAGTATTACGGAAAGAAATACAAGGCTGCGCTACGCAAGCAGGCCGACAATGATGCGCCGGGGACCGCGCTCTCCGGACGCTCCGACATTCACTGCTACTTCTTCACGCACGGCCTGACGTTCCTCAACGATGACGGCTACATTGGCTTGTTGACCTCATCAACGTGGTTGGATACCGGTTACGGCTTCCGGCTGCAGGAGTTCCTCCTTAACAACTTCGAGATCGTCGCGATCTTCGAGAGCAACTGCGAACCGTGGTTTTCCGGAGCGCGCGTAACCACGGCAGCCACAATCCTCCGGCGGCAGCCCGACGCCGAGAAGCGGGCTCGAAACAAGGTCAAGTTCGTGTTGCTTACCGAACCGATTGCCGATCTCTTGACCTATGCGCCAACCGAAGATGACCGCAGGATGACCTTCGAGGCCCTCCGCGACCGCATTGAAGGAATGGAGGGAAAGCACGAGTTCAGCGCCCATCTCGCTGGGCCGGAACCCGTAGCAGTCCGACAAGAAACGCTCCATGGAATGCGGGTTAGGGTAGTGCGGCAAGCCGACCTGTACAACCTCGGCTGTGGAGGCATTCGCGTCACCCCAGAGGATGAGTCCGATGACGACGAAGCGTCCGAATCAACTGCGGTGATCGGCGATTCAGATATCTCGGAGACGGGGGATTACACCGGCAGCAAGTGGGGCATCTTCCTTCGGGCACCCGACATCTTCTTCAAGCTGCTCCAACGCGGAGGCGACGCATTTGTGCCACTCGGCGCACCTGGGGTGGCGGCCATCCAACGTGGCATTACGTCTGGCTGTGACAAGTTCTTCTTCCCGCGCGATGTTACTGATGAAGCGCTAAAGCGTTTCCCGGATAGGACCCAGTTCAGCGAGGAGTACGGCATCACTCGCCATGCCACGGAACGCGTTCGCCTGGTACGAGCCGGTGATGGCTCCCCGCACCGCATTGAGGCGGAGTATCTAGAGCCAGTTGTCTTCAACCCTATGGAATTGGAAAACGCCGAGGTGCATCCACAGGGGCTGGTCCGCCGTTTGCTCCGGGTTAGCAAGTCCAAAGAGGAGCTAAAGGGGACACACGTGCTCAAGTACATCCGCTACGGCGAGCGCGAAGGATTCGACAACGGCTCCACTTGCAAAAACCGAGAACGATGGTACGAACTGTCGATCCCAGAGCGTGGCGATGTACTCTGGATGATGACACAGCGCTACCGCCATCTGGTGCCTGCCAATCCAGACGGCGTCGTGAGCAACAAGCGCCTGTTCAACATCCGCGCCGAGCGCGCGGTGGACTCCGAAGTCTTGTGTGCTGTTCTCAACTCGACACTGGCGGCACTCGGCCGCTATTGCTATGGCCGCATCCAAGGTGGAGACCCCGTGATGGAAACCGAGGTAGTGGACGTGAAGATGATGCTCATCCCCGATCCGCGCGGGGCGTCCGAGAATGTACGGCTACGGCTGGTGGAAGCGCTCGACTCGCTAAAGAAGCGGCAGATAGGCCACTTGGTCGCCGTGGACGGCGAAGGCGACGAGCCGTCGGGCGATCTTGCAATGCCGGATAGGCAGGTCCTCGACGACGCAGTTCTGGAATTGATCGGCATCACGGACGCATCAGAGCGTGCTGCGCTGCGCGAAGAACTGTACACCGAAATCACACGCATTTACCGCACCATCCGTAGTGCCGAGAAGAAGATGCAGGAGTTCCGTTCCAGAGCAGCCCGCAAGGGACGCCCTACCCCTCGCTCGATTGCACAGGAGATATGGGAACTGATGGAGGACAAGCCTGCTTATAGGACGCCGCTCGACTTCGCCGCCGGTGCCGACTCAGAGGAGATCGAACTGCCCGAGGGAAAGGCTCGCGTGGCAAGCGACCTATGGAACGGACACAGCCTCCTGGTCGGCAGCCGGAATGTTGCGCTGCAGCATCCTTTGCGGGTCGCGTTCGCCAAAGCTCTTAGCGACTGCGCCCTTCACGGACCTGTGCTGATACCAATCGACCCCGACATAGCCCGCCAAGCGCTGAGGGAGTATGATGAGTACGTCGACCAGATGAACGCCGCCTTCGCCGGCCAAGCCGGTGAGCACACTTCAGAGCCGGAAATGCAGGAGCGCGTCGTGCAGGAACTCTGGCGTCTGCTCCGCAACGCGGACAGCGCATAGTCGCCGTTGGCGTTTCGGCACTTGAGTGGAGCATCCTGAGCTTGTCGAAGGGGGCGGAACAGAAGTCCAGAAACGCACCGGGCTGGTTCCCCGACTTTCGACTTTGGACTTTCGACTGTCCTCCACCCGTGAACAACATTTAACTGAAATATACCAGCGATTTCCCTGCAAAAGGGCCTAGTTGTCGTACATGTACATGGAGGACAAATAACATGCGCGCCCACAACCATCCCGACCGTAGACCGTTGACCGACGACCGTTGACTGCGAAAGTGATTAAATCGACAAAACAAAATCCCGCCGCCCAAAATCTGAGCGTGGGCTGAACGTGAGCTGAGAGGCAATTCGTTCATCCAAAACCTGCATATTCCCTCGTGCGGGATGCGTAAAAGAACTCGGGGGTTCACTCCATCTTTGACCGTGCGAAGCTCAAGAGCAAGTATGGCCCTATGTGCGCCTCGACCTTGCCTCCGGGCGGCAGTTCCTCGCGCCGATCTTCCTGCGCGACCACCAGAAAGGCCGTCGCGGACGGCAGCGATGATGAATTGTCCACCCGAACGACCGGCCGGCCCGCGTAGAACCCGAACTGGGGCATCGGCGGTGAAAGCCTGAAGGCGAACGCGGGCTTCTCATAACGCGCGATCACGCGGGCTATGTTCATCGCGGGCGCGGCGTTGGTCCGGGCGGCGATGGGCAGTCCGAGCGAGACCGCCGATGCGACAAACCCCGCCATTCCGCAGGCCAGCGCAACAAAAGCGGGCATGGGCCGCTTGAGCACGAGCAGCACGTAACCGCCGGCGCACCCCGCCAGCAGCGACAGCCCCATCGGTAACAGCGCCGAGCTCAGGCCGGGAATCGGCTCGTGGAGACGCGATGGGATGACCGTCATTGCTCCTCCGATCGCGCACGCGATCAGCAGAGACGCGAACGCGCCGCGTCTGAGCGACGCATGCTCGCCTGCCTCCATAGCCCGAGTCCAGAGCAACCCCACAAGCAGCGCCGCAGGCGGGTAGATCGGGAAGATATACGCCGGCAGCTTGGAGCGTAGTATTGAGAACACGACGAAAACCACGCCGACCCAAACAGCAAGAAAGACCGAGGCTTCATATTCTCCCTTTCCGGTCTTCTGACTTTCGGGCTTTCGCGTCAAAAACAGCCCTGCGGGCACGAACACGCTCCACGGAAAGAAACCGACCGCAAAGACCGGCAGGTAGAAGTAGAACGGCATGTTGTGCTCAAAGTCCTGGCCGAGCGCCCGCTGAAGGTTCTGGTGGATCAGGAACTCGCCGGCAAACTGCCCGCCGGTTCTGTGCTGGACAAGCGCGTACCAGGGCAGCGCAACCGCGAGGAACACGAGGATTCCCACAGCGGGCCATGTCATTCTGAGCGAAGCGAAGAATCTCCCTCGGATGAGCAAAAACGCGATAACCGTCGCCAGTATGAGCACGGCTCCGGCGGGCCCCTTCACCATAACGGACAGGCCCATCGCCGACCAGAACACGAGATAGCTCCACCGAGGCCAAAGCCCGAGATACGCGAGCAGGAACGCTCCCAGAGAGGCGGTGATCGCGAGCGTGAACGCGGCGTCGAGGATCGCCATCCGCGCAAGGGCCGCCGCGAGTATCGAGCTCGCGAACGCGAACCCCGCCATCAACGCGGCTCGTCTCGAAAAGAGCCTGGTTCCCAAGAGCACGACAAGGCCGACAAGCAGTAGTTCCTCGATGGCCGATGGCAGCCGCGCGGCAAAGGAGTTCACTCCGAACACCCGCATGCTCGCGGCCTGCAGCCAATACGCGACCGGCGGCTTATCGAAGAACTGCTCCCCGTTGCAGGTCGGGACCACGTAGTCACCGCCGGCGAGCATCTCACGGGAGCATTCGGCGTAGAGGCCCTCGTCGAGGCCCATCAGCGGAGTCGCGCCGAGCCTCCAGAAGAAGAGCATCCCGCAGACCACGGCCAACAGCAGATATGGCCAAACCCCATGCCTCATCAGGCGTCCTCCATAGTGGCCGGGCTCTGTCCCGGCCTGAGCAGCGGCGGATCATCCGTAGCGGCCGGTCTCCGTCCCGGCCGGACGATCCGCGCCGCGCCGATGCCGATCAGGGAGCCGAGCAAACCGCCGTAGACAACATCGAGCGGGAAATGGACACCCAGATACACCCGCGAGAACGCCACCAGCCCCGCCAGCGCGTAGAAAACCCAACGCCGGCGCGGCAGAAACGCCGCCCACACGAACGCCGCCGCGAACGCCGTGGTCGCGTGCCCCGATGGGAAGCTGTGGATGAACAATGGCCCGTTGACCAACCGAACGTCGAACATAACGAGCACGGGCCGGGGCCGGTCCCCCAGCACTTTGAGAACCTGCGATATCACGCCGGACCACGCATAGGCGAGCAGCGCCGCATAGCCCAGCCGCTGGAGGTCGGGCCTGCGCTTCACAAAGCCCGCGCCCGTCACGACAAGGCCGATTGCAGCCTGGACATAGCCGATGCCGAGCGTGGTAATGGCGATCATCACGGGATCGAGCCATCTCGCGCCGAGGCCGGTGTTGATGAGCCGAAACACGGCGGCATCGGTCGCCGCAACCGCGTCACGAATGGCCTGGAGGTCTATGGTGGCTAATGAGCAGTGCATTACGCTTGAGATTATAACCGATTCGGAGGAAGGAGGGAATACGGCAGGGAAGGTGGAACCTCTGGGACAGGGCGGCAGTCCGGATGGAGCCTGTAGTATGAGAGTCAGCGCGGTAGTGGTGGTAGTGCTTGCGATTCTCACCAATACCGCGTCACATGCGGAGGGCAAGCGGATGGATTGGATCGTGATCGGCAATGACGGGCGGTCGTTTGCGCTGGAGTCAACGGGACAGGCATTCGCGCCGCGCGGGTTCAACTACGACCGCGATTATAAGATGCGGCTTATCGAGGACTACTGGGACGCCGAATGGCCCACGGTCGAGCACGACTTCGCGGAGATGAAGAAGTTGGGGGCGAACGTCGTCCGCGTCCACCTGCAGTTTGGGAAGTTTATGCAGAGCCCGGACAAGAGCAGGGCTAAGGCATTGGACCGGCTGGAGCGCCTTGTCGAGCTGGCTGAGAGCCTGGAGATATATCTCGACCTGACCGGCCTCGCGTGCTACCGAAAAAGCGATGTCCCCGCCTGGTATGATCGGCTGTCGGAACAGGCAAGATGGCGCGCTCAGGCTGTGTTCTGGGAGGCGGTGTCGGCTCGATGCGCCAATCACCCCGGAGTTTTCTGCTACGATCTGATGAATGAGCCGGTCGTTCCCGCCGGGCGCAACAAGCCGGGGGCGTGGCTCGGGCCGGCGTTCGCCGGGTTCTGCTACGTTCAGTATATAGCCCTGGACCAGCAGGATCGGTCACGGCCCAAGGTTGCGCGTGATTGGCTGAGGGCCATGACGGCGGCGGTCCGCAAACACGACGATCGGCACCTCATCACGGTCGGATTAGTCGATTGGAGCCTGCCTCGCCCGGGGCTTACGTCCGGTTTTGTGCCCAAGACAGTCGCGCGCGAGGTGGACTTCCTGTGCGCGCACATCTATCCCGAGAGCGGGAAGATCCCGCAGGCGCTGGAAACGCTGAAGGGGTTTTGCGTCGGCAAGCCCGTTGTTATCGAGGAGACATTCCCCATGCACTGCAGCATCCCCGAGCTGCGGCAATTCCTGACCGGCTCCGATGAGTATGCGGCGGGGTGGATGGGGTTCTACTGGGGGAAAACTCTGGAACAATACCGCCGGTCCGACCCCCTGCCGGACGCGGTCATGGCTGGGTGGTTGGAGCTGTTTGAGAAGGAAGCAAAGCAATCAGGCCCCGACAAGAAGCCGTGATCGGCGCTCGTGGGGGCGATCCGTTCTGCGCTGATCCATTTGTGTTCGGAAAGACGTAGGTTCAAATCCTCTCCCTGTTCTATCGCCTTGCAAAGGTTCAGGATTTTCGCGTCCACATCCGCCAGCGATTTCTCAATCTCAAGTACGCTGCCGGTCTCCTGATGCTGCAATTCCCGAAGCACATCGCTAACCTTATCCACAAATACTGCTCTGCCGCAGCCGAGGCGCTTGCGATAGTGGGAGCGGCCGCAATCCAGGAAAAAAGAGGCAGGGATCGCTCCCTGCCTCTCTCATTCGGATACGTCAGTAGGTCGCTCAGTACACTACGTTGAACTTCACCCAGTCAGTGGAGCTCGTGAAGGCCGAATTTCTCGTCACGTACTGCCTGAGCCTGATCTCTCCTGATGTCGAGATATAGTTCAGGGGCGACGTCGTGTTCCAGGTGACCGTCACGTCGGACGTGCCGACCGTGCGCGAATCTACCTGATTCCAGACCGATGTGGAGAAGTTCCACAGGTACAGCGTCTGGTTCAAGCTGGCCGACAGCTTGCCGTCGAAGGTGATCGTCAGCTTCGTCACGCTGGCGCGTGGCTCCGCAATGCTCACGTTGCTGTACCAGTCCACATAGCGTGTGTTGCCAACCTTCGCGGCAGTGAGGACCAGGTACGACGCGTCGTTCGCCGAGAGATTGGCGACGGCGCCTGAAGATATGGTACCTCTGGTCAGCGTTATCGCCGTCGGCGCGTAGTCCTTTGTGCTGGACCCAGGGGGGGTGGTGGCGACGGCCGGCGCGCTCTGGGCGGACTCGTTGCCGGCAGCGTCATAGGCACTGACCGTGTACGTATACGTCGTGTTCGGCGAGCAGGTCGTGTCGGAGTAAGAGGTGGTCGCGCTCGTGCCGATCTGAGCGCTGTTCCGGTAGATCTTGTAGCCGGTGACTCCGACGTTGTCCGTGGAGGCTGTCCAGGCGAGGTTCACCTGCGTCGGTGACACGGGTGTCGCGGTCAAGTTGGTCGGTACCGTCGGCGCCTGGGTATCGGCCTGTGAAATCAGCAAGAAGCGCACGGCATCCGCCATGACGTTCAGCGAGATTTCGCCCGTTCCGTTGCCGATCTTGACGTAGCCCGAGGTGCCGGCGAGGAACGGCTTGGCAGCCACCAGCAGATTCCATGTGCCGCCGTTCACCTGCTGATTCATAGGGACGGTCTGCGAGCCGCCGTTCCAATACACGGTATACGGCGCCATCGTGGATCGGTTGGCTCCCCGAGGATACCAGCAGTAGACGTCGTAGGTGCCGGCGGCTTCGAGGGTCGGCGTAAAGGTCGCGGTAGCCGTCTCGGTCGCCGCGGCCGTGGCGTATCTGTAGTCCGCGCCGTACTTGTCCGTGGACGATGTGCCGGTGAACCACGTTCCGACGAACGTCGCCGAGACATTGTCAATCACGATGTCGCTCACAATCGGGGTGGTGACTACCGCCGGAGCGCTCTTGGCCGACTCATTCAGCCCCGCGTCATATGCCGACACCTCGTAGGTGTACGTCGTGTTCGACGAGCACGTGCTGTCCGAATACGACGTCGTCGCGCTCGACCCGATTCCTACAGAATTGCGGTAGATGTAGTATCCGGCTACGCCCACATTATCAGTTGATGGGCTCCAGGTCAGATTGACCTGAGTGGGTGAGACGGGCGTCGCAACAAGGTTGGTCGGAACGGTCGGCGGCTCGGTATCGGGAGCGCCTCCCACGTCGATCGTCTTTGTGACGGTCGCACCGAACCAGGCCACGCCATCCCGAACCATCTGCCAGTCGGTGATGTAGCTGCCAGGGGTCGTCGGAGCAGTCAAGGTGAACGTCCAGGTGTATGCCTGGCCGGGCGCAACCTCGCCTGCGATAGTCTGGCGAGTCGTAGCGGTGAATGGATCAGATTCGCCGATCGCGCCGAGTCTGAATGCCTTGGCATCAGACCATACCACGCCTCGGTCGCAAAGCGTGATGGTCGCCTGTCGAATTTCGCCGGGCGCCATCGCTGCGGGGATGGTGTCGCTCACATACTCGGAGGAGTAGAAGCCCCACGCAGGAGTCGTCCCGAAGTATGTGCAGATGCCGCGGTAGATACCCCACATCGCGCCAGAAGTCCAGAAATGGTCCTGGAGCTTCTGCGCATCCAGGTCGCAGCTATCATGGAATCCCAGCTCGATCAGGATCGCCGCTCGGCCGGGGATGCGGATCTCGCCGTATGCGCCGGCTGAATCGTGCTGCCCTCGATCTACCCATCCCGAATCGCCGACCTCAGTTCTGATGGCAGAGATCAGACTCGGGTGAACTGCATTGGATAGGCTGGTGCTGACCGAGCACCACTTCGCATGCTCGGCGCTGCAGTCGTAGTATGTGTCCGTGCCTGTGGGGCAGGACCCACCATAGCAGTTGCCCGCTGAGCCATTCGTGTGCAGCGCGAGGTAGATGTTGGTGTTATCGTAGTCGGATGCAAGAGGCCTGGCGCGAATGTCATCGTTCGACTCGCTCGCTCCGGTGCCAAGCGTGCAGTCGCCCGTGGAGGAGGCGTATACCGAGCACGGATAGCCCTGGTTTTGCAGCCAGTAGGGTGACGCCATCCTCCACCAGTCAAAGCCGCTATAGGTGCCAAAGCTCTTGTCTTGGCAGCGGACCTTCTTGACTAGCATGCCGTCAGCTTCGAGGAACGACGTCAGGTAGATGGCATGATCAACGTTGTGGTAGTCCTCTTCACTAAGAGGAGCGCAGTAGGCAGGGCGCTGGGTATACCAGCCGGCGCCGTTCCAGAAGATTCCGTGGCCCGGCGACAGCGTGATGCTGCGCCCCGAAAGCGAGCCGCTGGTGAGCGGAGCTGCCATCGCTACTGACCGAGGCTGAATCTCGGGCGCCGGTGGCAGATAGGTGTAGAGTTCCCGGCCATCGGCGGTCATCTTGACCTCGTCCAGGCCGAACTGACGCAAAGTCAGCGAAACCTGCTTGAAGATTGCTTCAAGTGCCACCTCGTCCAGACCGGATGAGATTTCGCTCGAGAAGTCCACAGTGGCCGATTGACCCTCGGCCGTCAAACCTTGGAGTCTGGTGCCTGCCGGAATAGCTGATGATAAGGCATCTGCTCCCTCCGTGGCAGGCGGGCCTGCCACAAGTGCCTGGAGAGCGGATTCGGGGGTCGTGACTGCGGGGTCCTCCGTCGCAATGAGATTGCCTTGCTGGTCGAGGAAGACTACCGTTCCGGCGTTGGCAGCTCCTGCCAGTAGCAGGCACAAGAGGAGAGGTATTACGAGGCGGTGCAAGTAACTTCTGTGTTGCATGGATATCCCTCCCGTAATAGATTGCGCTCGACTTGCCGTTGTCGAAAGTCATCTGAGGGAAGAAAACACCTCGGGTGAAACGGTCGGTGTGGGCCAGCCGAGCGTTATGTTCGTGATTATAGTGGGGTTCAGATGGGAAGTCAAGAGGTTGTTTGGTCAAACCTTGATTGCATCTTGATTGCACGAACGACACATGGTGCTAGACCAAAAAGAGGCCGTCCCGAAAGTCGGGACGGCCCGTGAACGTTGCGCAAGCGAATCGGTCGCTCAGTACACTACGTTGAACTTCACCCAGTCAGTGGAGCTCGTGAAGGCCGAATTTCTCGTCACGTACTGCCTGAGCCTGATCTCGCCAGTGGACGAGATGTAGTTCAGAGGCGATGTCGTGTTCCAGGTGACCGTCACGTCGGACGTGCCGACCGTGCGCGAATCTACCTGATCCCAGACCGATGTGGAGAAGTTCCACAGGTACAGCTTCTGGTTCAAGCTGGCTAACAGCTTGCCGTCGAATGTGATCGTCAGCTTCGTCACGCTCGTGCGAGGCTCGGCGATGCTCACGTTGCTGTACCAGTCCACATAGCGCGTGCCGCTGACACTGGCCGCTGTGATGACCAGGTAGGATGCATTGTTGGTCGCCAGGTTCGAGACGGTGCCCGACGAGATCGTGCCTCTCGTAAGTGTGACCGCCGTCGGCGCGTAGTCCTTCGTGTTCGGCGTGGGACCCGCATAAACGAACCTCACGGCGTCCGCTATGACGACCTTCGAGGTCTCGCTTGTGCCGTTGCCGAGCTTCACATAGCCCGCCGTGCCTGTCAGGAACGGTCTCGCACCGGCAATCAGGACCCACTGCCCGCCACCCGCGGTCTGGTTCACAGCGGTAGTGGCGGAACCGCCATTGTAGTAGACGGTGTATGGAGCCGCGATCGAGCGGTTCGAGCCCTGCGGATACCAGACGTAGACGTCGTAGTTGCCCGCAGTGGCGATGGTCGGTCGGAACACGGCGGTTGCCGTCTCGCTGGTCGCGGTGGCTGCGAACTGGTAGTCTGCACCGTACTTGTCGGTGGACGAAGTGCCGATGGTCCACCCGCCGGTGAATGTCGCCGCCGGGTTATCGATGATGATGTCCGCAACTCCGCCGCCGGTCGTCGTGAACGTGTAGTCGCCGGATATGCGCTCGTTGTTCGCGGCGTCCTTGCTCCTCACTCGGTAGTGGTATGTCTGGGCGGCAGTTAGGCCGGTGACTTGAACGGAGTGCGATGTGACAAGCGTCGGATCGAGTGCTGTCAGGCTTCCGTAGGATGTGGTGAGCCCGTACTCGACCTGGCTCGTGGCCGCCTCGTTCGTCGTCCACGTAACTGCGCATGTTGTATTTGCAGGTGTGGAAGCGACGTTCGAGATCGTCGGCGGGGTCAGGTCCGGAGTCATCACCACCGCCGGCGCGCTCTGGGCGGACTCGTTGCTTCGCGCGTCATAGGCGCTGACCGTATACGTATAGGTCGTGTTCGCCGAGCAGGTCGAATCTGAATACGAGGTCGTCGCACTCGTGCCGATCTGAGCGCTGTTCCGGTAGATCTTGTAGCCGGTGACTCCCACGTTGTCCGTCGATGCTGTCCAGGTCAGGTTTACCTGGGTCTCGGACACGGCATTGCCCGACAGGTTCGTCGGGACGCTCGGCGCCTGGCCATCCCACGTGGTGGCATTGGCAGGTGAGCTCTGGGCGGACTCATTGCTCGCGGCGTCGATCGCCGACACCGTGTACGTATATGTGGTGTACTGCGTGAGGCCGCTATTCGAGTAGCTCGTGCCTGACACTGTGGTCAGGTAAGCACCGTCTCGATAGATCTTGTAGCCTGTGACGCCCACATTGTCCGTTGATGCAGTCCACGTCAGGTTGATCTGTGAGGCGGACACAGCGGTTGCCGCCAGGTTGGTTGGGACGGTCGGCGCCTGGGTATCGGCGACTGTCACGTAGACGAACTTCACGGCATCCGCCATGACGCTCAGCGCTGATTCGCCAGTGCCATTGCCCAGTTTCACGGAGCCGCCCGTGCCTGCCAGGAACGGCTTGGCGCTGGCGATCAATACCCACTGACCGCCGGCTGACTGCTGATTGACGTACGTCGTCGCTGATCCGCCATTCCAGTACACGGTATACGGCGCCGCCGCGGATCGGTTCGCCCCTTGCGGATACCATGCGAACACGTCATAGTTGCCCGCCGTTATGATGTTCGGCGTCCACGTGGCCGACTTGGTCTCGCTGGCGGCGGTGGTGCAGTAGTAGTAGTTGACGTCGTACTTGTCGGTGGCCGAAGTGCCCGTGGTCCACGAGCCGACCAGCGTACAGGCCGGGTTGTCAATGATGATGTCCGCGACCACCTCGCCGCTCGCTGTGGTGAACGTAAAGTCACCGGACGTGGTCAGATTACCCGCGCCGTCCCAGCTCTTCACGCGGTAGTGATAGAGAGTGTTGGCGGTCAGGCCGGTGAGTTGGACGGTGTGCGCCGTTACGAGCGCCGGGTCCTCCGTAGTCGTATTCCCGTAGGATATGGTAGAGCCGTACTCTACCTGGCTGGTCGCGCCCTCATTGGTATTCCACAGGATCTGAGCGTTCGTCGCCTGAACGTTGGCGGTGCGAACGTTCGAGATGGTGGGCGGGGTCGTGTCATTCCCAAGAACGAAGTCCAGATTGGCGACCTGTCCGGCGGTGATGGACACCTGATGGTTCACGTTGACGTAGCCCGGAGCGCTCGCGGTGACCGTGTAGATGCCGGTGCTCAGATCAACGAATCCGTAGAAGCCCGTGCCCGTGTTCTTGGTCGATCGGCTCTGGACGGTAATGGTCACCGGGTAGATGGCATAGCCACCGCCGGTTACCACGTGGCCTTTGAGCATGCCGAGGGTCGGCGCAGTGAGCCAGGGCATGTCGGGCGGAGCAACTTTGGTCGGGAATGGCCCGTTTACCAGCGCGCTCTGGAGCCCCAGCTTGTCAACTATGGACTGATAGCTGTATACGCCCGTGCCAAGGAAGCCGTACGTTCGCACCGAGTTGATCTGCGGAAGCACGTTCCCGGTTATGCTGTTTGAGCAATCCACCAAAGGGTACACGTCGCGGCCATGCTGATTGTTGACATAGGCAGCGCACCAGCTATTGAAGGTGGAGTTGGTTGAAGTGTACGACATGGGATGGACGAAGTCGATCCAGTGGTTAAGCGTCCAGCTATCCCAGTTCTGGAGATAGCTGGCGTTTCCAGTAGCTGCCGAGTTCCACACATCGGCACTGAGCCTCACCCACGGCTTGACAGCCTTGATCTCCAGGTTGAGGCGCTTGACCAGATTCGTTATCTGATCCCTGCGCCAGTTCAGCCATGTCGTGTCGCTGTACAATGGGTTTCCGGTTCGGTTATACTCGGCGTTGAACCTGGCAACCGATACCGGGTTATATCCCCAGCTCGTGCCGGGATAACGAATGTAGTCGAGGTTCAAGCCGTCCACATCATACCGGTTGACGATGTCCATGAAGACGGTGACCAGGTAGTCCTCGACCGCTGGTACTCCGGGATCGAGGCTAACGGTGCCGGCGTCGTCGTAGGCCCCGGTGTTACTGTACATCGTCCAGTCCTGGTTCGGGTCGGTGTTGCCGGGACCGTGCGTCCACCAGATGTGCTCGACCGGGCTGTAGTGGCCCGGACCGGTGGCGGTCGTCCATATACGCCAGGTCACGACCCACGGTTGGACCCCGATGCCCAGAGCGTGGGCCTTAGTGATAACGTCGGCGAGTGAGTCGAACCCTGGGGGTGAAGGCGCCACGCCTGTGCCGTGTGGCTCGATACCGGAAGTGTAGTACGCGTCGCACCGAAGGCGGATTTCCGGCATGACGCAGTTGAGGTTGCATGAATCGGCGTAGTTCACCATCGAGGTGACCGCCGAGGAACTCTCGAATCCTGATCCCCAGGCTGTTATCTGCATGGATCGGAATTCCTGAGCCTGGCCAACTGCTGATATTGCCAACAGAAGCACAGACAGAACAACAACCAGTTTTACCCTTAACATTCCATGTCCTCCCCATCGTGATTTGAATCAGATGTAGTTGCTCCGCCATAACCCTGGCGATGGCGGATCTTGCGTGAAACTTTGTGCCTACCTACTTGCTCTTGCGTCTTACCCCTTGATGATCTATTGGCAACACCTCTCAGCCGCACTGTATGCCTAGTCAGCACATTCGGCAGAGCAGGCAACTTCTCCTGCATTGACTGCGAACCATAGCTATATCGAGGAAGGCATACTCACTCTCGAACTCGCCAAGAGGGCATATCCCCTATACGAAAAGCAGGACCTGAATGAGAAAAGACGACTGTAGTGGTTTACTCTCCACCCCTCGCGGCGCATCAGCAGCCCGAGACGCCCATACCCATAGCTCGGCCTCGATGCCGCCAGATCCGCATACCGCTTCTTCCAGCGGTAGAAAGTCATCTCCGCCACGCCCATCTTCCGGCAGAGCTCTGGAGGTCCATGCATCAAGGAACCTGTCAAAGAGACTCGCAATAACCTTAACCGGATGCCTTACAGCCGCCTCCCATTCTTTGACAGCCTATATGCCCTCACCAGGTAGGCCGCCAGCAATTGGTGCATAGCGATGGAGAGGGTCCCCGCTTCCATCCTGCAACCTGAGTGCTGGCCGAGCTTGCCTCCTCTGACTGCACCGGGGCTGCATCAAACAGCAGATCTGACCCGATAGCGGTGCTTGTCACGTGTTTCGGGATATGAGTGAAGCGGGGCGGAACGGAAGTCCCGGAACGAGCGACGGATTGCTAGGCTGGTTGGTATCGGGGTTTCGCGGTTTGGGCCAAGGCCCATTCTGCAAGCCAAGCTCGGTGGAGCCTTGGCTGTCCTTCGATACGCCGCGCTGCGCTTGCTACTCAGGACTGACGGGTTCGTAATACCCAAAGAACTGAACAGTCTCACCAGCATACCGCCCTCAAGAACCGGGAAGATTCCGCCGAAAAAGCATAATAGGCACTTGACATCAATGCGCTCAAGTTATATACTAATCTCAGTCGGTAGTAACGCGACATCGGTCGTGCGATATGATCTGTTTAGAATGCAATAAGTGCCGGGTATCAAGTACCTGCGGAGGTGAACTCAATTGGCTAAGACTGTAGGCATCGACTTAGGGACCACCAATAGCGTGGTTGCGGTTATGGAAGGCGGGGAGTCGGTGGTAATCCCGAACTCCGAAGGCGCCAGGACAACCCCTTCGGTTGTCGCGTTCACAAAGACCGGGGAGCGGCTGGTGGGCGTCACGGCCAAGCGGCAGGCGATCCTTAACCCCGAAAGGACCATCGCTTCCATCAAGCGCGAGATGGGCACCGATCATAAGACGGACATCGACGGCAAGAACTACTCGCCGGAAGAGATTTCCGCCATGATACTTCAGAAGCTCAAGGCGGACGCCGAAGCCTATCTGGGCGAGGAGGTGACCCAGGCGGTCATCACCGTTCCGGCCTACTTCAACGATCCCCAGCGCACCGCTACCAAGCACGCGGGCGAGATCGCGGGCATGAAGGTCCTGCGGATCATCAACGAGCCGACGGCCGCGTCGCTGGCTTATGGCTTGGAGAAGAAGGGCAATGAGACCATCCTCGTGTGGGACCTCGGCGGCGGGACTTTCGACGTGTCGGTGCTCGAGGTTGGCGAGGGCGTTTTCGAGGTCAAATCAACCTCCGGCGACACTCATCTGGGCGGCGACGACTGGGATCAGCGCCTTGTCGACTACATCTGCGACGACTATAAGGCCTCGCAGGGAATCGACCTGCGCGGCGATCGCCAGGCCCTGCAGCGCGTTCGCGAAGCCGCCGAAAAGGCGAAGATCGAGCTAAGCTCGATGGTCCAGAGCAACGTCAATCTGCCGTATATCACGGCCGACGCCTCCGGGCCGAAACACCTGGATATAACCATCACCCGCGCGAAATTCGAGGAGCTTACCCGCGACCTGCTGGAGCGGTGCGTGGGACCGTTCAAGAGGGCGATGGAGGATGCCAAGACATCCGACAAGGACCTCGACGAGATCGTGCTGGTCGGCGGCGCGACACGAATGCCGATGGTTACGGAACTCGTGAAGAGCCTCGCGGGCGGCAAGGAGCCCAACAGGAGCGTGAACCCCGACGAGGTGGTGGCCGTGGGCGCGGCTATCCAGGCGGGGGTTCTCGGCGGCGAAGTCAGGGACGTTGTGCTGCTGGATGTGACTCCGCTTACGCTGGGCGTGGAGACCCTCGGAGGGATCACCGATAAGCTCATCGAGCGCAATACTACCATCCCCACGCGCAAATCCAAGGTCTACACGACCGCCGGGGACGGCCAGACCGAAGTCGAGATCCACGTGCTCCAAGGCGAGCGCGAAATGGCTCAGTATAATCACAGCCTCGGGCGGTTCCACCTGACCGGCATACCGCCGGCGCCCAGGGGCATACCGCAGGTCGAGGTTACGTTCGACATAGACGCCAACGGCATCGTCAACGTCTCCGCTAAGGACCTGGCCACGGGCACGCAGCAGAGCATCACCATCAGCGGCTCGACCAGGCTGTCCAAAGAAGAGATCGACAAGATGATGAAGGATGCCGATGCGCACTCCGACGAGGACAAGCGGCTTCGCGAGGCGGCGGAGGCCAAGAACAAGGCCGAGCAGTTGCTCTACTCGACCGACAAGATGCTCAAGGACCTCGGCGATAAGGTTCCGTCCGAGGACAAGCTGGCTATCGAGAACGCGATCTCGGAGCTTCGTTCGGCGCTGGAGTCCAACGATGCCGCGCGGATCAACGCCGCCGCGGAAGCCCTGCAGCAGGCGAGCTACAAGCTCTCGCAGATGCTATACGAGCAGGCCGCGGCGCAGCAGCCCGGCGCGCCGGGCGAGGGACATGCCGACCAGGAACCCGAACCCGAGACCAAGCCCGAAGAGGACGAAGGCGTGATCGACGCCGAGTTCAAGGCGGAGTGAGTCGGGTGCCAGGTGTTGGGTGTTGGGTGTCAGGGAGGGGATTTCCCCTCTGATCGGGCGGGATTTGCAATCCCGCCCGTGGAGAATCTTGGGATTTCAAATCCCAGGGATTCTGTTTCGCACGCGATTGCAAATTGCGCGCGAGCATAGATCTCAAATCCCAGGGATTCTGTTTCGCACGCGATTGCAAATTGCGCGCGAGCATAGATCTCAAATCCCAGGGATTCTGTTTCGCACGCGATTGCAAATCGCGCGCGATCTCTGGAACTGTCAACTGTAGACTGTTAACTGTGAACTACCCATGGCGCGAGACTACAAAGACTACTATGCAATACTGGGTGTTGGCCGAGACGCGTCCGAGAAGGACATCAAGAGCGCGTATCGGAAGCTTGCGCGTAAGCATCACCCGGACGTGAACCCCGGCAACAAGTCCTCCGAAGAGAAGTTCAAAGAGGTCAGCGAAGCCTACGAGGTGCTCTCGGACAAAGACAAGCGCTCGCGCTATGACCAGTTCGGCCAGCATTGGGAGCAGGCGGGTCAGCCCGGAGCGGGCGGGCAGGGGCCGATGTGGGATTCGTTCAATTTCGACTATGGCGGACCCGCG